>JGI24115J20150_1000022_pt1 | contig 78590 bp, 61 predicted proteins | sample Subbioar_CSW14AB_FD_20150 | JGI IMG/M metagenome (IMG submission 20150)
TTTGCAGCCGCCGTTCTTGTTGTATCGAACATCATCCTTGTTTGCGTATCAAATCCATCAGGCCAATAAAGCTTGTGGTACCAAGTGTTTCAATCATTTGCTGATCGGCATCGTCCAGCAGAAATAAATCTTTTGTATTCAGTTGTACCTGTTCTGGTGTTCGGATGCCGGGAATAATGGTTGCTACTTCCGGATAACTTAGAATGTAGCTCAGGGCCAGTTGCGTTTTTGTACAATTGTATTTGCTGCATAGTTGCCAAACCGGCTCGGTTGCAAGTAAAGCAGCATCAATTACTTCTTTTGTTAAACGGTTTTTACGATGATCGTTATCTGTAAAGTTTGCCTGCTCATCAAATTTTCCGGTAAGTAATCCAAACTGTAACGGCATACGTGCAATAACGCCATAACCTTTTGCAGCCGCCGTTTTCATTAGCGGTAAAGCTTTCTGGTTAATAATATTCAGCACCAACTGAAAGCCGTTGCCAAGGTTATTAGCCATTAAAAATTCTGCATCAACATCCGGCTCAAATGTGTTGAGCGATAAACCCCAGTAACGGATCTTTCCTTGCTGCTGTAACTGCTGCATTGCTTCAATACATTCACCATTTTGCAAATGAGTTAAGCGTGCAGTGTGCAGCTGATAGTAATCGATCACTTCTCTTTTCAGTCTTGTCAACGAGGCGTCACAGGCCGCAAGGATGTAGGCCTTTGTATAATCTACTGTAAACTGTTCGGTGCGGGCAACATTACCCACTTTGGTAGCAATAACTGAATCACTTCTGTTTCCGATTTCATGACCGATCATTTTTTCTGAATGACCAAGCCCGTAAATATCCGCAGTATCAAAAAAGTTAATGCCTGCATCCAATGCTGCATGTATGGCTTTAACAGAAACAGCGTCATCTGCATCGCCCCAGCCGATTGCTGTGGTGCCAACCATAGCACCGCCGCCGATAGCCCATGCGCCAAAACCAATTTCGCTTACTGTTAAAGAGGTATTGCCAAATTTCCGATAGTTCATATTGTAATTTACACATTAGCGGCTATCTTAACTGTATGAACCTTACCAAATCGCCAAAGTTGCTCATCTGCTTACTGGCAATCATCAAATTTGCGTTGCCTTTTTTTCTGCAACATCCTGTTTATGAATTACACCGTGATGAGTTTCTGTATCTCGAACAAGGTCATCATCTGGCATGGGGCTATATGGAAGTGCCGCCGATGCTGTCGTGGTTGTCTTACTTAACGCATTTGTTTGGCGGCAGTTTTTTTTGGGTAAAATTCTGGCCATCCTTATTTGGTGCGTTTACTCTGATTATTACCTGTTACATGGTTGTAGAAATGGGTGGGAAATCGTTTGCAGTATTCGTAGCCGGTTTATGCATCCTGTTTACAGCATACCTGCGTTTACACTTTTTATTCCAGGCAAATTTTCTGGAAGTCTTCTGGTGGGCATTAAGTGCGTATTTCATTATTCGGTATATAAACAGCAAACAAGTGAAATTTCTTTACTGGATCGGTTTCGCTTTTGGCTGTGCGTGGCTAAGTAAAAATTCAGTTTCATTCTTCATCCTTGGTTTTGCCGTTGCGTTGTTACTGACGCAATACCGCTCGTTGCTGTTGAACAAACATTTATACGGCGCAGGATTGTTGGCGTTTGTAATTGCATTACCCAATTTGCTGTGGCAGTACAATCATAACTGGCCATTGCTGCATCACATGAAAGAGTTGCGGGAAACGCAATTGCAATTTTTAAGTCCGGTTGATTTTTTAACAGGACAAATATTCATGTACTTCACTGCGTTTTTTATTTGGGTAATAGGGTTGTTGTGGTTGTTTACAACAGCAGGAAAGCAATACCGTATACTCGCTTGGATATATTTAACGGTGATTGTTTTACTGGTTATCTCCAGTGGTAAAAATTATTATTCCATGGGGTTATATCCCATGCTGTTTGCTGCCGGATCAGTGGCATTGCAGCAATGGACGACTGTAAAATTAAAATGGCTACGATGGGCAGCTGTTGCTGTTATTCTTTTTCTTGCAGGCTTTACTTTGCCCATGGCCATGCCTTTGTGGGAGCCGGATAAACTGGCTGCATATTATAAAGAGCGTGATGTGGAAGGAACGGGGATGTTGAAATGGGAAGATCAACAGAACCACTCACTGCCGCAAGACTTTGCCGACTATCTGGGATGGAAAGAAATAGCCGAAAAGACGGAGAGGTTTTACCAATCGTTACCACAAACGGAAAAAGACAGTGCCGTTGTTTATTGCCGGCATTACGGATTGGCTGGAGCTTTGAAATATTATGGAAACGATGAACAGTTCAAATCGAAAGTGATCAGCGACAACGGTTCGTTCCTGCATTGGATACCGAACGATTTTGGTTTTAAGCATTTGATTTTTGTTGGCCGGCGAATGCCCGATGCAGATGATGAGGTATTTCAGCATTTTGAAAAAGCAACGATCATCGATTCGGTTACATACAAACATTCCCGCCAGCTGGGTGATAAAGTGATCTTTTTTGAAAACGCAGATTCGCTTGCATCAAAACTTGCAGCCGAAGGATTGAAGCAAATGAAACAGGAGTTCAGCAGAAAGAAGTTATAATTACAGTCGTTAGTCGATATTGCCTAAATTCGCAGCATAACATTGCTGTATGAACAGACCCGTACGAGTGCTTGTTGCTAAAGTTGGATTAGATGGCCACGACCGTGGCGCTAAAGTAATTGCTACTGCCTTGCGTGATGCAGGGATGGAAGTAATTTATACAGGGCTTCGTCAAACGCCTGAAATGGTGGTAAATGCTGCCCTGCAGGAAGATGTGGATGCTATTGGTGTAAGTATTTTAAGTGGTGCCCACATGACTGTTTTCCCCAGACTTTTACAACTGATGAAAGAAAAAGAAATGAATGATGTGCTGCTTACAGGTGGCGGCATTATTCCAGATGATGATGTGGAAGCATTAACAACGATGGGCGTAGGCAAACTGTTTTTGCCCGGCACCAACACGCAGGAAATTGCAACGTACATCAAAGATTGGGTAGCCCAACACCGTTCGTTCTGATTACTATTTAAACTTTCTTATATGAATTTCGAAACATTACTGACTTCATTGGAAGATGGAGTTTTTATCATCACCATCAACCGCCCCGATAAATTAAATGCACTCAATAAAACAGTAATCGAAGAGTTGAGTGTTGCTGTTGATGAAGTGTATACTAATGCTGCAATTAAAACTGCAATCATTACTGGTGCGGGACCAAAAGCATTTGTGGCTGGTGCAGATATTTCGGAGTTTCTTTCGTTGGATGCCACAGCCGGTGAAGCATTGGCAAGAAAAGGGCAGGAGCTGGTGTTTAATAAAATTGAGCAATCGCCCAAACCCATTATTGCAGCAGTAAATGGTTTTGCATTAGGTGGCGGATGCGAACTGGCGATGAGTTGTCATTTCCGATTGGCGAGCGACAATGCAAAGTTTGGACAACCCGAAGTGAATCTTGGACTGATACCCGGTTATGGTGGTACGCAACGGTTGGCACAACTCATTGGCAAAGGCAAAGCAACAGAACTGATGATGACAGCGGCCATGATCAATGCTCATGAAGCAAAACAACTGGGCCTGGTAAACTATGTTACAACTGCTGAAGAGTTGCTGCCCAAAACAAAGGAGCTGCTCGCAACCATTATGAGCAAAGGACCCAATGCCATTGCAAAAGTGATCGCTGCTGTGAATGCGTATTATGATACTACACAAAATGGCTTTGATGCCGAGATAAAATTATTCGGCGAATGTTTTGGCACCGATGAAATGAAAGAAGGCGTTGGCGCATTTTTAGAAAAGCGGAAAGCTGTTTTTTATAAATAGATTATCTTTAAGAGATACTATTATTATCAGCTTATGAAAATAACGGGCTTCGTTTGCTTTTTTATAGTTTTCGCTGTTTGCGGATTTTCTCAAAAAGTAAAGTATTACACTGTTCAACCGGGAGAAAACATACTGGATGTTGTGCCTAAAGCTGAAATGTACGAATACCCCGCATTTGAACCCGGAGTGGTTTATTTCAAAAACGGAAGACGGTCTGCAGCAAAATTGAATTACAATTTTGTACACGAAGAAATTCTTTTTATCACAGGTGCAAATGATACGCTTACAATAACCAATCCCGATGAAGTAAAATATGTAAGTATAGGAAACCGCCAGTTTTACTATGCTGTTAACAGGTTTGTAAAGCTCGATACAATCATAGGCGATGTAAAAATTGGTGTTGCTGGTTTCTTTACTACTGTAAGCAAAAAGCGGGTGGGTGCTTATGGATCAACTACCGATGGTGGAACTGAATCATACGGATCGTATGTTGTGCCTAATAACACCAAGTTGGATCTTACTCCTAACGTTATTACCACTGTAGTTTATAGAAAAGCGTTGTTCATCGGTAATCGGTTTAATCAATTTATACCGGTAAATAAGAAAAACATTTTTTCTTACTATCCGGAAAAGGAAGAGAAGCTTAAGCAGTATTTAAAGGACCGAAAAGTAAATTTTTCTGCATACGAAGATATTATTGCATTAATAAAACACATGAACGCAGATAGTTAAGTTTGTTGTGTTTTAGGTGTATAATCATTAACTCAATCTTATGTTCAAGTTTTTTCTTACCATAGTTTTTGCTGGTGCATTTGTTGTAACAAATGCCCAGGAAATAAAATATTACACAGTTAGCCCAGGCGAAAATATTCTGGACAAAGTACCCAAAGAAGAAATATGTGCTTATGAGGATTTTCAACAAGGTATTGTTGTGTTTAAAAACGGCGATAAGTCGGGAGCACTGCTGAACTATCATTATTTTTTCGAAGAAATGTTATTTGTATCGCAAGAAGGTGATACGCTTGCTTTACTTAACCCGAACGAAGTAGAAAGTATTTACATTAAAAGCAATCAATATTTTTATACGGATAACCGGTTTGTTAAGCTCGATACAACCGTTGGTGATATAAAGATTGCTGTTGCCGGTTTCTTTACAACTGTTAACATGAAAAAGGTTGGTGCCTTTGGTACAGCAACAGATGGAGCCATGAATCAATATGTTGCCTTTACTTCGCCAAACGGGCGAAGAGTAGACCTTACGCCCAATACTGTTACAACTTATTCGTTCAGGCGAATACTTTTTATTGCAGATAAGTTTAACAAGTTTGTACCGGTAACAAAGAAAAGTATTTATTCCCTTTATCCTGAAAAGGCAAATAGTTTAAAAGCGTATTTGCAAAGTCATGAGGTAGATTTCTTTTCACGCAAAGCAGTAATTGATCTGATTGTTTACATGAACAATCTGTAGTTTTTTATTGCTCGATCAGTTGCTCATCTGCCAGGTAAGCTTCCATTTCGGTAATCTTGGTTGCAGCTTTTTGCTCCAGTATCGTTAACTCAACAGTTGCAATATTTACAGCAGGAAAAGTGAGGATGCGTTTTCTGCCAATGGTTGTACCTGTTATTTCTTTTGTCAACTTTTCGTCTTTGTCAAATAATAACAGTTTAAAGGCTACACATTGCTGACCGTTGCGCAAATCTTCACGCAAAACAATACAGTTTATTTTTCTGTTTTCTTTTAACTCTACACCTGCCGAATGAATTTCGGCAGCTTCCATTGTTACAGCTGTAGCAGTCTTGCCATCGCTCAAAGCCGGCACTTTTTTAAGGATGCCGGAATGTAGATAGTAGGTAGCTGCATTTTGCAGCAGGTTTGTTTTAAACGTTTGCTGACGCAACCTGCGAAACCCAACCAGTGCAGCCGAATCATTTGCATGAAACTTGCCTCGTCTGTCTGGTGGCACGTTCAACAATAATGTTGCACCACGACCAATTGATTTTAAATACAGTTGAAATAATTCTTCCGGCGACTTTACTTTACTGTCTTCTTCTGCGTGATAAAACCAACCTGGCCGGATACTTACATCGCATTCGGCAGGTATCCAATGTGTGCCATATTTGTTACCGCTGTTCAGTGTATCAGTTGATGGTGCACCAATACCGGGTGTAAATCCTTCAATGTTTAACAGATTCCAGTTTGTTGTTCCTGCAATACCTTTTTCATTTCCTACCCAGCGAATATCCGGACCAACATCGCTGAACACAACCGTTGTGGGCGATAGTTTGCGAACTGTTTCTTTAAAACGTTTCCAGTCGTACACCTGCTTTTTGCCGTTGGGCCCTTCGCCATTCGCACCATCCCACCAGAGTTCCGTAATTGATCCGTAATTGGTGAACAGTTCTTTCATCATGTTTACAAAAACATCATTGTACTTTTCAGTTCCATAGTCGGGGTGGTTACGATCCCACGGCGAAATGTACACGCCGAAATTCAAACCAAATTCTTTGCAGGCTTGTGAGAGTTCTTTCAGCACATCGCCCTTGCCGTTTTTCCATTTGCTTTCACGAACAGTATGCTTGGAATACCTGCTGGGCCACAAACAAAATCCATCGTGGTGTTTGGCTGTAATAATGATGCCGGTTGCTCCCGCCTGTTTGGCAATACGGCACCACTGGCGGCAGTCCAGTTCTGTTGGGTTGAATATATCTTCGGGTTCATCGCCATGTCCCCATTCCTTATCGGTAAAGGTATTTGGCCCAAAATGTGCAAAAAGATAATATTCGGAGTTATGCCACTTCAGTTGTTGTGGAGTGGGTGCCGGGGCTGCATTTTGAGCAAAACTGTTGGCAACAAGTCCAACGCAAACGACTGCGGAAAAAATGATTTTTATCATATGAATTGAATACCCAAATTACGGAAACCAACTCAGTTAACACCTACCTTTGAGGCACTTTCCGAACTTACAAAAAATCATTTACTATGAGCTTCAGAATTGAAAAAGATACAATGGGAGAGGTAAAAGTTCCCGTTAATGCTTACTATGGTGCACAAACGCAACGCAGCATCGACAATTTCAAAATTGCACAGGACATTAACCGCATGCCAAAAGAAATTATCCGTGCATTTGCTTACCTGAAACATGCTGCGGCCATTACCAATAACGAGGCGGGCGTTTTACCAAAGAAAAAAGCCGTACTCATTGGTAAAGTATGCAAGGAAATTTTAGACGGTAAACTCGATGATTTTTTTCCGCTGGTTGTTTGGCAAACAGGTAGTGGTACGCAGAGTAATATGAACGTGAATGAAGTAATTGCCTACCGTGGACATGTGTTAAATGGCGGCAAACTCGACGATAAAGAAAAGTATCTGCATCCGAACGATGATGTAAACAAGAGCCAGAGCAGTAACGATACATTCCCAACTGCCATGCACATTGCAGCGTATAAAATACTGGTTGAAACAACCATTCCCGGTATTGAAAAGCTCCGCAATACTCTCGATAAAAAAGCAAAAGCATATAAGAAAGTAGTAAAGATCGGCCGTACGCACTTTATGGATGCTACACCACTTACACTGGGTCAGGAGTTCAGCGGTTATGTGTCACAGTTAGATCATGGATTGAAAGCGATTAAGAATACATTGGCTCACCTGAGCGAACTGGCGTTGGGTGGAACTGCAGTGGGTACAGGAATTAACACGCCTCCTAACTACGATGTAAATGTGGCGAAACATATTGCAAAACTTACCAAGCTGCCGTTTAAAACAGCCGATAATAAATTTGAAGCATTAGCAGCACACGATGCGATTGTTGAAGCACATGGTGCATTAAAGACTGTTGCAGTAAGTTTAATGAAGATTGCGAATGATATCCGTATGTTGAGCAGTGGTCCCCGCAGCGGTATCGGCGAAATTTTTATTCCTGATAACGAACCGGGCTCGTCGATTATGCCGGGTAAAGTAAACCCAACGCAGTGCGAAGCGTTGACCATGATTGCTGCACAGGTGTTGGGTAACGATGTGGCGATTAACGTTGGTGGCGCTATGGGGCATTTTGAATTGAATGTGTTTAAACCGGTGATGATCTACAACTTCCTGCACAGCGCCAGATTGATTGGTGATGGTTGTGTAAGCTTTAATGATAAATGCGCAGTAGGTATTGAACCGATTGAAGCAAACATTAAAAAGCATGTAGAGAACAGTTTGATGCTGGTTACTTCGCTCAACACCAAAATCGGTTATTACAAAGCAGCCGAAATTGCACAAAAAGCACACAAGCAAGGAACTACATTGAAAGAAATGGCTGTGAAGCTTGGTTACGTTACACCCGAACAGTTTGACGAGTGGGTGATTCCGGAAAAAATGGTTGGTAAAATTTAATCAACCTGATAATAATTGAAAAGGAGAAGCATTGCTTCTCCTTTTTTTATTCGTAATCGCAAAAGTAGTAAGGGTCGTTCGCAGTAAGTTCAACTGCTATGGGTTCTTTAACAACGCTTTGGCCACCGAAAAACAAATGATATAGTTTTGATGAACTGTTCTTTACTTCTTCACGTAGTATGTAGGTACAATCATCTGTTTTCAGCAAATCCTTTTTCGTTGCAAGCGCTACGGCCAGAAAGGAGGCAGGTATAAATATAGGTTTCATAAAAAAACTGTTTCAGTAATAAAACGAAAAATCCCTGCCTCTAGTTGGACAGGGATTTTGTTTTAACAGTAGTTTATTGTTTTACAAGTTTAGTTTTTTGATTAATGTTCTTACCTGTAATATCTACATAATACAAGCCTGATGGTAAACTGCTCACATTCAATTCAAGCGTGTTTCGTCCTTTTATTAATCGGATGTTTCTGCTTATTACAATACGTCCTGTATTGTCAGTAATACGTAACTGCGCCATTTCTTCGGTTGTACTTGTTACTAATACTGTTGCATTGTTTACAACCGGGTTTGGTTGTACTGATACAAAAGCACGAGTAAAGTTTTCGAACGATACAGATTGTACGTTTGTGTATTTAGCACTGCCGTCTTTATCTGCAATCTTGATACGGTAATAAACAGTACTTGCAAATGAAGCTGCATTGATGTCGGTAAACTGATAGTCGATTTTTTCATTTGCAGAACCTTTTGCATCTATCGATCCAACAGCCGTAAAGTTGATACCGTTATTGCTTCTTTCAATCACATAACGTTCAACATTTTGCTGATCTTCGACAGTCCACTGCAGTTTTGCATCATCACCCACAGCTGTTGCTTTGAATGTGATAATATTTGCAGGCAATGTTGCAGAAGTAGACATAAAGTAGAATGTAGAAAAGGAGCTGATGTCCGATTGAATAGCATAGCCATAAGTGCCATGTGTATAACGGCCCGTAATTGTTTGTGAGGTTGGGGTAGCTGATAAAGCATTTCCACAACCATCGGTGTTTTTGAAAATACCAATGTCGGTAATGCCGCTTACGCTGCCACCGGTTGATGTAATCATATCCTGCAATTCGTCAGCAGTAATGTATAAACGCACACTTACATTCGATGTAGGTTGGTTTTGTACATTAATAGTAATGTTCCGGTTCATGTATTTTACGCCACCACCAGTTTGGCGGGCGGCGCCTGCTTTTGTGTAAAACGAAGATGTAATATTTCCAAGATTATTACCGTTTGCATTAATCTCTGCTACTATGTTTCCATCAGGCCCCGTAATAGGTACCCATAAATTATTATTTCCATTTTCTGCATTGATTGTAACGGCTGTTCCGGTAGCACAGTTGTTGATGGTACCTGCATCAATAGGAATACTGGTGGGGATTGTACTTGTACCTGCAGAACTGTTATAGCCTAGGAACTCATATTTAATTACACAACCTGCGCAGGCACTTACAGTAGCAGCAGGATTACCAACTGTTGCTGCAGAGCCTGCAGGGGAACGATCCATTGCAAGATAAATTTCTCTTCCATTTGGTGCAAATGCAATGTCTCTGTATCGGTTGCTGCTTTGGAAATAGGTAACGGTATCAGCTCCTGCAACCGGAATAACTGCAGTACCTGCATTATTCAATTTTAACCGAATGGTACGACCCCATTTTAAACCGGCAGCCAGTAACGAGTTTTTCCAACCCGGAATATATGTGTGTGTATAAAGGTCTAAACCTGACCATCCTTCTGAATGCCAACCTGCGTTACCTGGTGTTGTAGCTGCACTCCATATTGAAGACACAGTTCCGGAACCGGTTCCGGGATAAGCTGAAAAAATAGGGTCTTTATATGCACCGTACAAACTTGCATTGGCATTAATAGTATTTACATTATTCATTTCATTGCCAATAGGTGGAGCACTTGATGCAGCTGCGGCTTGCCCATCTGCAATATAAGTTCCGCCAGTCCAGCCAAAAGGAACACCAACAGAGATACTGGTACTTAATCCAGGTGTTGTTGTACCATTGTAATTACCATCTGCAGCGTAGCCTACAACCAATGGATGTCCATAGTTTTTAAAGCCTTCAATAATATTGATTTCATCATCACTGAACGGGCCATGTGACGAGCCATATAAAATATTCAAAGCAGGGTTATATGCAAATCCCTGGTTGTTTCGCATACCTATACTCCAAACGGCACTTTTACCAACAATCGGAGCAGTATTGTTATAAGGGTTACTATCTGGTATCCATTTTTGATTGCCAGTGCCCGAACAAGTATCCGATAAAGCAAAACGTAAAATTTTTCCTTCGTAAGCATTTATATGTTGTGCTTTCATAGGCCTTGTAATATTGAGTGTGGGGTATTGTTGGCCCGCACCCATATCGCCCGCTGCATAGAACAAGTAATAATCATTGCCTCCCTGTGTCATAGGAGTAATAATCATTCGCTGCGAATTATGATCCTGACTGCCAGGAATAGTATCGCATATTGAAACAGGCGATTCCAATTTGTTCGTGGAAGTATTATAGTAGAATCGCACAATACGATTCACAAATACGGCTGGTGAAGGATTGCTGTGTACATACGCAATGTAAACATAGTTTTGTGGTGAGCTGGGATCTAAAAATTTTGGATGTAAAGCCATTCCTGCAAATCCGCCCTGTGCACCTGCGCCATTTGCAAACTGGCAGTTAAAAGCTTGATCGGCTGGTGATGAAAAAAATGTACTCCCTTGCGAAACATCCAGTACCACTTGCTTCGCTCCTGTTACAGGATGAATCCGGTTTAGTTTATAACCTTTCGCTTCTGTAACCCATAAATAATTATCTGGGCCATACGTTACTTCCCAGGGATCGTTCAGAATATTTGCTGCAGATAAAACTGTTTGTCTGTACACTTCATTCATTTTACCTGCAGTGATGTTTGTACTACTGGGTGAAGAAACAAGAATGCTAAAGTTATTACTCAATGCTCCTGCAGCAGGCGTAGTTGAATAAGCAGCTGAAGAATATACTCTGATAAAATATTCAGTTGACGGTAATAAGCCCTCACTTATTGTTATTTCATTCTGGCCACATGCAATGCTTGTTAAACTTCCACAAGTGCCTGAGTACAATTGAATCATTGCTCCATTTGAATTTAATGTAGCTCCGGGTGTTACAGTAATGCTGGCAAACCTTTGCGTGGTGCCAGTTGTAAACTTATACCATACATCATCATCAGGTGTACCGGTTGCACAACCAAATGTTGTTCCGCTTGCTGTGGCGTTTGATAAGTTGCCGGCATTATTTGTTGTGCCGGCAGTTAATGTAATAGCTCCGGAACAGTTGTCGTTTGCAGGAACAGCCGTGTAAGAAACACAAACAGTATAATTCCAACTAGCTACTGTACTTCCTGTGGGATTGGTTGTGCTATATACACGAAACAAGTATTCAGTATTTGGGTTTAGATTGGAAAGCGATAGCCCTGTTGCTCCTTCTGAAGCAACACCTAAAGAACCAGTAAGGTCTGAAGGACATGTATTTGATGGAAATGCTTCAATAAAAAAATTTGTAGGGCTTAAATTTCCCCCGGCTGAATTTGGAATTGACACTGTCACATTTCGAATGTTAGCTGGTGTTGTAAACTTATACCATGCATCATATTTTGTAGTACCAAGACCTGTTGTAGCAGTGGCATTTTGTAAACTATACGTTGTAGTAGGACATGAGCCGGTAACAGGTACAATGTTGATTGCACTTGCGCATGCATTATTAGCTCCTACTTGAGAAAACACACTAAAAGATAAGAATAGACTGATTGTGAAGGTGAGTACACGTTTCATGATTTTTACATGGATTTTTTGGATGCAGTAAAAGTAGGATACCATTGTAAAGCAGCCAATAGGATATATCCTCTATTATTAAGTGAAAATACGTAGTTGTGTTTTTGTAACACTACGTTTTAATGTCTAAACTTAGATTTTAAAGTAGTAAGTATACAAGTAAGTATGTGTATAATATAAATAAGTAATAATATTCTAAATAAAAAGGTCTTGTTATTAATAAATTAAATATTTAGTCCGTATGAATACTGATTTTTTATAGCAATTTTACTATTGTTTGGGTAATGTTTATAATTCATCTTTGTACTGGTTTTCCATTATCCTTTGTAAAGTAACCGTACCCAATGGCAAAGTATTCATCTTTAATACGTTTTCTACTATTTCTGTTTGTATGTGTATTTTGTGTACATGCATCCGCACAAACTTTTTTTGGAGTATCCTCTACACCTGTTGATAACGGAACACAAGTAGGGCCTACAGTTACAGTTACACCTCCAGCCTTAATGCAAACTGGTGATTTGGCAGTAGTATATGTTCAATATCGAGGCACAGGCGTTACCATAAATACGGGAAATAGCGGGGGGCAATCATGGACCCAAGGTAATACCGGTACAACTAATACTGGTTCGAATCATTCACTGGCAATATTTTGGTGCAGATTTAATGGAATATGGAGTGCCAACCCTACGTTTACAATTGGAAGCGGTACGAATGCAATGACAGCAATAATGTATGTTTACAGACCCAGCAACAGCAACAGTGTATGGGGAGTTCATCTTGCTCAAAATAATACTGCACAAACAAATGCAGCACAAACTGTTGCCAGCTTTACTACAACGTTGCCTAAAACAGTTAGTATGGCTTTTGTAGGTAATTCATCTGTCAATACCTGGACATTAACATCTGGCGTTGGTTGGACAATGCCGACTTTCCCGTCAAGTGCAACTCAAATAAGAAATACTTCCGGTAATACATTAAGCCATTCTGCTGCATACAATATTCAATCAAACGCTTCCACATTAAACTCGTTAACGTTAACCCAAAGTTCATCTGTAAGTACAGGCCGATCCTATATAAGTTGGTATGAATTAACGAATGATGATTGTACAAATGCAGTACCTGTAACAGTTAATGCAGGAGCAACTTGTTTAATAACATCAACTGCAACAACAGCAAGTGCCACTCAGTCACTGGCAGGTTGTTCTGGCTCTGCCGATGATGATGTGTGGTTTAGCTTCGTGGCAACGAATAATTTTCATACAATTTCTGCTACAGGAACAGGATCTCCAGCTCTTGCTAATCCCGTAATTGAAGTTTTTTCTGCATGTGGCGGTACAAGCCTTGCATGCTCAAATACAACAACAGGAACAACAGAGTCATTCACTTTATACGAACTTACGGTAGGAGCAACCTATTATTACAGAGTTTATAGTAATGCAAATGGTTCGGGACAAGGAGGGTTTACAACCTGTGTTGCCACTCCTGCAGCCGAAATACCTGCAAGTGTGGCAACAGGCAAAAGCTTCATAAATATTACACGTCCTGGCGGTGGAACTATTGTACCCGGCGATGAGCTTGAAATAAGAGTTTCAGTAAACGTATCAAATGCAGGCACAAATAATATCTTTCGTTTACGTTTTAACGATACGCTGCCATCCAATCTTACTTATGTGTCAGGTTCATTGAAGTTGTTGACAAATGAAGGGAAGCAATATGCTGCATATTCAGATGCTGCGGGCGATGATGCTGCAATGTACAATTCTGTAAACCGAACGATCCGGTTTAATCTTGGACGGGATACAGCAAATATGCCGAGAGGCATTGTTAATTCTACTGGAATCGACAGTACAAGTGGAGGATATGTTCGTTCAAATACACATGCACCTCGTGGTAACGGTATGCTGGTACTTGTAACTTACCGAGTAACGGTAGATGCATCTACTCCATACAATACAATTATCAATTATGGACCAGGCGCTTTGCGTTACCGGAATATGCTGAATGCAGGTGGAGCGGTAGATTATACATTAGCACCTAACAGCCTTTCGTTTATCATTTATCCCAACTACGGATTATGCAGTAATGCCACCGGTGCAAACAATGTAAATGCAGGAAATGGTGATTTTGGGTCGGGCACTTCGCATAACGGTCCTAATCCTGGTGCTGCAGTGCCCGGGTATACTTACCTGTCAATTACCACAAGTGCGCCTAACGATGGTATGTATAGTGTTGTAAAAAACCTTAGTCCAAGCCAAAATACAAATATGTATGTTGTTCGTCCGCAATCGCCCGTAGTGGATCGTGTATTTGGTGTATGGGACATCATCGGCGATCATACAGGTGCTGCTGATCCGCTTGCAGGAAACCCTGCACCGGCCAGTGGCGCAAACGGAGGTTATATGCTTGCAGTAAATGCAGCTTATCAGTTGAGTATTGCAAATAACCAAACCATTACAGGTTTGTGTGAGAATACCTATTACGAATTTTCGGCCTGGTTTAGAAATGTGTGTAAGCGTTGTGGTAGCGATAGTTTGGGTAGAGGAGCTTCTGGTGTAACGGTAAACGCTGCCTATATACCAACTGCACCGGGCGATTCATCAGGCGTAAAACCGAATCTTACTTTTATGATTAATGGTATCGATTACTATACCTCTGGTGATATGGATTATATCGGTAACTATGGTCAGTGGGTAAAAAAAGGGTTTGTATTTCTTACAGCACCCGGTCAAACATCATTAACGATCTCTATTAAAAATAATGCACCTGGCGGCGGTGGTAACGACTGGGTAATGGACGATATATCTTTTGCAACATGTTTGCCATCATTAACAATGCGGCCTACGAACTCGCCTACCTATTGCAATAACAATCAGGTAGATATTTCAGTGGCAGTGTCAACATTCTTCAATAATTATAATTATTATCAGTGGGAACGTAGTACTGATGGAGGTAATACATGGGTATCAGCTCCAGAAAGACCAGGGCAGCAAACATTTAATTTTACCAATTACAGTGGTGAATACCGTGATACAGCATTCTTACCCTCCTTTGTTGCAGGTACATCTTACGATGGTTACAAGTATCGAATTCGGGTTGGAACTACAAATACAAATCTTACTTCCGGATCTTGTGCGTTATATAATGATGTGGACATTATTACGATTAATGTATCGCCTACCTGCGACGTGTTACCAATCGAAATTCTTCAATTCAATGTACAGTTTAAAGATGGTTTTGCTGCACTTTACTGGAAAGCAAAACAGGAAACAAATCTGGCTGGTTATACCATAGAACGCAGTTCCGATGGCATGAATTTTAAAGCAATTGGTATGATGCCTTCAAAGGGAGCTCTTGCAAACGAGGAACAGTATTTCTTCAGGGATAATGAACCTGTTTATGGCAAAGTCTATTACAGGCTTCGTTTATCAGCGGTTGTTGGAGGAACAAAATTCAGCAACGTACTAACAGTACAACCCGGCAACATAAAATTGTTCGACGTAAGTAATATGCTTAATCCTGTTACATCTCAACTACTCTTCGAGGTAATGGTTCCGGAAAAAGAACAACTAGATGTTCAGTTGTTTGATGCTACCGGCCGTTTTATTGCAAGTAAAAAACTTGCTGTGAATAGGGGTTCAAATGCAGTTGTGTTGGATGTGCCTTCGTATTTGCAGCCCGGCTCTTATATAGTAAGAGTTGTTTCGAAACATGGGATAATTAATAAATCCATTCAGAAAAAGTAGATACAAAACAGTTTAATCTGCCAGTTAGGTGCTCGCTGTATTTTAAAAGTGCCTGTTAAGTTCTGAACTACTGTGTAAATTAATTACACAGTAGTTTTTTTTTAATCCTGCTACTCAGTTTTTAATTGTTTTATTGTTTTTTTAATACGTGTTTTTACTGTATTTTTTAGAAGATTTGCTATAGGTTTGGTAATATTAATTTTCCATTTTTGTAATGGTTTACCATTATCCTAAGTAACAATCACTATGAAACTATCATTTAATCTGTATCGCCATGTATTTCTCTTTGGCGTGTTTTCTTTAATTTCACTAACAAGGTCGTTTGCCCAAAACGAATGTTCTACGGCGGTTACTCTTACATCTTCAACTGCATGTAATAATACATCTATTAGTTTAACCAGTGCAACTGCAAGTACAGGTATTCCGTTAGGTTGTGCCGCAGCAGGGACATATAACGATTATTGGTATAGGTTTACTGCACAAAGTACTACACATACAATTACGCTAAGTAATATTGGGCCCCGTATTACAGCACCACGCATTCAATTATATAGCGGCAGTTGCGGTTCTTTAACTTCTATAGCTTGTTCTGCATCACCGCACACTTCATTAACACAAACAGGTTTAACCGTTGGTACTACCTATTATGTAAGGGTTTCGCAATACGGAGCATTTGGTACATCCGGCAACTACAGAGGTGTAGATGTATGTATTACGCATCCTGTACCGCCTCCTGCAAACGATGATTGTAGCGGATCAACTTTATTAACATCATCAAGTTCTTGTACTACTACATCTTCAACTTTGTATTATGCTACAAGTAGTACAGGTACAATTCCAGCTGGTTGCGGTGTAAGCGTTGCAGTTTACGAAGTATGGTTCAGGTTTGTGGCTACAGCTACATCTCAGCGGGTAACACTCAGTGGTATGGGGTCGGCTCTTTCCGGAGCAAGTACTTATGTTCAAATGTTTAGCAGTTCTACAGGTTTGTGTGGGGGAACCCTTACATCATTAGGCTGTAATACTGCAAGCTCTCCTTTAACAGTAGGCTCTTTAACAGTTGGTACTACCTATTACATACGTGTATTTGTTTCCAGCAATCCTATAGGTATTTCTGCTGCTGCATATGCATTTAACATTTGTGTGCAACAGGCAGCAGGGAATGATTTATGTGCAAATGCAATTGAATTAATCAGCAGTTCAAGTTGTAATACAGTAGCAGGTACACTACAAGGGGCTACATATACGGCACCAACAGTTGCATTTGGTTGTGGCGGAAGTTCTTCTGCCGATGTTTGGTTCCGTTTTGTTGCACAATCTGTTTCACCAACAATAACTTTTACAAATACTGGGGGAAGTTGGGGAGGTGGAGTTAATAGAATTGTTCAGATATTTCAGCCCGGAACATGCGGAAGCCTTACACCCATATCGTGTAACAGTAACCCAACAAGCATTTCAACATCAGGGCTTACAATTGGGCAAACGTATTTTATACGTGTAACATCAAGTTCAAATAGTGCACCTGGTTCTAACTGGACGTTTACTTTATGTGTTACCGACCCTGCAGCAAATTATGCTGTTGAAACAGCAAAAAGTTATGTAAACATAACCAGGCAAAACGGTGGTGGAAGTATTAATGTGGGTGATGTACTGGAAATAAGAACAACGATGTCTTTAACAGGAACAGCTACCATCGATAATTTAGCATTTCATGATACCTTAAAAGCTGGAGCAGGCTTTGCCTATCAGGCAGGAACACTGGCAATGCGTACAAACGAGGGTAAAATATTTCCAATAGGAGGAGCCGCATATACAGATGCCAATGATACTGATGCTGCTTATGCAGTTGGCAGCGGAGCCGGAACAGATACGATTATTCGAATCCATTTCGGTACAGGCGCAACGTCCAGTACAGGTGGTTCTGCGGTGGCTACTTCATCACAACCACGTACAGCAGCTGGTAACTATCTTATTATGGCTACATATCGAGTGGTTGTGAACAGGGGAGAGGGAACTCGAATAAATTTTGGTGGTGGTGCATTTCGGTACAGAGAAGCCAGTACAGGTTTATTTAGAGTAATAAATTTTCCAAGAGATAGTATTGTTGTGTACGCTAGCCCGGATGTTTGCCCGAACGCTGTATCTGCAACCAATGTAATTGGAGATGAATTTAATGGAACCTTTGGTACAGCAACAGCATCCAATCAACAAAACAGAGCGCCGTCAGCAAATACCAATTACGTTTACAAATCTTTTACTTCTAGCACGCCTAATGATAACTATTATGGTATAACGAACAACACCGCATCTAGGGGCATTGTTACGAACAGGGTTTTGCCAATTCCAACGGCTGATTCGAATCGGGTGTTTGGTGTTTGGGATATTACAGGTGATCATACAGGAGCTGCAGATCAAGATCGAGGTAACCCACCTTGTGATGCTTCGCAGCCTGTTAGCCCAACAAACCCTTGCGGTTATATGATGGTGTTTAACGCAGCCTACAAAACAGATACTGCGTTTCAATTTAACGTAGCCAATGCATGTCCCAATACATATTATGAAGTTTCAGCCTGGTTTAAAAATATTTGTTACAAGTGCGGACAGGATCCAGAGGGACAAGGGCAATGGAGTGGCAGTTCTTATGATCCTACAGGGCCGTTCGATACTTCCGGTGTAAAACCAAACATTGCCATTAAAGTAAACAATCTTGATTATTATAATACGGGCGACATTCGTTACCAAAGTGCAGGTGTTTCCAGGGTTTCAACAACAGCTGATACAGCTAACAGATGGGTACGCAGAGCCTTTGTTTATAAAACAGATTCTGTAACTACCAATTTTACACTAACACTTCGTAATAATGCACCAGGAGGTGGTGGAAACGATTGGGCGATTGACGATATTTCGTTTAAAACCTGTTCGCCAACTTTGCAAATGACACCCAATGCTAGTCAAACGTTTTGTGCAAATAACCAGGTAGATATGCGTGTATATGTTGAGTCGTATTACAACATGTACCAGTATTACGAATGGGAACGAAGTATTGATGGGGGAAATACCTGGGGGCCCGCACCTGAAGTAACAGGTCCGCAAACATTTAGTTATACAAATGTTGGTAATGGGTACAGAGATACAGTTGCATACCCGCCTATTATTGCATCATCTGCAACAAACGGTTATCGTTACCGTATTCGTGTTGCAACTACACAAAGCGGTTTGTCTAATTCATGTGCCGTATTTAACAGTGATGATGTAATTGTTATTAATGTAGCAAATCCGTTAAGTTGCAGTGTATTGCCTGCCGATTTATTAAAATTTAACGTGCAGCTGCATAATGAAACCAGTGTACTTACTTGGACTGTAAAAAATGAAAACCTCAATGGTTATGAAATTGAAAGCAGCAGGGACGGAATACATTTTAACACGATCGGTTATGTAAATGCAAAAGCGGTAACAGGCGATGAAGCTAATTATTCGTTCAACGATCCAACACCTGTTACGGGTAAAATGTACTATCGGTTAAAAATGGTAGGGAACGTAACCGGCAACAACAAATACAGTAATACACTTTCAGTTACTTTATTACGTACAAATGAGCTGGAGATCAGCAATCTTGTTAATCCTTTTGTAAGCCAGGTAAACTTTCAGTTAAACGCATACCGGAATGAAGAAGTAGAACTTTTACTGATGGATGCGTTAGGAAAGCCTGTTGTGCGTAAGAAAATGATGATTAATAAAGGGGTAAATGCAATTTCGTTTGATGTGCCGCAATACTTATCGAAAGGATCTTACCTGCTACGTGTGGTATCTGCTTCGGGTGCTATTAATAAAATCATTCAAAAACAATAAGTCAAGTAATACGTTGATAAAAAAGTAAACCCGACATATAGTCGGGTTTGCTTTTTTATCTAGAAGATTTTTATTTTACTCTTACATCACCTGCGCATCGTCTGTTACTTCCGAATCTGTTTCAACAGTTGTGTTGGTTTCTTCTTCTTTCTGATGCTTGAAAAAACGTTTTTGAAACAGAAGGATTGTAATAACACCGGTTGAAATAGAGGCATCGGCAATATTGAAAATTGCCTGAAAGAAGGTGAACGGCTTGCCTCCCCAGATCGGAATCCAATTGGGTAATATTTTATTTTCAATTATAGGGAAGTAGAGCATATCTACTACATGACCATGGAGGAACGAAGAATAACCCTTTCCTGTTGCTTTCGCTAAACCCTCGTAACCGAAATAACTATCTGTTGCGGCATTGTATACCATGCCTTTGTCGAAGATCATCCCATAAAACAAACTGTCGATGAGGTTGCCCAACGCACCGGCATAAATCAGAGCAGCGCAAATGATAAATCCTTTATGGTAGTTCTGCTTTACAATTCTTACAAGGTACCAGCTGCCGAAAATAACGGCGCCTAAACGGAAAAGTGTAAGGGCCATTTTTGCCCATTCGCTGTTGCCCAGCTTCCAGCCATAGGCCATGCCGGCATTTTCAATAAAGTATAAACGGAACCAGCGGCCGAGAATAAATTTCTCATCCTGGTAAAGCATATTTGTTTTGATCCAGATTTTCAAACCTTGATCTGCAAAAAGAATAATCAGTATGATGAAAATAACGTAGCGAAGTCTCACGAATTTTATTTTTTTAGTTGACAAAGATAGAGGAAAGCTATTAGCTGCAAGCAGCTAGCCATAAGCTATAGGCGGGGCATTGAGAAAGCTTACCTGAATAGTGATTTAAGAAAGCCGTTCAGCATTTTTTCTTCTTCAGAAACCTCGTTTAGAAGATTAGATAGTTGCGTTGAATCGGCGAATTGAAGACGTTGTGCAATCAGCAATTGAGTTTCCAGCTCGAAACAAGAGCCGAGCGCTATTTCAATAAATCTGCCATAGTCTTTTTCGCTGCTTCTACTGCTCCCTTCTGCAATGTTTGAGGGTATAGATACACCAGCTCTGTTTATTTGCGCTGAGATACTGTATTTTTCTGCAGATGGAAATGTGTTTATTAGCTTATAACTTTGAACAGCGATGTCCATACCTTTTTGCCAGATTTTTAGCTCTTTAAAGTTTTTCATCAATTTCTATTTTAAAATGGTCTTGAATTTACTTATGGCTAAATGCTCAAGGCTTACAGCTTGTTTATCTATTCTTCATAATAAACCCGTTTTACCCGTTGGTTAATACCCGTCATTACTTCATAAGCGATTGTTCCGCTTTGTTTGGCTAAGGTTGTAACCGAAAGCCGTGGACCGAAAACAATCACCTCGTCACCTTCTTTTACATCTGTAAGACCTGTAACATCAAGCATGGTCATGTCCATACAAACAGTTCCGATAACAGGTGCTTTTTGTCCGTTGATCAGCATAAAGCCAACTCCGTTGCTGAGGTTGCGTGGATATCCATCCGCATAACCAATACGTACCGTAGCAGTAGCCGATGGTTTTGTAATAATACCTCTGCGATTGTAGCCAACGGTTTCGCCGGGTTGTAACTGTTTTATTTGTGCAATGGTGGTTTTGAGTGTAAGTGCTTCTTCTAATTGCAGTTTTGCAGCAGCAGAGCTAATGCCATACATGCCAATACCCAACCGCACCATATCGTACTGTAATTGCGGATGGCGGATGGTGCCGCTTGAATTATCCAGATGTTTAATGAATGAATAACCCAGCTGTTTTTCAAGATAAGCACAGGCTTCATTAAACAGGCTGGCCTGCTGTAATGTAAATGCGTCTTCTGCAGGATCCTCACTCGCTGCTAAATGACTGAATACAGATTGAATGCTGAATGTATTCTGCCGTTTTAGACAATGTACAAGTTCTTCCAGCTCCGTTGGCATAAAACCAAGCCGGTGCATACCGGTATCGATTTTAATATGTACAGGGTAGCTGTTGATGCCTTCCTTTTCCAGGAAATGTTCGAATGCCTGTAATATGGAAAATGAAAAGAGCTCCGGTTCAAGATTGTAATCAATCAATGCATCGAAAGTAACAGGCTCCGGGTTCATCACCATAATTGGTAAGCTGATGCCTGCTTTACGCAAGGCCACACCCTCATCGGTAAAAGCAACAGCAAGATAGTCTGCTTTCATAAACTGCAGCAGGTTGGCTATTTCGTAACTGCCGCTGCCATATGAAAAGGCTTTTACCATTGCCATGATTTTAGTTGATGGCTTCAGCAGTTGCTGGTGTGCTCGAATGTTGCGTGTAATAGCGCTGAGGTTTATTTCGAGTACTGTTTGATGTGTTTTTTGTTCGAGCAGTTGTGCTATACGATCGAGTTCAAATACACGGGCGCCTTTTAGTAAGATCGTTTCGTTTTGAAAAGGAATACTGTCGAACTGCTGTTCCAGAGCAGCAGTTGTATCGAAACAAATGCTGTTGATGGTAGTACTAAGTTGTGGAACAAGTAATGCTTTGGTGCGTGGTCCTACGGTAATTAAACGATGCACCCGGTGTTGCTGCAGCAGATCTGCAATGGCATGATACGTTGATGCTTCCTGTTCGGCCGTTAACTGAAAGTCGGAAAGGATAACGGTACGTTGCTGATGTTGCCCCTGTTGTTGCAATGTATTTAACGCAATCGTTAATGAACTGAGATCGGCACTGTAACTGTCGTTAATAATCGTTGTATTATGAATGCCGCTTTTTAATTCCAGTCGCAGACTGACCGGCCGCAGCTGTAAAAATTTTTCCTGGATGCTTTGAAAAGGTACTTGTAAATACAAACAAACCGCCAGGCAGATGATTGCATTTTCGATGGATGCATCATCAATAAACGGAATGGTAATACGATCGGTAATTGCATCGCTGCTGAATTCAATAATTGTTTCGGATAGTTGTTTGTTTATTTCCTTAACAACAAGCGAATTGGTAGCGGCAAGTCCCCAACTGTAAACAGTTGCAGGTGTAATTGAAAGCGGTTGAAGTTTTTCGGTTGAACAGATAACTGTTTGTGCAGACGAAAAAAGTTTTTGCTTTTCTGCCAGTTTTTCTGCTGCATCAGTAAACCCTTCTGCATGGGCTTCGCCAATATTGGTGAGTACACCAAGGGTTGGTTGCAGAACCAGCTGTAGTGCATCCATTTCACCTTTCTGCGAAATGCCTGCTTCAAAAATAGCGAGTGTATGTTGCGGTTGCAATTGCCATACACTTAACGGAACGCCTACTTGTGAGTTATAACTTTTCGGACTGCGAACGATACTAAACGCATCGTTCAGCAACTGGTACAGCCATTCTTTTACGATGGTTTTACCATTACTGCCTGTAATGCCGATAACAGGAATTGAAAATTGCCTGCGATGATAAGCTGCCAGTTGTTGCAGCGCTTTTAATGTATCGGCAACCAACAGGAATGAAGCTTCAGGAAATAATAAAACATCTACTTCTTTCTGCACTGCAAAACAACGCACACCTTTGTTGTAGGCTTCTTTAATAAAATCGTGTCCATCTCTTCTGGCAGTTGTTAGGGCAAAAAACAATGCAGTGGATGGATGAATGACACGACGGCTGTCGATAAGTAAATGTTCTACATAACCGTTTACTGCAGCCTGCTGTAAAATGCGGGCCTGCATAATTTCTGCTACACGGTTAATGTTGTATTGAAGCATCATAACAAAAATGAAAACTAGTATGGTCTGTCGGGCGGTGCACCCTTTTTCTTATGGTACATCGAGTAAATAATCGAACCGCCGATGCAGGCAATAATCACCACTAATGAAATAATTACCTGGCTGGGTTTGTCTATAACAGTGCCAATCAATTCTTCACCCAGCATTTTAATACCAATGAATACAAGCACAATGGCAATACCTTGTTGCAGAAAATCGAATTTGCTAACAGCGCCACGCAGCAAAAAGAAAAGCGAACGTAAGCCGAGTACAGCAAAAACATTGGATGTGTAAATGACCAACGATGCATGATCGCTTTTACGGTCAACAATACCCATTACAGCAGGAATCGAATCAAGTGCAAATACAATATCAGTGGTTGCCAGCATCACCACTACTACAAACAAAGCGGTATACACCGGTTTGCCATGTTGTTTGATGCGGTATTTTCCATCACCGTCATCCATGGTAATAGGTAAAAACTTTTTGAGGAAAAGGTATACGCTGCTTTCTTTCGGATCATACTCTTCTTCCTGGTTGGATGTAAACATTTTAAAGCCGGTGTATACAAGAAAAGCACCGAAGATGTAGAGGATCCAATGGAAACGGTTTACCAGTTCAACACCCAGTGTAATAAACACCACACGGAAAATAATGGCCATCAAAACGCCAATCAGTAATACTCGTGGTATAAATGGTTCTTTTACTTTAAAGAAACTGAAGATGAGCACAAACACGAAGATGTTATCAATACTTAAACTCCATTCCATCAGGTAGGCACTTACATATTCCAATGCGGCCTGTTTACCATCTTCGTACCACATAAATGCTCCAAAGCCCAGTGCAAGAATAACCCAGAAGATTGTTTGCTTTAACGCCTGTTTTGTGGTGAGCTGTGCCGATTTTTTGCTTAGCAAGCCAAGATCAAAAACAATTGCAAGCAATAATACAATGCCGAAAACGAGATAAGTAATTTGAGTTGGAGTCATTCTTTTATAGTTCTGATGTAAATAGTTGTTACGCTTTTTTGCTGTACGCTTTTTTGCGCCATTGCATGTATACAATACCAATAACAAGTACGAGTAAAACAGGTACAGCAATGTTAATGAGCTGCCACAAGGTGCGTTGCTCACTTACTTTTTGCGGATTTAATAAACGCAGGGCCACTTCTTTATTACGTAAAGCAACAATGCCTGCGTTGCCAATCATGTACTCCAGCGTGTTTTGCAAAAATGCTTTGTTGGCAAAACTGCGTTCCTGTACCCGGCTGTAGCCCATAGGGAAAGGCTCCTGTTTAGTAAAGCTGTTTAATACTGCATCGCCATCACCTATTACAAGTTGTTGAGTTGGCTCATCGCTTTGAGTTTTAAACGAACCATACGCTGTTGCAAAGTACTGGCGCATTTCGGCCGATGCACGGTTGCTATAAAAGCTGTTGAAACGGCCTTCGAGTAAAACAGCTGCAGGTAAGTTCTTTTTTGTATACAGTTTGGGATCTTCGATGGTTTGCAGTTCCTGCAGGCTTACAATTGCAGGTGTACTTACAAATTTTGCATTTTCGCTGGAGGTGAGTAAAATACTTTTGGTGATGCCATCTGCTTTAACCGTATCGAGTGTATTCGTAAACTGTGTTAATACCGGCTCGAGGTTTTTTGTAATAGGATGATTGCCGGTTGCGGTAAGCAACGGATAATAGTTAAACGGCACATCGGCCAACTGCGGCTTGCCGCCGGCGTTACCAACTACCAGTTTGCTTAAGTCGCATTGAAGATCCTGCAGCAAATCACGGTTAATACGCACACCATACTTAAATAGCAGGTCATCAAGATTTAAACCCCGATCGTACGCCAGTGTTTGAGCAACAAATGCAAGACTATCTTTTTCTGCATGCAGCATATCTAAAAACCACAATACTTTACCGCCCTGCATAATGTATTGATCAATCTTCATCTTTACCGAATCAGAAAAACCAATGGAGGGTTTTACGATAAGAATAGCTGCAAGCTCTTTTGGAATAACCGTTGTTTTTGATGGATCAACAATGCGGAATTGATAATCGGCATCTAAGGTTTGCACAAGGTCAAACGTTTCAGGGCCCATTGGCTGACCGTTGCCTGTGAGGTAGCCAATGAATGGTTTTTGCTTCCGCTGAATTTTTTCAATAGCATCTGCAAACTTAAACTCCAGTAAGGCTTCTGCATTGCTGATGCTTTTTGCTTCGTCGGTAACAAGGCTGCCACTTAATGGGTCACGACTGTATTCGGTTTTACCACTTAAAAGATCAATTGAAATAACCCGGTTGCCTTTCCGTACCAAAGCCGATGGATAAATGACACGTTGTGTTGTGGCTTCTTCTTTTTCCTGCACTTCGAGCGTATACGGTAAAATGCCCAATGCTTTTAACGAGTCGCCCATCATTTGCTGAATAACTTCATTCTCAAAATTTGGATTGCTGCGTCTAATGCTGTCAACATTTACACCGTTCATACGCAGCTCCTGCATCACTTCATTAAACATGAAGTTTTTTGCATCATCGTTAAACATTTCGTCTACCGATTTATAGTTGATCTGCAGTTTGCCCCGGCTGAATTCTTTCATTTCGTTGAGCAAATCGCTGGTGCTGTTACGCAGCTTGCGGAACGAAGAGCGGAAATCGCCTTTGAGAAAAATATCTACTTCAATGGTTGTATCAATATTTCTAAGCAACGCTTTTGTTTGGGGCGATAGTGAATAGCGTTGTTCGGATGTAAGATCCCAACGGGTGCGAAGCGAAGTTGACAATACGTTTACCACAATTAACGCCAACAGTACAATTGCCCAACTGTATTTCGAAGATAAAAGTCTGTTCATTGCTGCTTAGTTTTTGCGGCCGATGCGTTGGATGGTGATGAATAAAGTAAAGCAAATGATGCTGAGGAAATAAATCAAATCACGACTGTCGATTACACCTTTCGATAAACTGCGGTAATGAAATTCCATGCCCACCATTTCAACAATATAATCGAGCCCGGTACCCAGCATTTTACTTAATGCTCCAAAGCCGGTGTACAATACAAAAGAGAAAAATGCACTGATTAAAAATGCAACAACCGGGTTGCCTGTAAAACTGCTGCAGCATAAACCAACGGCTGTAAAAGCAGCACACAAAAATAGCAGTCCGATATACGAGCCGCCGATACCGCCCATGTCCAGCACTGTTCCATCGGCACTCATGGCCTTAATAGTAAACAGGTAGGTGAGCGTGGGTAATAAGGCAATCAACACCACCAGCAGGGAGGCAATGTATTTACCCAACACAATTTCACGTGCAGTAAGCGGACGGGTAAACAGGATTTCCAGGGTGCCGGCCCGTTGTTCGTCGGGAAACAGGCGCATGGTTACTGCCGGTATCAGCAACAATAAAATATACGGTGCCAGGTTAAAAAAATTCTCCAACGTGGCATAGCCATAATCGAGAATGTTGAAGCTGGTAAACACAAACAGGAATAAACCGTTCAACAGTAAGAACAGAATGATGGTGATATACCCTGTAAGATTGCTGAAAAACTGGCGGAATTCTTTTTTGCAAATGGCCCACATAGAGTTGCAAAAATAACGGAATAAAGCACTTAGCCTTAATGTTCGTGTGCCAAATAGCTGTGAAATTGGATGAAGCAGTCGTTTTTGGGCTTCGTTTGGGCTAGGTGTAGATACCTTTAAACAGTAAGATAAAAACCTTATTTTCTTCTGGGTTTTATGAAATGAAATATTATCTTTAAAGCTTCTCTAAATATCCGCTGAAAACGTTTGGCTTGAAACCCGGGAAAGCAACCCCTAAACCAAAGCAAATGATGAAAACGTTTTTCGGCGTACTCCTTTTAATTTTTGTTGGTAGTGCAGCGCAATCACAAAGTGTAATATTTAATGAAACTTGTGGTACTGTGGGGAGTACGACCGCAGTTGCTACTTTTTCTGGTTGGGCTAATAATTCGTTTAGTTTTTCAGGTACAGCAGATGTCAGAAATACGACCCCCTCTTCCGGTTATTCGGGGGCTTCAGGAAATGCCAATGTTTTTATCACAAATTCTGGTAGCACCTACCTAGAAATTTCGGGAATCAATACAATAGGATATACGTCTATAAGCCTAAAATTTGGCGCATTTAAGTCAACTACAACTTCGAACATGAGTGATCTTGTTCTTGAATATACTGTTGATGGTGTTACATACAATACCCTCTCATTTCCCGCACAATCTACTGGCGCAGGAACAGCTGTCTGGTCGTTAATTACAGTTTCAACACCTATACCAAGTACAGAAAATTTAAAATTAAGATGGACAAACACAGGTACGGCGACACAATATCGTATTGATGACATAGTTTTAACTGGTACTCCACCAAGTAACACAATAACGGCAATTTCTGCTACTCCATCCAATTATTTGCTTTCTAATTGTTTTGTTACTGTAAACGGTAATTTAGATTTTAGTTCAACTTCTACGTTTAATTCGGGCAATTCGTATAAAGTACAGTTATCAAACGCTTCCGGTTCATTTTCGCAGGCTATAACTCTTGGTTCCATTTCCAGCACTGCAAATAGCGGAACAATTCCTTTAACAATCCCAGCTGGTATAGCCGGCGGCACTGGTTATCTTTTGCGCATAGTGAGCACCAGTCCGGCAGTTATTTCCAATACCTACAGTATTACAATAACACAAAATGGCACTTGCGTTACAAATAATAGCGATTATTTTCGATCCTATCAAAGTGGTAATTGGACGGATTTAAATACTTGGCAATCATCTACTGATAATGTAAATTGGATTACTGCAACCTCATATCCTACAAGTAATGCTAATACAATTACAATCAGTTCCGGTCATACTGTTACCATTAACGCTGCAGTTTCAGCAGACCAATTGACAATAAACAGTGGCGGAATCTTAAATCATCCCGCAGCTAATACATTTACATTAAATGATCGTGCATCAGAAACAGATATGTTTATCTATGGCACATATATAATTTATGGATCTGTACCTGCAGGAACTGGCACTTACTATGTTGAAAATGGAGGGATCATCAAGGCAAATGCCAACTCTGGCGGAACAGCCGATAATATTGCATGGAGCTCTAATACGAGAGTTTTATTTAAAACAGGGAGTGTGTTCGAATGGAATACATCTTTAGCCTTTAATACTTCAGACATTACATTTTTTCCGGCAACAACTGAAAAACCAATTTTACGTATTTCTTCTTCTGTCGGACCAATTGGTGGAGCTTCAAACACAACCATAAATGGTTTATTAGAAGTTAATGGTACACTTCGTTTAGAAAATGCAGGGCTTAAAATTTTTCGTGATGGAATTATTGGTTCGGGATCCCTTATTCAGGAAGCTACAAGCGGCGCCTTCCAAATTACCGGCACCGATGCCGAACTCGGAGGAACAGGCACCATAACATTAAATACAGGCGGCTTACAGATTACAGGTACAGCCAACGTAACAATGAGCTCCGATAAAATCATTAACGGTAGTACGTACGATTTTACTGTAAACAATGGTGCCCGTTTCAATTGCTCCACCTATGTTTTATCCGGAACAGCCGATTTTATGTTGGCAAGTGGCGGCACTCTAGGCATTGGCTCGCCCGATGGTATTACTTCAGCAGCGGCCGGAAATATTCAAACAGCAACACGTACCTACAGCAGTGCTGCTAACTATATCTATAATGCCGGCAGCAACCAGGTTACAGGCAATTTCACAACAACACCGGCTGCTAACACTGTTAATGCACTCACAGTGGCAAATACAGGATCAGCTGGCAACAACACCGTAACCCTCACAGTTAATAATTCCACAGTATCATCGCTTTATTTAAATAGTGGCTTTTTTGCCGCAGGCACGAACCAAACATTACGGATAGCTGCAGGGGGAAATATCTATGGTAATGGGGCCAATAATCCCAACAATGCAACAGCAGGAAATATTGAATTTTTAGGGAATGGAACAACACAAGGTTTTTCAACGGGCAATCCGCTTCTGTATTCAGTTATTTTAAATGGAAGTGTAGATTTTAATGGCGCTACGCCACATTCTGCTACCATCATGAATCGGTTACAGTTAAATGCAAACAGTTTTGTTACAGATGCACCGTATTATCAAGCAGGATCTTCACTCATTTATAATACAGGCGGTACTTATGGTCGAAATGTAGAGTGGGGTAGTTTAAGTAACCAGGGCTATCCATATCATGTAATTGTGCAGGGTAACACGGTACTGGATTTAAACACAAATGCAATCAGTCCCGCCCGACTTGAATTGTCAGGGGATCTTGTAATCGGCAATGCGAACGGGAAAGGGCAGGTTTACCTCAACAATAATATGTCGAAGCCTCTTTCCGTATTGGGCAACTTAACAATCGGTTCAGCCGATGCTGCCGCTGATGGGAGTGTTTTACAATTATCTTCCGTTATTGGAGGCGATTTATGGTTAAACGGAAATTTCACCCGCTATAACAACAGTTTTTATACGGATAATAACCGGGCAATCTTTTTTAAAGGTTCGGTAAACTCCTCAATTAATACTCCCAATATCTCGATCACAGCAGGCGTTCCAACTCAGAATTTCAGTTATCTGGTAATGGAAAAAAATGCCGCTTCAAACATTCTTACATTGAATTGCCCTGTGGGAATAACGGGGCAAATAACGTTCACAACCGGCGTTATCAGCACCAGCGCAACCAACTTATTAGTTGTTGAAAGTTCTGCAACATCAACTGTGGGCAGTGTTTCCTCTTTTGTAAACGGCCCCGTACGTAAAAAAGGGGGTGGTTCTTTTACTTTCCCAACCGGAGTGATTGTGGGGTCAGAATACCATCATCGTACCATTGGCATTACTGCTTCCGGTAACGATGGTTCTTCATATACTGCACGGTTTTTCAGAAGTAGTGCAGGTGCCTTAGGGCCCATCAGTGTAGTAGCAAAAGCAAATGGTTTGCAACGAATAAGCCGATGTGAATACTGGAGTTTGGTAAAAGATGCCGGCTCCGATGTTGGTGTAACGCTTACGTGGACCGATCAAAGTCCGTGTAATGCGGCTTATGTTACAGCGCCTGCCACAATCGTGGCTGTACAGTTTAATGGAACGCAATGGGGCGATTTGTTCGGGGGAACCGGCGTTGGAACTGCAACAGCAGGTAGTGTTACCTGGACGGGTGGGCCGAACGTGTATAATTATTTCACACTTGGCAGTAAAGATTTTCTTGAGAATCCATTGCCTTTCGAAGTGTCATCTTTTAAAGCAACCGCCCGAAAACAGGACATTGCTCTGGACTGGATGACGAACGCCGATAGTGACCAGCTTGAATTTATTATTGAGAAGAGTAAGGATGGCCGCACATTCGAAGCACTGCAGAGAGTAGCTGCAAGGGCAGTTTTGGCAACTGCAGTTTACAGCGAATTTGACAGGCAGCCGTTAAACGGATGGAATTATTATCGACTGCGGGCAATTGATAAGCTGGGTAAGCAGCAATTATCTCAAATTGTAAAAGTTTGGTTTGGAGTTAGTCAGCAGATCAGGATTACTTCAAATCCGGCCAGCGAAAAAATTAGTATAAGTTTTTCCGAGCCAAGCAGCATTTCCGAAATTGATATTGTCAATATATCCGGCCAGGTGTTGAAACACATCTCGGCGGTACAGTTTAATAACGAGATTAATATTTCTCACTTGCAAGCGGGAATGTATTATGTTCGAATATCAGGTAAGAACGGGCTTACCACTACAAGTTTTATTAAACAATAAAGACCCGAAACCAACTGCTGAAAAAATCCCCTCCAAAAGAGGGGGTTTTTGTTTTAATACAATTCCGGAACGATCGGAAGCGAATAAGGTATTAAACGGCAAAGCTTTCGCCGCAACCACAGGTTCGGCTGGCATTTGGATTATTAAAGTGAAACCCTTTTCCGTTTAAACCGTCGCTGAAATCGAGGGTGGTGTTATAGAGGTAGAGAAAGCTTTTCATATCTGTAACCACCTTTACACCATTATCTTCAAAAACCTGATCGTTTGGTCGGCTTTCATTATCAAAATCAAGCTTGTAACTTAAGCCGCTACACCCGCCTCCAACTACACTTACACGAAGAAAATAAGAACCATCTCCTCCCACATCAGCCTTCTGCATCAGTTCGCTTACTTTCTCCTTTGCTTTTTCGGTAACAAAAATCATAACTCGCTTTTTAAATCAGTAATCAATACGCAGGCCACAAAATGGTTGCTGACGTATTGACTGTAAAATTAGCCAAAATGTATTTTACAAGCTATGGTTTTAACAGTTGTATGCTTTGGTTGTAAATTGCTTCAAATTGATTGTTATGCTAAAAGTTGAACATATTGGAATTGCCGTAAAAAATCTTGAAGTATCGATACCGCTTTTCGAGCAGTTACTAAATACAAACTGTTATAAAACGGAAACAGTAGAATCGGAAGCTGTTAAAACGGCTTTTTTTAAACAAGGGGAAACAAAAATAGAGTTGCTGGAAAGTTTAAACCAGGATGCAGTTATTGCTCGGTTTATTGAGAAAAAGGGAGAAGGGATGCATCACATTGCCTTTGAGGTAGAAGATATTCAAGCAGAAATGATGCGTTTACAAAATGAGGGCTTTGTTTTATTGAATAATACTCCAAAAGATGGTGCCGATAATAAACTGGTATGTTTTCTTCATCCTAAAAGCACAAACGGAATATTAATTGAGTTATGCCAGGAAAAAAAATAGCCGCTTTGCAGCAGCTATTTTTATATGTGGATGTAAGTTTTACTGTTTAATTAAAGAAATCTTTTCAATTACTCTTGTTTGATCTACAATTTGAACCAGGTACAAACCTTTGGCAAGATTTGAAAGATCAAGCTGCAATCGGTTGGTGCCCGCAGGATTTATTCTCTTTACAACCATTCCTTTTGCATCTAAAATCAAAATCGTTTGCCCGGCAGTAAAGCCTTCTTTTGCAAAAAGTTGGGTGTTAGATGTTACCGGGTTTGGAAACAAGCTGAAATTTTTATTGATGACCGAATTGAAGCGAATGATTTCTGAATAGGTGGCGTCTCCTTTATAGTCAAGCTGTTTCAAACGATAATACGCTGTGCCTGCAAGAGGAGCTTTATCAACAAAAGAATAGGCTTGTTTTTGCGAACTGTTGCCGGCTGATTTTACTGAGCCGATGTTGCTCCAGTTTTTCTGATCGTTGCTGCGTTCAACAACAAAGGTTTCACTGTTAACTTCATGTGTAGTGCCCCAATCCAGCTGAACTTGATAGGGTTGCTTTTGATTAACTTTAAAGTAATCAAAACCTACTGTTAAAACACCGGCCCCTGTAAATGGATATGAAAGAATCCAAGGTCCATTAATATCCGGTTGCGTGCCACTGCCTGGCCCTCCCCAAACAATATTTACACCAATTTGAATTAAATCACTACTGCCGTTTGCTGCTGTAATTTTACCTCCCGTATATGTTTGAATAAAGCTAAAACATGCCAGGTATAGTTTTCCGGAAGGCTGAAAACTTAAAGTTCCACAAAGGAATATCTGTAAACGAGGCGAGGCAGTAGTACTTGCTGGAGGGCATGCTGTACTTGCTGTATAAATAGGTCCTTTAATATTTATTGTTACTCCGGTAGGAATGCATACAACCTGATCTTGTGTGGGTACACCAACAGGACTCCAGGAGTTTGCGTCATCCCAATCGCCACCAACAGCCACTTTTGTACAATTGGTAGGCATGCTGTTGCATTTTGGATATGGGGTTGATCCATGCGGCCAATACTGTTGGGCAATTGATTGGAGGCCAATAAAAGAAAAGATAATAAACGAGTATAAAATTTTCATAAACGAACCCAGTTAATAAGCTTATACGGAATAAGTTAACGGTTCGTTTCAGCGGGTTGGATCACTTAAATTGGAGAGGAATAATTGGATAATAGGTGATTCTTCTTACAGGAAGTGGATGAAAGTCCGTAAAAATACGGAGGATTTCGACTTCTGCAAGTATTTTAAGTAAGAATTTCTTCCATTTTCATGCTACGGGAGCCTTTAATGAGCAAGTGTGCGTTACTAAATAATTGATTCTTATACCATTCTCTTGCTTCAAGTGATGTATTAAAATAAATATAAGGATGATTGATTTTTCCAAAATCTCCACCAACAAGTACCACTTTGCTCCAGTTATGTAAAGCAATGAGATCAATAATTGCCTGGTGTTCGATTAAACTTGCTTCGCCCATTTCGGCCATACCACCCAGCATCAACACTTTTTTATCGGCTTGCAGTTTGGCAAAGTTTTCAATAGCCAGCTTCATACTGCTGGGGTTTGCGTTGTAAGCGTCCAGAATAATTTTGTTTGAACCTGCCTCAATTAATTGCGATCGGCTGTTCGATGGTTTATATTGCTCAATAGCTGTTTTGATTTTTAATGCAGGAACACCAAAATGCAAACCTGCGCAAACCGCTGCTAATACATTGGGTAAATTATAATCGCCCACCAAATGGGTGGTTATAACTCCTATTTCGGGCGAGCTGGTTATTTCTACTTCTAGAAAGGGTTCGCTCTTGAGCAGCCTGCCTGTTGTTGAAGCATTTGCCGTACCGTAGGTAATACGATTCTTTATACCGGCACTCATTTCTTTCAGGTAATCAAAATCGGTATTAATAAAAATAGCACCCCCATTTTCACGAATGAAATCATACAATTCACCCTTTCCTTTCTTTACTCCCTCAATACCGCCAAAGCCCTCAAGATGAGCTTTCCCCACATTATTAATTAAGCCATAGTTGGGTAATGTATAGGTGCAGTAACCCGCTATCTCCAGTTGATGGTTAGCACCCATTTCAACCACTGCAATTTCAGCATCAGCTTTTACTTTTAATAAGGTGAGGGGAATACCAATATGGTTATTAAGATTTCCTTCGGTCGTATAAGTTTTAAAGTGCGATGAAAGAACTGCATGCACAAGTTCCTTCGTGGTTGTTTTACCATTACTGCCTGTAATAGCAAGAAAGGGAATGTTGAATTGCTGCCGGTGATATTTTGCCAACCCTTGTAAAGTGCTCAGCACATCATCCACCACAATTACTTTTGGGTTTTCAGTTGCGGGTGCTTCATCAACAATAGCAAATTCTGCTCCTTTTTCAAGCGCCTGGAGGGCAAAAAGGTTTCCATTGAAGTTGTCGCCTTTTAATGCAAAAAACAGATCGCCTTCCTTCAATTTGCGGGTGTCGGTTTGCACAAAGGGATGAGCTAAATACAATTGATATAGTTCTTCAATACGCATAAATCAAAGATAAGTGCTGGCTTTTTTTGATGCGAAAAATCATTGCTAAACTATTGTATAAAGAAAAAGCCCTCCAATTTACAGGAGGGCTTTTTCTTTATCGGTTGAAAGATTAATTTCTCTTTCTGTTGTTTTGTTTTCTTGAACCAAACCAGTTACCGGTTTTACGACCGTTACCTTCCTGGCTGCCATAACGTGTCATCGCACAACGGAAGCCAATCATCGAACTGCTCTGATCTTCTTCGAGGAAACGACGTGTGCCAGGGCTGAGCCAGTATGCACGATCGTTCCAGCTACCGCCTTTGTAAACACGGCTCTTATCGCTAACAAGTGTAGTAACACCGTAGCCATATTGAACATTACTTAAAGAGTCACCATCGAGATAATCAATCACATAACCTTTTTGGTAGTTACGACGATTTTTCACTTCATCTTCTGTTTCATCACGGTATTTAATACGGCCCATTGAATCTCTTTCAGCCTTACCGGTGCTGAGGTCGATACGCTGGAATTTGTTACCACGATAGATGTTGAAATCTTCACCATCGGTTTGTGTCATTGGTCTGTACACATCGGCAACCCACTCACTTACGTTACCTGCCATGTTATATAAACCGAAACCATTTGGATAGAAGGCTTTGATTGGACCTGGAATTACAGCACGGTCGTTCAAACCACCTGCAACACCCATGTTATCACCCGAACCACGCTTAAAGTTAGCAAGGAACTGACCTTGCCAGCTGCTGCGTCTTGCATCACGCAAACCATTTACGTTTTGTGCCCAAGGATACACCTGCTTATTGGCAGTTAACTCCTCACCACGACGTTTTTCGCTACGACGGGGATTAGGGTTTTGTGCAATTAAACCGTATGCTGCGTATTCCCACTCAGCTTCTGTTGGTAAACGATAATCAGGTAAAATAATACCTTCTTCAAAGCTGATGCTTGTTGGTACCTGCTTCGTTAAAGGATCTTTGTAATTTTTAATGCTTTTGCCGGGAGTTGCCTGGTATTCGCCTAAGAGGTAAGCTTTGGTATTAAAGTTATCTTGTCCGCCACCCTGCATTTGTTTTTGCAGTTCAGCTTTTTTGTTGGTAATACCTTTTTCGTAAAGAATGTTTTCGTTTACACGATCACTACGCCACAAGCAATAATCATAAGCTTGCTTCCAGCTAACACCAACTACAGGGTAGAGGTTGTAGGATGGGTGACGGAAATAATATTCAACATAAGGTTCGTTGTAAGCTAATTCGCTTCTCCAAACTAATGTATCGGGTAAAGCACGGTTGGTAATGGCTGTATCCATGAACACACGGTCTAACCAGTAGAGGTATTCACGGTAATGAACGTTGGCAACTTCCGATTCGTCCATGTAGAAAGAAGCAACGGTAACACGGCGGGGAACGTTATTCCAATCACGCATTACGTCTTCTTCTACAGCACCCATTGTAAAGGTACCACCTTCAACAAACACCAAACCAGGGCCTGTTTTTTGCTCTTTTTCTTTTGAAACACGGAAACCACTTCCGTTTGGATCATTGTAGGTCCAACCGGTAGAAGACGACTTCTCTGGCTTCTTCTTAAATAAGTTACATGATGTAAAAATGGTAGCCCCAACAAACAGGATACACAGATTTTTGATGCGGAAAAGGTTTTTCATCTCCTTCGTTTTGATAGTTAACGAGTAATGTTCAAAAATATTGTACTGGATTTCACAGTCCAAAATTTTTATTGGACAGGTGACAAACTTAAAGGAATCTTTTCAAAAACCGAAGGAATCGGGCTTTATCAAAATCAATTTCAGTATTTCTGCTTACGAAACAGTGAAATTACGTAGGTCTTGCAGCATTCGTTCTGTACCGGCTTTCTTCCTGTAAATTTCAGGATCGTATCCGGTATCTTTGATTTTACTGTTTATGCGTTACGTTATATTGTTCGTTTTTACTGTTCTGCTAACTTCTGCCAAGGCTCAACGAACCTGGCGCAGCAACTCTGTGTTGGCAAACGGCGATTGGTATAAGCTTACAATTAAACAGCCGGGAGTTTATCGGATAAATATTGCGTTTCTTCAATCACTGGGAGTTAATACAGCCAACCTGGCAAGTGGCAGTGTACGGCTGTTTGGCAATGGTGGACAGATGCTACCCGAAGATAATGCGGTTGTTGTGGCTGACGATTTGATTGAAAATGCCATACAGGTAGTTGATGGTGGCGATGGAATCATCAACGGTAACGATTATATCCTGTTTTATGCGGCAGGCCCGCAACAATGGACGAAAGATTCTACAAACAAACGTTTCCGCCACCGCAAAAATTTATACAGCAATGAGTCGTATTATTTTTTGAATATCGGGGCAAACGGACTGCGTATTCAAAACAGAACTATTGCAGGTTCGCCCAACCAACTCGTAACATCTTTCAGAGACCGATTTTTTTATGAGCTGGATACCATCAATTTTCTGCGAAGCGGAAAAGAGTGGTATGGCGAAGAGTTCAGTAATACTCCCGGTAGTACGTTAAACCGAACATTTAATCTGAACATTCCAAATAGTTTACCGGGGAATGCTGTTTTTAGTTCGAATGTAGCATCGAGAAGCAATGGTATTGGCAGCTCCTTTCTTGTGCGTGCAAACAATATCAATATTGCCCAGCATAGTGTTTTGGCTGTAGGCACAGGCACCTACGATCCTGTGGCAGCTCCGCACGAACTTACAACGGTGTTTAATCTTACACAAGCGCCACTAAGTTTGCAATACAGTTATCAGCCCGGCAGCGTTAATGCGCAAGGGTGGCTTAACTGGTTCGAAGTATTTCCGCTACGGCAACTTAGTATGGCGGGGATCGATCAACTCCATTTCAGCGATTGGGAAACAGTTGGGCCCGGCAACATTGCAGAATTTCGATTGCAAGCTGCCGCAAGTTCAACGCTGGTGTGGGATATTACAGATCCGTTACGGCCGCAAACCATTACCGGCACATTAAACGGAACAGAATTCCGTTTTGTAAATACAGCCGATCGTTTACGGGAGTATATTGCCTTTCAGCAACAGAATTATTTGCAGCCAACAGCGATTGGCAAAATAGCTAACCAGGATTTACATGGCGCATCATTTCCTAATTACATCATTATTACACATGCCTCTTTATTAACTGAAGCGCAACGTTTGGCAGCATGGCACCGGCAAAACAATGGGTTAACCACGCTGGTGGTAACCACCGAACAGGTATATCATGAATTTGCTTCCGGCTCACCTGATCCATCGGCCATCCGCAATTTTATAAAAATGTTTTACGATCGTGCAGGTGCAGATACAACCAAACGTCCACGTTATTTATTGTTGTTTGGCGATGCATCGTACGATTATTTAAACCGCATTAACGGTAATACCAACTTTGTTCCCTGTTATGAAAGCGAGGCATCGTTAGATCCGTTATCAACATACACTTCGGATGATTTCTTTGGTTTTTTAGATGACAATGAAAATATCAACCGATCATTTCCTGTCAATCTGCTCGATATTGGTATTGGCCGCATACCTGCAAAAACAGCACAGGAAGCAAAGGCTGTGGTAGATAAAATTGTCAGGTATTACGCCAAGGAAAGTTTTGGTGCATGGCGAAATGATATTACAGTTGTGGCCGATGATGAAGACAATAATATTCATTTGGATGATGCGGAGTTTCACAGCAATGTTATACAGCAGAACAACCGTTTCAATGTTTCAAAAATTTACCTGGATGCATTTCGCCAGCAAAGCGGAAGTGGTGGCAGCCGTTACCCCGAAGCCAACCAAGCCATCAACAACAAAATATTTGCGGGCACATTAATCTGGAATTACAGCGGACATGGCGGATCGAGAAGATTGGCGGAAGAAGCCATTCTGGAACAGGATATGGTCAACAGCTGGAGTAATACCAATAAGCTGCCGTTGTTCATTACAGCCACCTGCGATTTTGCTCCGTACGATAATCCTTCGGTTAATTCCATTGGCGAAAACATCCTCTTACGGGAACGCACAGGTGCTATTGCATTAATGACCACCACAAGAGTAGTGTTTGCCTTCAGTAACCGCATCATCAACAACAATTATTTTCAGCAGGCATTGCAGAAAGATGCAAATGGATTGTATCCCTCATTAGGCGATGCGGTAAAGCGTACCAAAAATTTTACCTATCAAACCTTTGGCGATATTATTAATAACAGAAAGTTTACGTTGCTGGGCGATCCTGCTGTACGTTTAGCTTTTCCAACCTTGAATGTGCGAACAACAGCCATTAATAATCTTGTGCCCGCAACCGATACCTTAAAGGCTCTCGATCGTTTTACCATTAGAGGCGAAGTAACCGATGCTGGCGGAAATAAACTCAGTAATTTTAACGGTAACGTATACCCGGTTATTTTCGATAAAGTGCAACAGCAAAAAACATTTGCTAACGATGCAACCAGCATCAGTACCAACTTCAACCAGCAATCAAATATTATTTTCAGGGGCAAAGCAAAAGTAACCAACGGCGAATTTGTGTACAGCTTTGTTGTACCTAAAGACATTAACTACCAATTCGGCAATGGAAAAATCAGTTATTATGCCGAAGATGGAACAAAAGATGGCAGCGGTGCAGAAACAACCATAGTAATTGGCGGAGCATCGGTTAATCCGGTAACAGATGATGCCGGCCCGGTTATAAAAGGTTACCTCAACGATGAGAAGTTTGTAAACGGCGGTATTACCAACGAAACACCGGTGTTATTGGTAAAGCTGGCCGATTCGAGTGGAATTAATACAGTGGGTACAGGAATTGGCCACGACCTGATTGCAACACTTGATGATGATAACAGCAAGTTTTATGTGTTGAATGATTATTACGAAGCAGATGCAGACAGCTATCAATCCGGTACTGTTCGGTTTCAATTGCCCAAATTAGCAGAAGGATTACACGTGTTAAAGATCAAAGCCTGGGATGTACAGAACAACAGCAGCGAATACAGGCTTGAGTTTCGGGTAGTAAAAGATGAAGCCTTGAAGCTGGAAAGGGTATACAATTATCCCAATCCGTTTACTACACGCACCACATTTATGTTCGAGCATAACCGGCCCGGCGATCAGTTGCAATGTCTTATCCGCATTTATTCTGTCAGTGGCAAAGTAGTAAAAACAATCACCCGTACAATAATAACCGAAGGAAACCGTTCTTTTGATATTGAGTGGGACGGAAAAGATGACTTTGGCCAGAAAATTGGTCGGGGTGTTTACATCTACCAATTGGAAATAAAAGATTCAGCTGGTAAAAAACAATCTGCTTTACAAAAGCTCGTTCTGCTGTAACCAAAATCCGTTAACTGAAGGGAATACTTTTTTTCCTCTATTTTTATGGCTCAAATTATAACTCTTATGAGAAAGAACTCAGCCTTTTTATTAGGCTTGTTTACCTGTTTGTCTTTACCAGCACTTGCCCAACAAACCCAATCCATCAATGTAGTTACAACAGCTGTACCCATGTTACGTATATCGCCCGATGCACGTGCAGGTGGTATGGGCGATTTAGGTATTGCTACTTCTGCAGATGCAAACGCATCGTTCTGGAACCAGGCAAAAATTCCATTTGCAACACAACGTTCGGCTATAGCCTTAACATACACGCCCTGGTTAAAAGACCTCGGGTTAAACGATGTATTTATTGGCACAGTTGCAGGCTATCATCAAATTGATGAGCTGCAGGCTATTTCGGGTTCGCTCCGTTATTTTAACTTAGGTAGTATTCAGTTTACCGATTTTGCCGGTAACGATCTGCAAAAATTCAATCCACGTGAATTTGCATTTGATGCGGGTTACAGCCGTAAGCTCAGCGATAAAATCGGCGTGGGTATTGCTCTTCGCTTCATTTATTCAAACCTTGCCAATGGTAATACCAATGGTGTTACTTATAAACCCGGTACCGCAGTTGCCGGCGATATTTCGTTCTTTTATAATGGACTGAACGAAGAAGGAACGGGAATTACTGCAGGTGCTGTTATGAGCAACCTCGGCAGTAAGATTGCCTATACCAACGATGCACGTGGTAAAGATTATATTCCTGCTAACCTTGGAATTGGCGCTGTTTATACAAAAGCCATTGACGAAACCAATAAAATAAGTTTTGGTGTAGATATTAATAAATTACTGGTGCCTACACCGCCTACCGATACATCAACTGCTGCACGTGATGCTTACCGCAACAAAAGTGTAGTCGGTAGCTGGTTTTCATCGTTTGGCGATGCACCGGGTGGCTTTGGCGAAGAAATGAAAGAGTTCCAGGTGTCAACCGGTTTGGAATATGGCTACAACGATCAGTTTTTTGCACGTGCCGGTTATTTCTACGAAGCAAAAACAAAAGGTAACCGCCGCTTTTTCAGCGTAGGTGCCGGTGTAAAATACAACCGCTTAGGATTTAACTTTTCGTACCTCGTGCCAACCGGCCAGGGTATTAACCGTAACCCGTTAAGCAACACAACCCGTTTCAGCATTGTGTTTGATTTGGGTGCCGACGACGGAAGCGGTGTTTCAAACGAGTAATACGTTTGTATAAAAGATTTTGCCAGAAGCGGAGGTACTTTACCTTCGCTTTTTTATTTACATTATGGGATTGAGAATAGGAACAGGCATTGATTATCATCAATTGGCCGAAGGCAGAAAGTTATTTATCGGCGGTGTTGAAATACCGCACCACAAAGGAGCCGTTGGCCACAGCGATGCCGATGTTTTATTGCATGCTATTTGCGATGCCATGCTGGGTGCATTGGCCTTAGGCGATATTGGCACTCATTTTCCCGATACTTCTGCTGCATTCAAAGACATTGACAGTAAAATACTGTTGCAGCAGAGTTATGATAAAATAAAAGAGAAAGGATACAAAGTAATAAATGTAGACAGTACACTCTGTTTAGAGGCTCCCAAGATTAAGCCCTACATTGCACTGATGCAGCAGGCCATTGCTTCCATTCTTGAACTGGAAACAGATGCCGTTTCTGTAAAAGCAACGACCACCGAAAAGATGGGCTTCGTTGGCAGGGAAGAAGGTTTGGTAGCTCATGCTACTGTATTGCTCGAAAAATAAAAACGCATGACGGTTAAAATTATCAATCAATCAAATAATCCTTTACCGGCTTATGCTACAGAAGGCAGCAGCGGTATGGATCTGAGAGCATCAATTAACGAAACAGTTACATTGCAACCACTGGAGCGGGCGTTAATTCCTACAGGGTTGTTTATTGAGTTACCTGAGGGAGTTGAAGCACAGGTTCGGCCACGCAGTGGATTGGCCATTAAACAGGGCATTACCTGTTTAAACACACCAGGCACTATTGATGCCGATTACCGTGGAGAAATTAAGGTAATCTTGATTAATCTGAGTAACGAAATACAGTCTGTACAAAGCGGAGACCGTATAGCGCAGCTGGTGATACAGAAAGTAGAAAAAATTAACTGGGCACCTGCAGTAGAACTGGAACAAACAACAAGAAACGAAGGTGGCTTCGGCAGCACCGGAAAACAATAATTACATGAAGAAAGTAGTATCAATTATACTTGCAGCAGCATTGTTACTTGGTTTCAGCGCATGCCGCTCAACTAAAAAATTGCAACAGGCCATTGTGAAGAAAGATACGGTGGCTGTAGCACCACCTGCCGAATTGGTGAAGTTGCCTACACACGAAGACACAGTACGCATGGCCAATGAGGTGTTGGGGAATGTTGAAAAAAAGCGCATCAGCTTCAATACATTTTCTGCAAAAATTAAAGTGGATTATACCAACAGCAAAGGCAAGCAACCCGATTTTGTTGCCAACATACGCATGCTGAAGGATAGTGTTATCTGGATTTCGCTGAGTAATGATATTGGTATTGAAGGTATTCGTGTTTTGATTTCGAAAGACAGCATTAAGATGATTGATAAACTGGCCAATACATACCAGGTAAGACCTTTAAGCCATATCCAGGAACTGGCACAACTGCCGTTTACGTTTGCCGACCTGCAGGATATATTGGTGGGCAATCCTATTTTCTTCAGCAAAGACAGCATTACATCGTACAGCAATGGGGCAAACGGTTATTCTATTTTAAGCTATACAAACCTGTTCAAAAATCTGTTAACGATTGCTGCAGATTTTTCTGTGACAAAAAGTAAGCTGGATGATAACGATCCTGCATTAAACCGCACCTGCGATTTAATTTACAACGACTACGAGAATAAAAACGGCGTATTTTTTTCTACTCAGCGGCAAATAACCATTTCGCAAAGGAATAAACTGGAAGTACAGTTGAAGTTTAAGGACTATAAGTTTAACGAAGAATTGAGTTATCCGTTTACAGTTCCTAAAAAATTCAAAAGAATCTAGAACGGCATACGTTTTTAGAAAGCAGGGCGTTTACCCTTATTGTCAATAGCCTTAATTTTGTCATTTAAACCCATTACCTATGCGGAAATTCTTTTTAATTGCTATCTGCACGTTATTACAGTTTTCGTTGCCGGCACAGGACAAAGCTGAGCTGGAAAAAAAGCGTAAACAAACGTTGCAGGAAATTGAAATGCTGAATAAGCAGTACAATGAAATTAAAAAGTCGAAGAAGCAAAGTATTGGACAACTCGCACTTATACAAAACAAAATCCATTTACGTAACGAAGTAATTAACACCATTAATAAGCAGGTGCGGAATATTGATAAAGACATCAACACCTCTTATGTAGAAATGCGCAGGTTAAAGAAAGATCTTGATACACTCAAGATGAACTATGCACACAATGTGGTGTATGCGTACAAGAACCGCAGCAGTTACGATTTTTTAAACTTCCTTTTTTCAGCCAATTCCTTTAACGATGCCATCCGTCGTGTTTCGTATATGAAAGCCTACCGCAGCTACCGGGCTCAACAACTCGATGCGATTTATAAAACAGAGGCATTGTACAAAGACAAAATTGTGGAGTTGACGAATAACCGCAAACAGAAAAGCCTGGTGTTGCAGGATGAAACAAAGGAAAAACTTGAACTGGAAAAAGATAAGCAAGAACAGGCATTGGTTGTTAATGATATCAAGAAAAAAGAAGGCGAGATTAATAAAAGCCTGGCTGCAAAAAAGAAACAGGCGCAACAATTACAGGCTGCAATAACAGCGGCTATTAACCGTGAAATTGCAGCAGCTAAGAAAGAGGCGAAAGAGCGTGCCGATAAAGAACGAAAAGACAAAGAAGCAGCAGACCGTATTGCAAAAGAAAATGCAAAAGCGAATCCAACAACAACACCGGCAACAAATCCAACAACTACAGTTACTGCGCCGGTAGTTAAAAAAGAGGAGCCAAAGAAAATAGAAAGTTACCTGGAGTATAATAAAGAAGATATTGCATTGGGTGCAAGTTTTGAAACGAATAAAGGCAGACTCCCTTTTCCTGTAGACAATGGATATGTATCAATTAACTTCGGACCTTATACTATTCCGGGCACTACCATTAAGGGCAGCCAGGATTTTATCACCATTGCATCACCAGCAGGAACAACGGTGAAAGCCTGTTTCGAAGGAGAAGTGGTAAGTGTGTTTGATGTGGGTGGCAATACTGCAGTAATGATTAAACACGGGAAGTACTTTACTACGTATAGTAATCTTGCTTCAGCCAGCGTAAGTAAGGGACAAAACGTTAAAACAGGCCAGGCAATTGGCCGTGTTGGAACTAACCTCGATGGTGATGGTGAATTGAACTTTGTATTAGCCCGTGAAAATCAAATGATCAATCCGGCACCCTGGCTAAGGGGTCGCTGATACATGCACGAAACGTTCGTATAACTCTTCATACAAAGGAACAATGTGATGAATATCAAATTTCGTTGCTTGTTCCTTTGCTCTTTGTTTAAAGCCATTCAGCTTTTCGTCATCTTTCAATAAATCAATACCAAGGCGGCTTAACTCTTCTATATCACCAATGTTGGCCATGTAACCGGTTTGTCCGTGAATATTAATTTCAGGTATACCACCGGCATTGCTCGACAGTACAGGCACGCCTGCAGCCATTGCTTCCAGTGCCGATAAGCCAAAGCTTTCGTATTCCGATGTAAGCATAAACAGATCTGAAATTGCAAGGATCTCTTCCATTTCCTGTTGCTTGCCGAGGAAACGTACATCATCACAAACATTTAATGCACGGCATAATTCTTCTGTGCCGGGACGCTCCGGTCCATCGCCCACCATCAGTAATTTCGATGGAATAACTTTGTTGATTTTTGCAAACACCTGGATGATATCGTTTACACGTTTCACTTTACGAAAGTTCGAAGCATGTGTAATAATGCGTTCGCCATTTGGTGCCAATACTTTGCGGAATGCATCCAGCGGCTTTTTATCGAAGCGTTTTACATCTACAAAGTTGTAGATCACTTCAATTTCTTTTTCTATTGCAAATGAGTTGTATGTTTCTGTACGCAGGTTGTTCGATACGGCAGTAATGGCATCGCTTTCGTTAATGGAAAAAGTTACGACCGGTTCAAAGGTCTTGTCTTTGCCTACCAACGTTATATCGGTACCGTGTAAGGTGGTAATAACCGGAATATCTTTTCCTTTTTTCTTTAAAATCTGTTTTGCCATGTAGGCAGCCGATGCATGCGGTATGGCATAATGTACATGGAGCAGATCGAGATCGTTATTGAGCACTACATCTACCATGGTACTTGCCAGGGTGGTTTCGTAAGGCGGATAATCAAACAAAGGATAATGTGGTATGTGTACTTCGTGGTAAAAGATATTGGTGAAAAAGCCGCTCAAACGCACCGGTTGCTGGTACGTAATAAAATGTACCATGTGTCCCTTTTCTGCCAGTGCCTTCCCTAATTCTGTAGCTAACACACCGCTACCGCCAAATGTGGGATAGCATACGATGCCTATTTTCATTTCAATTGTATTTAGTTGCAAACCCAGCGGGGTTTGAAGAATGTATATGGCCTCCGTCACTTATCATGCCAGACCTCCGGCACTGTACATTTGACAGGTTGCCCAACGAAGTTACTATTTTAGGAGAACAGCAAGGGACAGGCCGCTACCGTTTGTAAAAAAGCAGGTCCTGGCAAAGAGTCTCTTTTTGCAGGCTTAAAGAGTTGCTTTAATTTGAGCATTCCTTTTTTAACAATACAAGCATGAGAAAATTACAACTGGCTTTTGCCTTCTGCCTGGCAGTAACTGCAGGAACGGCACAAACAAACGACTCGGCGATGTTTAAACGTATTGCCGACGATGTGTTTACCAACAGTACAGCTTACGAAAACCTGCGCATTTTATGTAAGAAAGTAGGTCCACGTTTAAGCGGATCACCGCAGGCCGCAGCTGCCGTACAGGAAACCTATAAAATGATGAAAGCAATGGGTGCCGATACCGTATACCTGCAGGAGTGCATGGTGCCGCATTGGGTACGTGGTGCAAAAGAAAGCGCCTTGCTGGTTGATGCAAAAGGCATAACTGTTTCATTAAACATTTGTGCGCTGGGTAACAGTGTAGGTACAGGTAAGCAAGGTATTAAGGCAGAAGTAATAGAAGTACGTTCGTTTAAAGAACTTGAGACGTTAGGCGTTGCCGGTGTAAAAGGAAAAATTGTGTTTTACAATTTTCCCATGAACCCCACCAATGTTGAAACCTTCCGTTCGTATGGAGAAGCTGGACAGTTTCGTGGCCGTGGTCCATCAATGGCAGCGAAGTATGGTGCTGTTGGTGTAATGGTTCGTTCGCTGGCAAGTAATATTGATGATTTTCCGCATACCGGCGCAACAACTTATAATGATTCGTTTCCGAAAATTCCGGCTATTGCTGTTTCAACACGCCATGCAGAATTTGTAAGTACTGAGTTGAAGAAAAACAAAACGATGCAGCTGTACTTCCGCACCGAGTGCGAAATGTTGCCCGATGTAAAAAGCCACAACGTTATTGCAGAAATAAGAGGAACAGAATTCCCCAACGAAATCATTACAGTTGGCGGTCATCTTGATTCGTGGGATTTAGCAGAAGGCGCACACGATGATGGTGCCGGTTGTATCCAAAGCATGGAAATTATTCGTGTGTACAAAAAGCTGGGCATTAAACCCAAGCGTACCATACGTGTAGTGATGTTTATGAACGAAGAAAACGGTTTGCGTGGCGGACGTAAGTATGCTGAGGTGGCCGCAACTGAAAAAGATAAAAAATTCATTTTTGCATTAGAAAGTGATGCAGGTGGTTTTACCCCCAGAGCATTTGGGTTTACAGCTGAATCACAGGTGTTATCAAAGCTGCGTAGCTGGGTGCCATTGTTTAAACCGTATGGCGTGTACGAGTTTTCTGATGGTGGTGGCGGTGCCGATATTGGCCCGTTGCGTCCGTTGGGTACAACACTCTCCGGTTTGCGTCCCGATTCGCAACGTTACTTCGATCATCATCATGCAGCCAACGATACGTTTGAAATGGTGAACAAGCGTGAGCTGGAGCTCGGCGCTATCAACATGGTATTGCTGTTGTACGTAGTTGATCAATACGGGCTATAATCATAACGTTTAATAACCGGTAAAAGCGAATGAACAGGAATTGTTCATTCGCTTTTTTATTTTCTTTTTCTGCAATCGATAAAACGAAGTAGATCACGTATCATTTCTTCAACTACCTGTTTGCAACTTACCGACTGCATAGGGTCGTTTACCGACTTTTATTGTTACCTGCTCTAGAATGGCTTGACCACTGCTTGAAGGACTGATAGTTTTGTTCTAAATTCATTGAAAATGATCAGTAACGAAATGAGACAACGCAATAAACGCTCAAGCGAAAGATGGATTGGTTTGACAGTGCTGGCAGTAGGTGTACTTATTCTGCTGCGTAATCTTGATTTGCCTGTACCTTCTATTCTTTTTTCATGGCCGATGATTTTAATTGTAATTGGTGTGATCATCGGTTTAAAAGAAAGTTTTAAAGGAAGCAGTTGGTTAATTATGATCGGGCTGGGCGGATTTTTTCTGTTGATGAAAGAATTCCCCGACTGGAATCTGCGCAACTTTATTGCACCGGCAATTTTGATTTCCATTGGTTTAAGTTTTATCCTGCGCAGACGAGGCAGTTCCAACGACGAACCGGAATTAATCAACGAATCCTCTTCTTCAAGTACGAATTATGCAAGTTCAACAGCTCTTGATGCAGATGGTCCCGGCGATGTGCTGGATGTGGCAGCTGTTTTTGGTGCAGTGAAAAAGAACTGCTATTCCAAAAACTTTAAAGGGGGCGAATCGGTAGCTATTTTCGGCGGTTCGGAAATTAACCTGATGCATGCCGACTTTAACGGAACAGTAAAGCTGGAGCTGGTAAATGTATTCGGCGGCACTACCCTGTTTGTTCCTGCACATTGGCAAATACGCAGCGAAGCCGTTGCCATTTTTGGTGCCGTGGAAGATAAACGTCCACGCCCTGCCGGTGTAAGCAGCGATAAAATTGTATTACTCGAAGGCTTTGTTATGTTTGGCGGCATCGATATAAAATCGCTTGGCTAAGCAACAGTACAGTTAACCTAAACCTTATCAATTTAAACAACTGCACACATGAACTGGTTTCTTGTAAAAATGGTGTTTCGCATCATCTGCGGTAATGGAAAACATACCGCACAGTTTGAAGAACAACTGCGGTTAATACAGGCCAGCGATGCCTGTGCAGCTATGCAGAAAGCAAAAGCCATTGGTGAAGCAGAGCAGGTATCGTTTTTAAATAGTACACAGCAAACTGTTTGCTGGAAGCTGATTGCGGTAACAGATATTTATCCCTTTCATACAGAAATGGATGGTGCCGAAATTTTTTCCTGCATCAAAGAAGAAGAGCAGCCGGCTTCGTTTATTCACAGTATGCAGTTGCGTGCAGGCGATGCAGTACAACGCTACTCGTCCATCAACCTATCTTAAACAACTGCAATGGCAATATCTCCTTTTCGAACAAGGCAATTTATGGTGCCGTTTTGTGTGGGCTGGTTTGTATGGATCGCCATGCAGCAGCTTGCGTTGTATCAAATGGGATTAACCTGGTTCGAAGCTTTAACCGATAGTGTTGTAAGCAATGGCTTACTCATATATATCGCTTTGTTGATTTTTACAATTCTTCGGTTTTATGTGCCACGTTCCGGCAGCCTGCTGAATCTTTTTATATGGATCACCATACTTACTGCCGGTTGGTTTTTTGCAACACAATACCTGATGGGGCTGTTCTATAAAGACAGCAGTCATTATGCAGCTGTTACAAAAAATACCTGGCCCATACGCATGGCAATCGGTTTTTTAATCAACGGCTGTATCTGCCTGGTTGGCTATGCCTATTTTAATTGGCAGGAACGTGCTGAAACCGAAAAGCAAAAAACAGAAGCAGAGCAGTTAAGTAAAGAAGCAGAGTTGTACAAATTACGGCAACAGTTGCAACCGCATTTTCTGTTCAACTCATTAAACTCAATCAATGCATTGATTGGTACACGACCGGCAGAAGCAAGACAAATGGTGCAGCAGTTATCCGATTTTTTGCGCAGCACGTTAAAGAAAGAAGAACAGCAATGGGTAAAGCTGGAAGATGAAATACAATCGCTGCAGTTATATCTTGCCATTGAAAAAGTTCGCTTTGGTCATCGGTTACATACACAACTTGAAATGGATGCGGATGCATTACAGTTGCAATTGCCTGCGTTGCTGTTGCAGCCGTTGGTGGAGAATGCCATTAAGTTTGGATTGTACGACACTACAGAAGAATCGCATATTCATTTAAAAGCCGCAGCGCAGAATGGGCAATTATTGATCACTGTTGAAAATCCGTACGATGTGTCAACTGCTGCTGCACAAAAAGGAACAGGCTTTGGCTTACGTTCGGTACAGCGGCGATTGTTTTTAATGTTCGGCAGAAATGATTTGTTGAAAACAGAAACAAACGCAAACATCTTCAGCACACAATTATTTATACCGCAACCAACCGTGTTCAACGTTTCAAAAAACGGCTGACACATAATATGAGCAAATGAACTACAAGGTTTTAATTATTGATGACGAACCCCTGGCCCGCACTATGGTCACAGAATACCTGCAGGCACATCCGCAATTCACCATTGCAGAAGAATGCAGCAATGGCTTCGAAGCTGTAAAAGCTGTGCAGCAGCACAAGCCCGATCTTATTTTTCTGGATATACAAATGCCCAAGATAACAGGATTCGAGATGCTGGAGCTGCTGGAAGAACCACCTGCTGTTATTTTCACCACTGCTTTTGATGAGTATGCGGTACAGGCTTTTGAAAAAAATGCCGTGGATTATTTATTGAAACCATTTACGCAACAGCGTTTTGACAAAGCCATCAGCAAATGGATGGAGCAGGAAAAGGCAGCAACCATTTCGCATGAGCCTTTGTTGAAAGATGCAGCGAAACATCCCTTGCAGGCCGGACGTATTGTGGTGAAGACAGGCAGTAAGATTACCATTATTCCTTTGCAGGATATTCATTACCTCGAAGCGGCAGATGATTACGTAAAGATTGTTACTGCAAATGGCAGCTTTTTGAAAAAGCAAACCATGAGTTTTTTTGAAGACAGTTTGGATGCTGCACAGTTTGTACGAACGCACCGTTCGTTTATTGTGCAGGTAAAAGAAATTACCCGCATCGATCCGTACGAAAAAGAAAATCATATTGCACTGCTGCGTTCCGGCGAAAAAATTCCGGTTAGCAGGGGCGGTTATCCAAAGTTGAAGGCGATGTTGGGCTTGTAGCAGCAGGTGTTGCTTTTGGAAAAACTCCTTTCTAATTTTAATAAAAAAAAACGATGGGACTTTTGAAAGACATCTGGGATATTGGTCATGATCTGCTGGGTTTGTCGGATGATTTAAAAAAAGGAAAGCAGGAACAAAAAGACCGTCTTGCCGATTTGTTCATCAATATCGCCAACGTATTAACCGATACATACGATAAACTGATGCAGGACATTTATCCATCAGGCAACTGCGTACAGCTGGATATTTTTTCGCAGGAATTGTTTGATAAAATGAAACCTGTTACCGGAGAGGACAAAGCGAAAGCATTTGCTGCGAAACTGGCCAGTTCGCATAAAGTAGAACTGTTGTTTAGTCAACTTTCAAATGGAGAAATTGAGAAGAAAGAATTGCTGCAACTGCAAGAAGCTGCTGGATGTTTTAAAGCAACAGCAGCGATATTAAAAGTGTAAAAGTTAATTGCAGGTTCTTGGTTTTGTTTACATCGACTCAAACAGTTTGAGAAACTACCCGTCCGACGAGGACGTCTGATGTAGACAGGTTCGTACCCCGTACTTCTAAGTTCGTCCTTCTCCTCACCATTCCTGCCCAACCCAAACCGCACCACCAATGCTGTTGCGGAGTGCGCCGGTATCGGCAGCATGCAGATTGTTTTCTTCACGCCAGCGGAGCAAGGCAAAGAACGCAGCGTAAAACGCATCATGATTTATTTCTTCAGGAGCTGCCAGCAAGCTTTCAGCCAATGCAAAAACAGGATCGCCTTTGCCTTCAAGTGCAAGATTTATATTGCGGAAATCGCTTACCACATTTACACCGGTAATTGCAGCAACAGCAGCAGCATCGCCCAGCGCATGGCTCATTTTTGTTGCCGGTGAGTTGATGGCCGTGTGCCCCATCAACCCAATCAGCTGTACCTGGTAATCGAGCTGGTGATCATCAATAAACTTTTTGGCCTGTGCTGCCACCCAATGCCCGTAATCAACATGCAGTTGCAAATAATCAACTGCCGTAAGTTGTGCGGCACCTGCAAGTTTATTCCACAGTTCGGCAGGATAAGCTACCGAATGGGTATGCCTGATTTCTACGGCCCATTTTTGTCCGCTTACTTCAAACGAAGCAAAAACAAGTTCTAAACTTTGAGTGCTTGAATTGCTGGCTAAGCCAAGGGCCCGGTAAATCATATCTGAAGCGTTTTTAGGATTGTAGAATTTATTCGTAAGTCAATCCTGTTCACAATTTTATCTGTTAGATTTGTAAAAATACGGCTGCAAAGCTACTGATGCAGATTGTACCTTCAAACAGCATTATTTTCTAAGCCGTTTTTTTTGAAATTTTCAGCACTATGGTAATCAATTTAAGTGAGCAACATTCGCTCGTAACAAACTGGGTAGGAGAATTAAGAAGTACCGATATTCAAACTGATCGTATGCGTTTTCGCCGCAATCTCGAACGTATTGGCGAAATAGCGGCATACGAAATAAGCAAGAAACTGGAGTGGGAAGAAAAGGAAATTACCACGCCTTTAGGCACTGCTCCCACCAAAATGCTGAAGGCCCAACCGGTGCTTGCCACAATTTTAAGGGCAGGTTTACCGTTACATCAGGGATTATTGAATTATTTCGACAGAGCCGATAATGCATTCATTTCTGCCTACCGTAAACATCACAGGGATGGCAGTTTTGAAATAAGTCTGGACTATGTAAGTTGTCCCAGCCTCGAAAACAGGGTGGTGATTATTGCTGATCCCATGCTTGCAACCGGAAGTTCTTTGGTAAAGACCGTACAATATTTACGGGATGAAGGGTTGCCTTCTGAGATTCATATTGTATGCGCCATTGCATGCACGGTAGGTATTGAGTATGTGCTGCGCAGCGAACCGAAGGTAACGATCTGGTGTGGTGCTATTGACGATGAGTTAACAGCCAAAGGGTATATTGTTCCCGGTCTTGGCGATGCCGGCGATTTGGCTTATGGTACCAAAGTGCAGATGTAAGGCTTGCTGTAAATGTTAATTCGTGGGTTGAAATTTGTACCGTTAAAATATTCTTAGTTGTTTTATCTGCCGTATCCTTTTGGGAAAAAGCAGCATAATAAGGTTGAAAAACGTCTAACCATTAATTGCTCTAAATGAGAAAAATTTTACTACTACCATTTTTGCTGATCGTGTTGCAGACCTATGCACAGGATCCTAACTTTTCACAATTTTTTGCTTCACCTCTTACGCTTAATCCTGCTTTAACCGGAAAGTTTAATGGTGCGTTGCGTGTGGCGGCCAATTACCGCAACCAATGGCCTACCATTAACAATGCATTTCGCACTTCTACTGTTTCAGCCGATTTTGGTGTGCTTGGCAATTCAATTCCGGAATTCGATCAGTTTGGAGTTGGCGTTATGGGCATGTACGATATTAATGGCGATGGTGTAATGAAGAACAGTTTTATTTCCGGTTCAGTGGCTTATCACAAAGGACTCGATGAAAACGGTTATCACCAGATTGGTGTGGGCTTCAGCGGCACCTATGCACAACGCAGGCTCGACATCAGCAAGCTCGATTTTCAGGATGAATTAACAAGCCTTGGTTTTACCGGTAACACAGCCGAAGTATTCGGCAGCAGTGGCTTCAGAAACATCAGCTATGCCGATGTAAATGCCGGCTTTGTGTACAACGGTGCGACCAACGATTATAATAATTTTTACATCGGTGCTTCGGTGTATCACATCAACCGCCCCAAAGTAAGTTTCTTAAATGCGCAGTATATCATGAACCCCAGGTTCACGGTGCATGGAGGCGGCTATTTCCCTATTGCAGATGCCACCACGTTATTTATAAGTGCCAATCACCAGCGCCAGGCAGGTGCAAGTGAAACCATTTTTGGAGCAGCTGTTGGTCGTACTGTAAACGGCGATTTTGATGAAAACCCTACAGATGTATATGCTGGGGTATGGGTACGTTATGGCGATGCGGTTATTCCTTATGTTGGTTTGGAATTTGGCAGCTACCGTTTTGGTTTTTCGTACGATGTGAATACTTCCCGTTTAGCAGCAGCATCGCAACGCAGGGGCGGTATGGAAATTTCGCTTATCTGGACAAAGAAATATGTTGATCCGAATAAGAAAAAGCTGAACTGTCCACGTTTCTAATCTCCTATTAAAACAAACTGCTTATAACATAAAAGAGGCATCGGTATAAAACCGATGCCTCTCTCTTTGTAACAAAAGCAGGCGAATGCCTGGTTGCCAAACTGCAAAGTGGCAGCAAGTTTAAAAGCCCAGTCCAACTGCAAATGCAGTAATTGTACCACCTGTAAACTCAAAGTTGGCAGGTGATGGAGAAGCAGCACCGTTGGAAAGATTTAGTTTATGAATACGTGTTTTACCATCAGCCGTAATTACAGCCCATGCGTTACCACTTGAGCCGCCAATATCGAAACCGCTAACAGCTGTTGCATTTAAACCAAGGTCACCCACTGCTACGAGCGTGCCGTTATTGGGTGGATCTTGTTTGTATAATTTATCTGTTGATGGATCAATATCAAATAACGTAGTACTTGTTGCGCCGGCAAAGTTGTTGGTGTAAGCAACGGAAGTTACGTTTGCATCACCTGCAAGGTTTACATCTACTGCAGCAACAGCGCCGGTAGCAGGGTTTAAACGAAGATTTAATCCAACATTACTTATTACACGAATACGGTCAACCGTGGGGTTAAAATCAAAGCCATAATCGGTGCCGTTGAGCAACGTGCTGAACTGCACACCTACAGCCGTTGCTGCACCGTTTGCTGTGTTGATAGTATATAAACGGCTTGTGCTGCCCAATGCATACAATTGCCCGTTAACAGGACGAAAGTCGAGACCTACAATTGTTTCGCCGCTGAGTGTTCCGGTAATGGTTTTGCTTACAGGCGCAGGAGCTTCCGGATTAAGTATAAGTAATGTAGTGCCGTTTAATACAGCATACGCAACAGGTTTTGTAGGAATGGCAATACCGTTTACAGATGTTGCACCACCCAGCATGCCGAGGTTCGTTGCTTTACCGGTGTTTAGATCGATGCTGAAAACAGAAGGTGTAGAACCGCTGTTATATACAGCCAATGCAGTATTGGAAGATGCTTCAATATCAAATTCGCCCGTACCGGAAATATCAAGGCCAAGGCTGCCTACCATCACTAATCCACCTGCATTGGGTGGATCCTGTTTGTAAAGAATATCATTGTTCGCATCAATATCAAACAATACAGTAGTTGCGGCACCGGCCATATTTTCGGTATAAGCTGCAGAAGATATGTTGCTGTTTACAGTTCCACCGATATTGATGTTGCCATCAGTTGCTACAACCGTTCCTGTTTCAGGATTTAAGCGCAGGTTCTGACCACCTGTTGATATTAAACGGATACGATCAACAGTTGGATTAAAATCGAATGCAGCAACAGAGCCTTGCAATGCCGGTGTAAATGAAGAAGAGCCGATGGCTCTTGCTTCGCCGGTTGTGGTATTGATGACATAAATACGGCTGCTGCTGCCAACGCCATACAATTGTCCGGTTGCAGGGCGAAAGTCAATTGCCAGCATTGTTTCTGCAGATTGCATGCCACTGATGTTTACACTGGAAATGGGCCTCTCCGGTTTTGAAGCATCATACTTAGCCAGGGTATTGCTGTTGATTAATGCAAAGAATTCAATTTTAGGACCTTTATTCCCATTGTCATTCACTTTACTGCAGCCAACAAAAACGGCTGCGCATAAGCATGTAATAAGCGTAAGCCACTGTGTTATCTTCTTCATGATGTTTCGTTTAGAACAGTACCTACGGAAAAAGAACCGAAGCGGATGTATGATTTTTTTTGATGTAACAGAATAGCAATCGGCAATGCAAAAATGAAGCTGCTGCATAATAACCATTGCCTTTAAACAGCTTGCACTTAGGCCGATTAAGGGTTAAAGCCTTAATGTTTGTAGTATTTGTATTACACTGTTATAGAGCTCGTTAAAGCGTTTTTTGCCTGCACATAATAACTTTACGGACCCACTAAGTAGCACCACTTACAAGCCATGTATGCTGCTACTGTTTTTTGCAAATACGTGCTGTATTTTCTTTGCATGCAGCAGAAGCGGGTGTAGTTTTACATCATAATAACAGAGAACAAAAATCCGATCCTAGCAAAAACCGAAAATCCAAATTCAAAAAAATCCGAATTCAAGATCCTTTAAAAAACCAACGAAATCCAAATCCAAAAATCCGAATCCAAGATCCTGAAGAAAAACAAACCGTATCCGAATCCTGAAAAAACCAAAAACCAAAGATCCAAATCCTAAACTGCCGACCAGCAGGAAAAACCACCAAGTCCAATGCCCGTTTTTAACAAACGGCCTTATGAAAACAAACAGACTTCTCTGTACCCAAGTAAAACAGGTAAAGACCAAAAGACCAGAAAAAATTGAAGTCATTTTTACCCCCGGTAATCCGGGGGTAATTTTTTGTATACACTTTTCAACAGCTCTTACTTCGCAATTACATGCATTACCAATGGTAATACATACCAGCAGAATAAACTGATGAGAATAATGCTGACAATGTTCATTACAAAGCCCGCCTTGATCATATCCTTGAGTTTTATATGACCACTGCTGAATACAATGGCATTGGGCGGAGTACCCATCGGCATCATGGAAGCAGCACTGGCAGCAAGCGTCATAGGTATACCCAGTAATAAAGGATCGAGATGCAATGCATCGGCTAATGCAGCCAGCACAGGTGCAAATACAATTACCTGTGCTACATTACTCATTACTTCGCTGAGGAAAATTGAAATCACCACAATAATGATGAGTAATGCAAAACCATTAATGTGGCTGAAACCAGCCAGCCATTGCCCGATTTGCGCCATTACACCCACTTTTTCCAATGCATTTGCCAACGCAATACCTCCGCCAAATAACAATAAAATACCCCAGGCCATTTTCGAAGTATCGCTCCAGTCAAGCAGCATAACCGGTTTGTTGTTTTCTGTTTTACCGGCAGGTATTGCAAACAGCAGCAAGGCACCAAAGATGGCGATCATACTATCGTCGAGCTTTAGAAATCCAAGTTGATTGATGGGGTCTTTGATGATCCATAACAATGCTGTGAGCAGAAAAACAGTTAATGCTCTTTTTTCTGCAGTAGACATACGGCCCAGTTTCTTCAGTTCTTCTGTTATGTAACGGTTGGCATCTTTACTGCTGCTGATGCGTGAAGGAAACATCCATTTTGCAAGCACCCAGTATAAAGCTGCTAATAACAGAATCACCATTGGTGTGCACACCAGCATCCAATCAACAAACTGGATGGTATAGTTATATTTTTTTTCAATAAACGCAACAAAAGCAACATTGGGCGGTGTGCCAATAATAGTAGCCATACCGCCGATATTACTGGCATAGGCAATTACCAGCATTAATACCATCGAAAAATTGGCAAGACTTGTACCCGTTTGTTCATGCTCACGCATCACTGCAATTACACTTAACGCAATGGGGAACATCATCATCGTGGTTGCGGTATTACTCAGCCACATACTTAAAAAAGAAGTGGCAATAATAAAGCCGAGTATAATACGGTTACCACTTGTGCCGGTTTGTTTTACAATGCTCAACGCAATACGTTTATGCAGATTCCATTTTTCTATGGCAAGTCCAATCATAAAACCACCCATAAATAAAAAGATAACCGGGTTGCTGTAGGCTTTCGTGGTTTCTTCCATTGTGCTGATGTTGAGCAACGGAAGTAAAATCAGCGGCAGCAATGCAACAGCAGGCATGGGTAATGCTTCAGCTATCCACCAGGTAATCATCAGCACGGCTACAGCTACGGCTTTGTTAGCTGCCGCATCTAAATGAAAAGGATTAATGAAATATGCAGCAAGCGATAACGCAATGCCGGCAAATAACGAAAGCCGGTATTGAAGAGTTTGGTTCATGCGCTAAATATAAAATAGTTTGTGAGATGATGAACAGGAATGCAACAGAATCAGGCAGACTGCAAAGCCACAGCTGTTTTGTTAAGTGCATGTTTTGAAACCTGCGGATGATCCTGGATAAAAAAGCGGTACAACCATTTGGCATGATCGCCTGCATAATCAACGCCAATGCGTGCCGATGCCATCATCGTAAATGGTTCCTGTTTTTCTTCGGCCAGAAATAACACCGGTTGTTGCAGTGGTAAACCGGTATGCTTCACCGATAGTCCCAATGCTTTACTAACATTACCCGGCCCACGACCAATGCTGCTGTTGAATTTGTTTTGATGAAAGCGTTGCTGCATAATTGAGAGACCTTCCACCGGTTCAATCCCCCGAATTAAAACAGCATCCGGCGCATCGGGTTTATTACACACTACATTAAAAAGATGATGAATGCCATAGCAGAGATACACATACGCATGTCCGGCTTCGCCAAACATCACTTCAGTTCGTGCCGTTCGGCGGTTGTTATAAGCATGCGACGCCTTGTCAATAATTCCGGCATAAGCTTCTGTTTCAACAATACGTCCAACTGTGTACTGCTTTTCAAAATTGGTGATAATATATTTGCCCAATAACTGTTGAGCAATAAGGGCCACATCATCTCTTCTGTAAAAATCCTTGCTCAGCTTCTGCATTTTGTTGTATTTTGCTGCTAACGCCTGTTAAGCACCATATCGTCACCATTTAAAACGGATCATTTGTTAAAGGAATTAGTTATTGCGGTTCAGGCTTATTTCAGGGCGCATCAGTTTATCGTTCGTCACAAGTTATGGAAATGGATCCTTATTCCCGGGTTCATTTACATGCTGTTGTTCATGGGTGGTATGTGGTTGTTCTGGACCTCCAGTGGCGATTTTCTCGACTGGTTATTTAATACGGTAGGTATTAAAAGCTGGCTCGATTCAATGAACAACAGCCTGCTCAACTTCCTGTTTATTACAGCCAGTATTATTTTCCGTTTGATTCTTTTGTTCTTCTATTTTTCGCTGTTTAAATTTTTATTCCTGGTAGTGGGTTCGCCTGTGTTTGCATACCTGAGCGAAAAAACAGAAAACATCATTGAAGGCAACGACTATCCATTCGATTTAAAACAACTGCTGAAAGATATCTGGCGTGCGGTGCGTCTTGCAGTACGCAACACCTTATGGCAAACCATTTACATTATTGCGATATTACTGTTTTCGTTAATACCCGTAGTAGGATGGGTAAGCCCCATGATTGCTTTTTTGGTAGAATGTTATTATTACGGTTTTTCTATGCTCGATTACAGTACTGAGCGGCATAAACTCAGTCCTTCGCAAAGTATTACATTCATCAGCAACAGAAGAGGGTTGGCGATAGGTAACGGAATGGTTTTTTTCCTGATGCATATTATTCCATTTGTGGGTTGGGTACTGGCACCAGCGTATGCAGTAATTGCTGCTACGTTGAGTTTGTATCACCAGGATGATAATCCATAAAGAGGTTCAGTTATCTTTATGCACTCAACTTACAATCTTTGGCAACTGTTTTCCTTATTCCCGCTCCTTTAGAAGAAGAAAGTCTGCAGGCAATTCCTGCTTACGTATTAGACGCAATTAAACAATGCAACGTGCTGTTTGCAGAAAACGAACGTACGGCAAGGCGTTATTTGAAAAAGCTCGATAAAACGATTGTAATTGACGATTATGCATGGTATACCATTCATAAAGCCGAGCAGGAAGTGAAGCAGGCATTTATTCAGCAATTAAAGGCGGGTAAAACCATCGGCATCATCAGCGAAGCAGGTTGCCCCGGTATTGCGGATCCCGGTCAGGTGTTGATTGAAGCTGCACATCAGCAAGGAGCAATAATTAAACCGTTGGTAGGCCCCAGTTCTATTTTGTTGGCATTAATGGGTAGTGGCATGAACGGACAGCAGTTTGCATTTGTAGGTTACCTGCCTATTGATGAACAACAGCGCAAAAAGAAATTACAACAGCTCGAAGAATATTCAGCCAAACAGCAAAGCACACAGGTATTTATTGAAACGCCTTACCGCAATAATCAACTGCTGGAAACCATCCTTAAAACCTGCAGACCAACCACCCGTATTTGTATAGCAGCTAATTTAACTGCAGCCAATGAATCAATCGTTACAAAAACAGTGGCAGATTGGAAAAAAGAAAAACCGGAATTGCACAAACAACCGGTTATTTTTTGTTTGATGGGATGAAAAGGTTTGAGCTGAAGGGTATAAGGTGTAAGGATCTTCATTCTATGAAGCTGTTATTTTTGAAACGACCTTCAACCCTAAATCCTACGCCTCAAACCTTTTCGTTTGTAAAACACAAATCCATTCTTACGTCCAATCACTTCTACTTTATCTGCATAATTTTTCATCACTTCCGGTTCATACGAATTCTTGCTGATGAAATACGTGGGTTTGTCTACTGCTCCGGTTAACAGCCAACTTTCATCTTTCGATTCTTTGCGTTGCCCTGGTTTAATGCGTGTGTAGAAGTATTGTGCATAGCTTTTGTAGCCAAGTGTTTTAATGTACACATCCTTTCCCTGCAGCGATTCGTAAAATTCAATAGCCGCATGTTGCGAATATTGTTCAATGCGTGGTGCAAAAGAAGTAAGCAATACCTGCATGGCGCCGATGCAGGCGATGAATAACAGTACAAATGCTTTTTGGAATTTCTTTTTCTGCAGCCAGATGAAGCTTACAATCACCGCCGCTAAAAATAAGATGCCCGGAATCATCAGGTAATAGTTCCAGCTCACCTGTGCCTCGATGTTCGCCATTGCAAACGCATCTTTGGTGAGTAATGGTTTTAACCAGGCGATATTATTACCAATCAACGGTAACGCAATAAAAAGAATGCTCCAGATAATACCCAGCGTCAGCAACGCAATTTTTTGCCAGCCTTTTATGGTTGCAGTGCGGTTGATGATCCCCGTTACCGTTGCTGCCGCTAAGTAACCGATGGGCAAATAGGTAAACGAAGAGTAGTGGACGATTTTTGTTTTTACAATCGTAAACACAACCAATATCACAATCAATGAAGCAATCATCAACATCCGGAATATCTGCTGATTTTTATCTTCATGCTGTTGGTTACGGTAACGGAAGATCAGGAGTGAAGCAGGGAAACAACCGATAAGCACCACTACAAAGTGATACAATAGAAAACCGCCATGCCCGGCATCTTTGGTTTTAAACAAACGGATCTGGTAAGTAATAAATTCATTTACAAACCACCAGCCATGCTCCACAATTTCTAACCCAAACCAAACCAGTGTAACCAGCAGTACCACTAATCCCCAAATGAGATAGTATTTAATATTTACCCAGCCTTTCCAACGGTTAAACAGAATAAACAAACCATAGCTTAACAACACAACCAGTAATGCAACAGGGCCCTTGGTTAAAATAGCAACGCCGGTAAACAAGCCGGAAAAAATCAACTGCTGTAAAAACGGTTTTCGTTCTTCTTTCGCTGCAAGAAACCGTGCAAGAAAATAAATGCCTAAAAAAATAAACAAGTTAAACCAGGGATCTATTATGCCGCTTTTGAAATACAGATGCGGTAAAAAAGTGGAAGCATAAATAAAGGCCCACCAAAGACCAAACTGTTCGTTATGCAATCTCCGGCCAATGCCAAATAGAATGAGCAAGGTTGCAACGCCGCACAAGGCATTGGGTAGTCTTGCTGCAAATTCATTTACACCAAACAGCTTCATCGATGCTACCTGCATCCAGAAGAACAAAGGTGGCTTTTCCCAAAACGGTTCGTAGTTGATCTGCACCTGCATGTAATTGCCGGTCTCAATCATTTCACGGGCGCTTTCAGCAAAGTTAATCTCGTCCCAGTCGAATAACGAAACCTTTCCCAGCGAATGGAAAAAGAGTAATGCTGCCAGTACAGTAATCAACAGATAGGATGCAAACCGGTTCATGATAAAACGAAGATAAACGATTAAGGCTTTAAAGATAACGCAACAAAAAAAGGGAGCAGCGCTCCCTTTTATAACTGATGTGTAAAATTTTATCCCAGGTAACCTTTCAGCAGTTTGCAGCGGCTGTTTGTTTTCAGCTTGCTGATGGCTTTGTCTTTAATCTGGCGAACACGCTCTCTTGTAAGGTTAAAGCGTTCGCCGATATCTTCCAAACTTAATGGATGATCTACACCAATGCCAAAGAAGTATTTAATTACATCCTGCTGGCGTTCGGTTAACGTTTTCAGCGAACGGGTGATTTCTGTTTTCAGCGATTCGTTATGGTCCAGCTCACCATCTGTTGCTACTGCGTTCGGATTTTCCAATACATCCATTAATGTGTTTTCTTCACCATCACTCAACGGCGAATCCATACTTACGTGGCGGGATGAAATGCCGAGTGTAGAGGAAACTTCTTCAATTTCAATTTCAAGTACCTCTGCTAATTCTTCAGCAGAAGGTTCACGTTCGTACTCCTGTTCCAGTTGCGAAAACGCTTTATTAATTCGGTTGGTTAAACCAACTTTGTTCAACGGCAAACGAACAATACGGGATTGCTCGGCTAAAGCCTGTAAAATACTCTGACGGATCCACCATACGGCATACGAAATAAATTTAAAGCCACGTGTTTCATCGAAACGTTGTGCTGCTTTAATTAATCCAAGATTGCCTTCGTTGATAAGATCGGGGAGTGAAAGACCCTGGTTCTGGTACTGCTTTGCCACTGACACTACAAAGCGCAGGTTGGCTTTGGTTAACCGGTCGAGTGCACGTTGATCGCCCTGTTTAATCCGTTCGGCAAGTTTTACTTCTTCTTCGGGGCTGATCAGTTCTACTTTTCCGATTTCCTGCAAGTACTTTTCAAGGCTTTGCGATTCACGGTTTGTGATCGATTTTGTGATTTTGAGTTGGCGCATGCTCATAAGCTCTGGTTTTTAGGTTGTTGATGTTGTTTCATGGTTCCGGACCTTAAAACCCGGCAACATAGTGAACCACAAATAAAAACAACTATGTTAACCTCGGTGTTAGGCCTTAAAACTTCATCCTAATTTAACAGTATTTGCGATTTTGGCCAAATAAAAACCTTGCTGGCATTGCATTTCAGCAAAATAGGTGCCTTTTGTTTAAGAATTATTTTTTAACGTTAAACAAAAAAGAGAAAGTAAAATTTTGATTCCTCTTTTATTTTTTTATTATTGCATCAAATCGCCTGGCGAAACTGAAATGAGCAAGAAAGTTTTATACACACTGGAATTTCCTGTAAGATGTTCTCCTACTATTTTATATGAGTTTTTATCAACTCCTTCCGGATTGCAGGAGTGGTTTGCCGATAAAGTGGATGAGCGTGATGGAGTATTTTCATTTAACTGGAACGGATCGGATGAGAAAGCAGAGTTATTAGATAGTGAATTGGATAAGTTCGTACGCTATCGCTGGTTGCATGCTGCGAAAGACGAGTACTTTGAATTCAGAATTGAACGCACTGAAATTTCCAATCAAACCATATTGATTGTAAAAGATTTTGCAGAGAAAAAAGAAATCAAAGACCAAAGTCAATTATGGGAGTACCAGGTGAAAGATTTATTTCACCGTATTGGCAGTTAATTTAACTGCAGTGTTTCCAGCAGCAAATGAAACTTTTCTGTAAGAATGGTTTCTGACTCATCCCATTTATTTAAACTGCATTGAAAAGCAAGTTTCAATACTTCTTTTTCCTGCATCATTTCACTATGCTGTTTCAGTAACTGCATATTATTATTACGGAAGTGATGCTGCCATTCTTCATTTCCAACATTCATCCACACATCAGATGCCTTGAGCATGTTTTCATTGGCAAGCAAGGCTGGCAGAAACTGCTGCAGGTAAATGCCTTTTAATTGCAGCGTTATACTGAAGAAATGTCCCCACCAGAAAAACGTACGTATTGCAAACACATCTTCTTTTCCAAAACAACGGGGATAGTCGAGCATTACATACGGCAGTCCTTCATAATTTTCGCCTTTCGAAATTTTTGGTCCAACAGCAGTAATAACAGCAGGCAATGCCTGTGCTGAAGCGTTTAATTTATACTGTTCGCTTAAATAACCGAACAGCAGGTATACTTTTTCGATGATGCGGTTCTTTGTTAAAATCCACGCAGGATCGCTTACCAGTTGCTGCTCAAAAGCCGAAAGACTTACATTTGCTTTTTCCTGCATAAAAAAAGAAGATCAGTGATAAAAAAGTTAGACAAACTTATCATAAAAGCGTTTATCGGGCCTTTTCTTGCGACCTTCTTTATTGCCCTGTTTATTTTGGTGATCCAATTCTTCTGGTTGTACATTGATGATTTTGTAGGAAAAGGGATCGATACACTTACACTTATCCAGTTTATCGGTTACGTAAGTACCACACTTGTACCACTGGCTTTGCCATTGGGTATATTGCTTTCTTCGATTATGACGTTTGGCAACCTGGGTGAGTCGTTTGAGTTGGTGGCCATTAAAAGTGCAGGCATTCCGTTGATTCGTTTTATGCGTCCGGTATTGGTAGTGTCGGTCCTTTTAGGTTTGGTAGCTTTTGCATTTGCAAACTATGTGATTCCTGTGGCTGAATTAAAAATGCGTACGCTGTTGTACGATATACGTGTTGCTAAGCCTGCATTTGATATTAAAGAAGGGGTGTTTTATAAAAAGCTGGATGGGTATACGATTAAGATCGGCCGTAAGGAAAACGACTCCATTATTCATAACGTTGTTATTTACGAACACAACTATACCCTGCAGGATAATATCATACTGGCTGATAAAGGAACAATGACAATCTCTCCCGACCAGCGTTTTCTCTCGTTTAACCTGCAAAATGGTTGGCGCTACCAGGAAAAAGGGAACCCCGGCACCGTTGAAACAGAGTATTACCGCTTGGGTTTTAAAGAGTATAAAAAAGTATTCGACCTCAGTTCGTTTAAGCTGAATAAAACTGCAGATTCAACATTTAAAACATATTACAAAATGCTGAGTCTGCAACAGCTGAACACAGTTGTTGATTCGCTTAATAAAGTTGTGCTGAAGCTTCGTGCTAAATCGAAGAATGAGTTAAGGCCATCCATGCCCATGCAATCGGTGCCCGACAGTTTATGGAAAAAGCATAAAGCCGTTGTGTCAAAAGCAAAAAATATTGATCAGCTGATACCCGATTCTTTAAAGCGGAATGTGTATTCCAATGCTGTAACCAAAATATCAGGCGTAAAAAGTGTTGCAGAATTTTTGTCGTACGATTACCAGGAGCAGCAAAAGCAACTTCGTTTGCATAAGCTCGAACGGCATCGCAAGTTTACGCTTTCGTTTGCCTGTGTGGTATTGTTCCTGATAGGAGCTCCGCTGGGCTCTATCATTAGAAAAGGCGGACTTGGATTACCGCTGGTAATTTCTGTGTTCTTCTTTATCGTATTTCACATTATGAATACAACCGGGGAAAAGTTAGTAAAAGAAGATGCCATGCAACCGATTGCCGGTATGTGGATGTCTACGGCTATATTAATTCCCATCGGATTATTCTTAACCTGGAAGGCCATGAAAGATTCCAACCTGTTTAATGCAGAATACTATTACCGTACCATGCGTAAGATTGGATTGAGTCGTTTAATAAAAGAAAAGAAATAAACATCGATACAACGATTGTAACTTAACAGTCTAAAATTTTTCAGTTATGGCAAACGAATTATCACGCCGCAAGTTTCTCCATCAATCTGCTAAAACATCAGTAGCTGTAGCCGTGGCAGGTTTAGCCGGAGGCGATTTGCTGGCAGGTTGCACATCTGCAAAAGTAATCAGTGGTGGAGCTGCATTGGTTGGCTTTGAGCAAACGCCTTTGCCTTATGGTTATAAAGACCTGGAGCCGATTATCGATGCCATGACCATGGAAATTCATTACAGCAAACATGCTGCTGCGTATGCAACCAATTTGCGTGATGCTGCAAAAGCAGAAAACATCGATCAATCCAAACCGGTAGAAACTATTTTCAGCAATATCTCTGCCTATTCAGCCAAGGTTCGAAATAACGGCGGTGGTCATTACAATCACGAATTGTTCTGGCGTTGTATGAAGCCCAATGGTGGCGGACAGCCAACAGGTGCGTTGCTTTCATCTATTCAGCAATCGTTCGGCAGTTTCGAAGCATTTCAAACACAGTTTACCGATGCCGGTAAAAACCGTTTCGGTAGTGGCTGGGCCTGGTTGTATGTGGATGGTAACAAACAATTAAAAATCGGTTCAACACCCAACCAGGATAATCCGTTGATGAACGTAAGCGATATTAAAGGAACACCATTGCTTGGGTTGGATGTGTGGGAACATGCTTACTATCTTAAGTACCAGAATAAACGTCCCGATTACATTGCAGCGTGGTGGAAAGTAGTGAACTGGGAATTTGTACAGCAACGTTATTCCGCATTATAAAAATGAAACAGAATTAACAGAAAGCCCTGCAGCGACGCAGGGCTTTTTTTATTGAACAGACTCACGATTTGCAGTATTGCATCTTCATTGCTGAAACTGTAACTTTCTGATCAAACCATCAATATGACTACTGTTACTGTTGCAACTTTTAACTGCGAAAACCTCTTTCGCCGTTTTCGCTTTAACGAAAACATGAGTAAAGAACAGGTAGAGAAAAAAATACAAGACGGCTTTATAGTTGACAAAGCAATTCTGTCAACCGTGAATCAAACCGAACGTAAACTCACTGCCGATGCCATTAAAGCTACCAAGGCAGATATTGTTTGTTTGCAGGAAGTGGAGAATATGGATACGCTGAAAAACTTTGTATCGCAATATCTTTCTTCTTCCGGTTATAAATACCGAATGTTGATTGATGCAAATGATCCGAGATTGATTGATGTGGCCATCATCAGCAAAATTCCTATCAGCTATGTAAAAACGCACCAGTATCTCAAAAGCGGATCAACAACTGTGTTTTCGAGAGATTGCCTGGAAGCAGAGTTTCTCATTGGCGATAAACAGCTCACTTTATTTGTCAATCATTTTAAATCGATGTTCGACAAAGGCAATCTTACACCTGCACAAAAACGGGCTAAGACGGCTGCAAGAAGAGAACTGCAGGCGCAGGCAGTGTTAGACATCATTAAACAGAAGTACAAAAACAAACCGGAAAAAAGCAACTGGATCGTGCTGGGCGATTTGAATGATTACCTAGACGATAAAACAAGCTTGAACAAATTATCAGGAAGCAACTGGATGGAAAATATTGTGCAGACACGCATTGCTGATGTTGCCGAACAATGGACGCATTACTGGGATACCACAACGGTACCTGTTGATGAACGTTACAAACAAATCGATTATATTTTTCTGTCGAAACAACTGGCAACAACAAATCCAACTGCAGTGCCTTTTATTGTACGCAAGGGTTTAATTACAAAAGCAACAAAATACACAGGAGCAAGATTTACAGGAGTAACCGATAAACAGGGAGCAAGCGATCATTGCCCGGTGGCTGTTACAATCCAATTATAACAGGAATTATCAAAATAGTCACGGCCCCTGCAGAAAACATCTTCACAATAGCAAGCGGGAAGTAGCATCTGCAGAGGCCGTTATGGGTGCAATATTAACGATGGAAAAGATACAATGTTGCAAAACTTCTGCACATATTTTTCTTCTTCACATTTCTTTAACCCTTGTGTAAAAGCGGGTCAATATTCGGCCGGCACAAGCTTCGCCGTAACTTGGTAAAAACTTGGCAACCTTAGGCCGAACTCCTACATTCGTACTCCTAATTAAAAAGCATTAAACTATTGTATATGCAGGCATGGAAAGATTACCAGGAACAGCATAAAGACCGTTTCCTGAACGAATTGCTCGATTTGTTACGCATTCCTTCAATCAGCGCTAAAAGCGAAAATAAAGCCGATATGGTGGCGTGTGCAGAAGCGGTAAAACAACGTTTGCTCGAAGCCGGTGCCGATACGGTGACCATTTATGAAACACCCGGTCACCCGATTGTTTATGGCGAAAAGATTATTGATCCGTCGAAGCCGACAGTGTTGGTGTATGGCCATTATGATGTACAGCCGGTTGATCCGTTAAACCTCTGGCACAGCGATCCGTTTGATCCGACAATTAAAGACGGAAAAATATTTGCACGTGGAGCCTGCGATGATAAAGGGCAGTTCTACATGCACGTAAAAGCATTGGAAACAATGGTGAAAACAAATTCGCTTACCACCAATATTAAATTTTGCATTGAAGGTGAAGAAGAGGTGGGCAGTCCCAACCTCGCAACCTTTGTAAAAGCCAATAAAGAATTGCTCAAGGCAGATGTTGTGCTCATCAGCGATACAGCCATGATCAGCATGGAGAACCCCAGCATTGATATTGGTGTGCGTGGCTTAAGTTATATTGAAGTGGAAGTAACCGGCCCGAACCGTGACTTGCACAGTGGCGTGTACGGCGGTGCTGTTGCAAATCCCATCACCATGTTGGCGAAGATGATTGCCAGCTGTCATGATGAAAACAATCACATTACCATTCCCGGTTTTTATGATGATGTAGTGGACGCAACTCCTGAAGAACGCAAGATGATGGCTGCTGCTCCTTACGATGAAAACGAATATGCTGCTGATTTAGGTGTAGATAAACTCTGGGGCGAAAATGGATTTACGACCAATGAACGTACCGGTATCCGTCCAACATTAGAGTTGAACGGTATCTGGGGTGGTTATACCGGCGAAGGTGCAAAAACAGTTTTGCCTTCGAAAGCATTCGCAAAAATTTCTGCACGGTTGGTACCCAACCAATCAAGCGAAAAGATCACGGAAAAATTATTGAACTACTTTAAGAGCATTGCGCCTGCAGGTGTAAAGGTAGAAGCACACGAGCATCATGGTGGTGAACCTTACATGACACCGGTTGACAGCAAAGCGTACAAAGCAGCAGCAGCAGCTATTAAAGATACATTTGGTAAAGAGGCCATTCCGGTGCGTGGCGGTGGCAGTATTCCTATTTGTGCATTGTTTGAAAAAGAACTCGGAATTAAGATCGTGTTCATGGGTTTTGGTTTAGACAGCGACAACCTTCACAGCCCGAACGAGAAGTATGATATTTTCAATTTCTATAAAGGCATTGAAACGATCCCGTATTTTCATAAGCACTTTGCAGAAGTATAATTGTTTTGCTCACAGATAACACAGAAGGCGCAGAGATTTTTTCTTTGCGCCTTTTTTGTTTGCGGTCTTTTGTCCCGATATCTATCGGAATTCATGTCAACGTTCCTTGCGTTGCACACTTGTACGGCATTGCAGAAGGCAGCAATCGGGTTATCAGATTTATAAATAGTAACAGTATTTCGAAGTAGAGATGCTTCCCCGTAAAACGGGGCAGGCTGTTCCTCAGCATGACGATGTAAAAGTTTAAGTAGAAGCAGGCAATACAAACTATCGGAGAGCCGTCATGTCGACGAAGGAGACATCTCTAGAAATTGAAGACCGGTTGAAATTCCCTTGTTGGTTGTTCAGACGATCAACAACTGCAAAAAAAGTTATTACTGCTTTACTACAGGCATATGCACAGCTTTGATTTTTTCCTGCAGCAGTTTTGTTTTATTTGCTTTGATGAAAAAGTCGGGATTAGCCTGTGTAAACTTTGCTTTTAACTCAGGATTCTTTTCTAAAAAACCGGCAACTGCAACAATTGAATCTTTGGCTGCACTGTTGATATCAATTGCTTTGCGGATGAGTATTTCATGCAGCTCATCGTTAAAGCTTACGTTGTAAGTGGTAATATCCGGATGCGGAATTTCCCTGTTTAAACTGATGACCTGGTAACCTGTAACAGGATTGTATACACAGATCCATTTCGGCGGGTTGGCTTTGCCCTGTGCTGCAATGCTTCGTTTGATGAGTTCAAAACTGCCGTCGGGATTTTTGGAGGTAGTTCCATCATCAAAAAAGAAACGGGTGCCTTCTTTTTCTCCCGGTGAAACAATGCCTTTGATCTTCCAGTCGATGACGGGATTTTTTCCTGCTTCAATTTGCGAACGGTAGGTTTGCATCAGCTTACTGCTGTCGTTGATGGACTGCATCAGTTGCTCGATGTGTCTGCCTTGCTTGCTTGTCATGATTGCATATTGCAAACCGAGACTAAGCAGTACCAACAGAAAATAACCGGCAAAAGCACCTTTCAGTTTTAAGTTGAGTTTTTTGTAAGGTCCTTCAACGTTGGTTTCGCTTTCGGGCAAAAATTTGTAAATGATATACGCAGGTAATAAAGGCAGTAACAAGATAGCAGCCAATGCGAAATAAAAATTGTCGATCATGGTTAGATGTTTTGGTACGATAAGGTACACAGGAAAACAGACCTGTGCAATAGGAGAAATGCGGTGGGGGAAAGTGTTTTCTGCTGCAATTCTTTTAAAGTGCCTGACAGTGTAGAGATGCTTCGTTCCTCAGAATGACGGAAGTAAGAGGTTGAGTAATTATCGGAGTCCGTCATGTCGACGAAGGAGACATCTCTAAAAATGGAGATAGTTGAATTTGTTGTTTTATGTTCAAGCAATCAACAACGAAGTATTCAGCTGAGATTTGCTGTCATCCCTCGTTTCTCGGGATGACAGCACACTTTTACAACAGTAATTCTATTCAACTTGATTTATTTCATCGTCATTTAGTAATCTCACAACACCTGCACCCCATCTTTCTTATACACTTTACCATCCTTCATCACAAAAACCACTTTACCCATCACCTGAATATCGGTTAACGGATCGCCATCAACAGCAATAATATCGGCGATCTTTCCTTTTTCAATACTACCCAGCTTATCCCACATGTTCAACATGGTTGCTGCATTTTTAGTGGCAGATTGGATCGCTTCCATCGGTGGCATACCTGCTTCGGTCATGTATACAAACTCCATCCAGTTTTTACCATGTGCAAACACACCCGCATCGGTACCAAATGCAATTTTTACACCTGCCTTGTACGCTTTTGCAAAGGTGTTTTGGATATGCGGACCAACCGCCAATGCTTTCGGTGTAACGATGTCTGTATAGTAACCGGGAATCTTTGCACTATCTGCTGTAGACTTACCTGCAGTAATGGTTGGTACTAACCAGATGCCGTATTCTTTGGCGAGTGCAATGCCTTCATCATCTAGATACGTTCCGTGTTCAATACTGGTAACACCACCTTTAATGGCACGCTTAATTCCTTCTGCACCATGTGCATGTGCAGCAACAATAAAACCGTAATCTTTTGCAGCAGTTACAATAGCTTTTACTTCTTCAATGGTAAACTGCGGACTGGAGCCATCTTTTGCCTGGCTCAACACACCACCTGTTGCTGTTATTTTAATACAATCACTTCCATCTTTATAACGCTGACGAACGGCATGGTACGCATCTTCCGGTCCGTTAATAACACCTTCGGCTGGGCCGGGATCGCCCATCAGATCTTTACGGTAACCATTGGTAGGATCTGCATGGCCGCCTGTTGTAGCAATGGATTTGCCAGCAGAAAAAATTCGAGGCCCAACAACAATGCCTTTGTTAATTGAATTACGCAACGAAAGATTTACGCCGCTGCCGCCCAAATCTCTCACCATTGTAAAACCTGCCATTAAAGTTACACGTGCATACACCGTGCTTTGAAATGCCACATCGGATGGATTCTGAATAAACTTATCGGCTACAGCTCCCCGTTTGGTTTCCTGTTCTAAATGCACATGCATATCCATTAAGCCGGGCATTACCGTTTTGTTTTTTAAGTCGATCACTTTATCGTTGGCTGCAGCAGTTGTAAAACCATTCACCACATCCACAATAGCATTGCCTTGTACAATAATGGTTACATTGTTGATGACTTTCCCATCTTTTGTATCGATGAGTTTGCCGCAATGAATCAATGTACGTTGTGCTGTTACCTGCAATGCCGTAAGCAGCAGGAAGAAAAAAAGAAGTTGTCTCATGCAAATTTGGTTGAACAGTTAAGGTAAGATTTTTTACATGATTGAGTCGCTTCATTTAACCTGACAGGTTAATACCATTCAACAAGTCAGTAAAAATGAAGGTTGCAGGTAAAAAGGAAACAAACCTGTCAGGTTGAAGTGTTCCAATAAAAAACGGGATGCATTGCATCCCGTTTCAATCTGAATTTTATCTCGCTCCCGGAGGACATTTCTCTTTTAAATACGCTGTGTACAGTTTCGATAAATGTTGAAACGTACCAGCCCCTTCGCTGATGCTGTGTGTGCGGTTAGGGTAAGGCATAAACTGGAACAGCTTACCCTGCTTGATCAATTCATTCACCAACACTTCGGCATTACTGTAATGCACATTGTCATCACCGGTGCCATGGATGTACAATAAATTTCCTTTGAGGTTTTTTGCATAGGTAATAGGAGAGCCTTTGATGAAATCATCTTTGTTTTCCTGAGGCAAACCCATGTATCGTTCCTGATAAATATTATCGTAAAACAATTGATTACCTACTGCTGCAATGGAAATACCTGTCTGGAACAGATCGGGATATTGAAACAGCAAATGCAGGGTAGATGATCCGCCGCCGCTCCAGCCCCATACAGCCACACGGCTTGCATCTAGATAAGAACGATCTGCCAGTAACTTTTTCATACCCATTGCCTGGTCACGGATGTTGATGCGGCCGATTTGTTTGTAAATACTCTTGCGCCATTCTGCTCCCTTCAACGTTGGTGTACCTCTGCTGTTGAAGGATACATAGAAATAACCTTGTGCATTCATATCGCCGCCAAACAAAAAGTTATTGCCGGCATAAAAATCATCTTCCACTGTTGTTGCAGCAGGCTCGCTGTACACATACAGCAACACAGGATATTTTTTCGATGGATCATAATTCTTCGGTTTGCTGATCCAGCCATCCATTGTAACACCATCTTCGGTGGTAATGGTAAAGAACTCCAGATTGTCTTTATTAACCGGTTTGATTGTTTTCAATAATTCATCGCCTGCAACAGGTTTGTGTGTAGCAAGGTTTAAAAACTGTGTAGCAGGTGCAACCGAGCGACTGGTAAAACTATGCACCGCATAACTTCCGGTAGGGGAGCATTCGTAACTGTTGGTGCCTTCGTAACCAGCAGGTGTTACACGCACCGCTTTGCTCTTGCCATCCATTTTAACTTTGTACAAATAACGTTGTATCGCATTGTCGGGCGATGCAATAAAATACAATTCATTCTTTGCTTCATCTACTGCACTGATGGCAGCAATATCATAATTGCCAATGGTGAGTAATGTTTCTTTACCATCACGTGTTACTTTGTAAATATGTCGCCAGCCATCTTTTTCACTCACCCATAAAAACGATTTTCCTTTTTCGATAAACTCCCAGCCACGTGGATCATCATCGTTCCAGCGGCTTTTAATATCGATCCATGCTTTATCCGTTTCTGCATAAAACTGTTTTGCTTCGCCGGTAGTTGTATTGCAGAAATAGAGTTTGCTTTCGTTTTGCTTACGGTTGAGTTGCTGCACAATCAATTCATTTGCTCCGCTCCATTCCATACGTGGCAAGTAATTATTGGCAGCATCACCGGGAATATTCATCCATTTTGTTTCACCTGTTTTAATGGTAACCACGCCAATTTTTACCGGCGATGGTTGTTCACCTACTTTCGGGTATTCAACCGGAATTACTTTCGAATAATTACCATCGGTTGTGTTGAGCATGTAATAATCTTTGATCTGGTTAGCATCTACCTGCCAGTAGGCAATGCTTTTACCATCAGCACTCCAGCGGAAACCATCTCTGCAGCCAAACTCTTCTTCGTACACCCAATCGAATGTACCGTTGATGAGTTTTTTGGTATTGTTGGTTGATGTAAGTGCTTTCGATTTACCGGAAGCAAGCTCTTCTACATAGAGATTGTTTTCCGAAACATAAGCTGCCAGTTCACCATCGGGTGAAATTTTGGCGTAAAGCAAACTTTGTGCAGGACGATCTTTCCCGATCTGCTGCAAACGTTTGGTGGGGATGTGGTAGTACCAATAATCGCCTCTGGTATTGTAACGCCATACACGGGCTGTGTTGGTAAAGATGAGCACCAGCTGATCGTTATTGCTTACTTCAAAATCGGCAATGTTGATTGTTTTACCATTTGCTTTTAACACATCGGCAGGAACGAGCACCGTTTGCTGACCTGTCTTCAAATTCATTTTGGTGATGCTGTTCTTTTCCTTTTCGTACATGGAAGAGCCATCGGCCGTCCATTTAATTTTATCGGCTTTAAATTGGGCAAACGATAGAAAGCCAAAAACTAAAAAACAAAATCCAAGAAAAAACTTCTTCATAATGTTGAGTTGAGTGTTCGAATATAATCAAAACACAAATTGTAAATTGCAGCAGTTATGGAAGCGAAAGAAAAACTGCGTATTGATAAGTATCTCTGGAGTATCCGGCTGTTTAAAACACGCAGCCAGGCAGCAGCTGCCTGCGACAGTGGTAAAGTAAAGTACAATGGCGATGCCTGCAAAGCATCGAAGCTGGTAAGTGTGGGAGATGAATACGAAGTAAAAACAGAAGCGAAACGTTGGCGCATAAAAGTAACCGGACTATTGCACAACCGTGTGCAGTACAGCGAGGCGATCAAATACTACATTGATATTACGCCTGCCGAAGAACTGGAACGTATCCAGTATTTAGCTTCCTCTTTCCATACCGGTAAACGTTTGAGCAAGGTTGGACGACCCACCAAGAAAGAACGCAGAGACCTGGATGATTTTATGGAAGATTAACCGAGAGCCCTGAGCGAAGTCGAAGGGCGGTCTAACGAAGTTCGAGCGTAGTCGAGAACGAGAATGATAATAGTGAGGGGCTTTTCGTACCTCGTACTTCTTACTTCGTTCTTATCTTTGCTTCATGCACATTCACATTCTTTCCATAGTTCCTGAATTGCTCGATAGTCCATTGAACCATTCCATTATGAAACGGGCAAAGGAGAAAGGGCTGCTCACTGTTACTGTTCATCACCTGCGCAAGTGGGCGGTGAATGAATACGGACAGGTGGATGATTACCAATATGGCGGTGGTGCAGGTATGGTGATGATGTGTGAACCTTTGGAAAAAGCCATCAATGAATTGCAGCAGGAAAAAAAGTTTGATGAAATAATCTACCTCACACCCGATGGTGTTACGTTGAAACAGCAAACGGCCAACCGGCTCTCGCTTAAAGAAAATTTATTACTCATCTGCGGTCATTACAAAGGCATAGATGAACGCATTCGCCAGCATTATGTAACCATGGAAATTTCCATTGGCGATTATGTATTGAGTGGTGGTGAATTGGCAGCGGCTGTTTTGGTGGATGCAATCGGCCGCATTATTCCCGGTGTATTGAACGATGAAACATCGGCGCTGACCGATTCGTTCCAGGATCAGTTGTTGGCTCCACCTGTGTACACACGTCCGGCCGATTACAATGGCTGGAAAATTCCGGACATCTTGTTAAGTGGTGATCTGAAAAAAATTGAAGAGTGGCGGCACGAGCAGGCGTTGCAACGTACAAAAGAAAGAAGGCCTGATCTGTTGGATGAATAAATCAATTACAGTTTTACCGGAATATTATTAAAGTAAAAACCAAATCCGTTGATTGGTTGAAATACATCCGCTCCCTTTTTGCGGATTAACAAATTGCTGAAACTGCCTTTGCCCGATAAGCGTAATGTAACCCGTTCATTTGCTGCAACAACAATTTGCTGTTTCAATAAAACACATTGCCTGTATACATTTGTTTGCAGTTTAAAGAAATAATCTTCCTGTTGAAGAACGGTGCCATCTTGTTTGCTGCGTTGAAACTGTAATACAGGTAATGATTCCTGTTGCAGATCAATTTTTGCCCAGAGACTCAGTTCGAGTGTATCTGTGGAATGAATGCCGGGCAATGTGCCGTCAAATAAAATTGTTTGATCGCCTGTAGTTGTCTGAAATGTTGTTAAAGGCTGTTGCTCTTGACTAAAAAATTTCTGCAGTACGATGGCTGTATCTGTTTGTACGCTTGTATAGCGTTGCTTCACTTCTGCTGTTTTTACTGCAAATGCTTCAATTGGTAACAGATACAGCTTGGTATCACCTGCATCTTTCAGCAATTGTGCTTTTTGAATAAGCACCTTCTCCTGTTCGGAAAAGGAAGTGCCTGATGTTATAAGCAACAAGGGCTTTTTTGTAAACAGTTGTGTAATTGGTTTGTCAATCAACGTATCGCTGAGCAGTTGCAGTACATTACAACTTTGTTGCAGCGAAGTACGAGACATCATGACGTTTACCACCGGAATGTTTAATTGAAACGCAGCCTGCATGGCATTAAACTGCGAAGGCCCATGTTCGATCGAGAATTGTTCGCTTCCCTGGTGAAAGAACGGAAATGAAAGAATAGCCTGGAAATCGGATGCGTAATGACCGGTTTCGCTTAACTGGCGCAAGAAACGTTCATCGGTAAATACATGGTGATTGAGACTGGTGTTGCCGAAGCGTTTGTTTACTTCATGGATGCGTGTATAAATTTCAGCACTCCAGATCAGAAGCGAAAGCGTAACAAGTACAAAAGCCGTTCGCTTCAATTGGTGTTGCCTGTAAAGGCGAAAATAGCGATAGAGATAAGCAACTGTTTCAACTCCTGCTACATAATAGAACACCCATGCAAAACGCCCCAATACACGAAACTGCCGCAGAAACGATAAATAGTCAACCAGTTTTTCTAAACCCCAGATGAAAGGAATACACATGGAAAAAAGCAGCACAGGTATAGCAGCGAGCAGATAAACTGATTGCTTGTCTGCTGATTGTTGAATTAAAAAACTCCATCTTAACCGAAAAAGGTTCCAGGTAAAACGGATGAGTAGAAAAAATAAAACAAGCACAGGAATAAGACCAATGTAAGCGAAGCCTTCTGCAAAACCGGGTAATGTTCGTGAAGCGTTGCCAAACAAATCGGTTGGATGTGGCAGAAAAACAGTGGTCCAATCGGCAATTGCATAAAAGAAACCCCATGGATGCGGTGGCCGGTCTGTTGCGGCATCTGTAACAAACATGAACAGCTGTAATAACGCAAGAGCACTTACCGGAACCAACCAATTTGCCAGCAGTTGTTGCCAGTTTGTTTTTTTGAATTGCAACATTGTTTTCAGCAAAGCAAAACTCAAAAGGAACATTGCATTTAAAGCAGCCAGATAAAAATGCAGTAAACCTAAAAACACAATTGCCAGTATAGTAAGCGTACTCCATTTAACGATTTTCTTTCCTTCGTTCAATTTGATGGAGCAATACCAAACAAGCGGAAAAAAGAACGCATAACTTAAACCATAGTGCGATTGTAAACGGAAGAGTTGTGGCGAAAGAAAAACAATGAGCAGGGCACCAACAGCAGCAAATACATGTTGTACCCGGTAAACAAGTAATATTTTATACATGTACAGTACAGCAATGGGGAAACTGAGCATGGCGCTGAGGTTGATAAGCGCAATGCCATACTGTTTCAGTTGCGGAAACAACAAAGCGAGGTGACGAAAGGGTACTGCTAATGCAGGTTGTCCATCGGCAAATGAAAGATGTTCACCATACGGATAGTTCATGCCGGTAAAATGCAAACCCGCATCGTTCCTTAGATAATAGAGAAAACTGAAATAATTTTTAATACCATCTCCTTCAATTGAAAACATACTGCAGTTGGGGTGCAGCATCACAGCAGGGAAAAAAACAAACAGCAACAGTATTGCCAACGCAAACACAATGATTCCTGTTTTTTTCTGTGCACTCATTTGCTGTAACGTATTTTCAAGATGGTGATGAAACTTTTTATTTCCTGCAGCAATACACGCCAGGCTATTGAACGCAGCTCAATTCCTTCTCTTAACTGTACAGGTACCGCTTTAATACGTATGCCGGGAGCTTTGTGTGCACGTACAATAAATTCAAGATCGTACAGGTAGCGGTTGGTGATGCAGCTTAAAAAAACAGTTCTTGCATCTGCAGTAAATCCTTTTAGTCCGCATTGTGTATCGTCGATGCTGATGCCGAACATCGATCGTATACTGAAGCGTAACAGCTTTGAAAGTAAATGGCGCCCATTGCCGATTTGTTGATAATAAACTGCATTGCGGCTGCCGGCAGCAACAGTGGTGGTATGCTGCAGTTCGTTATACACAGCCAGCATACTTTCCGGTTTATACGGTAAATCCACATCGGTTAAAAGATAACAGGATGCAGATACGGCTGCTACGGCCTGCCGCAGGGCATAACCTTTTCCCCGGTTTATGCTGTGCTCCAAATAATACAAATCGGGGTAGATGGTTTTAAGTTGTTGTATTCCTTCCTGTACAACCGTACCGGCAGTGCCATCATTTACAATCACCAGTCGTACATCTGTAACCGGTAATAAATGCAAAAAGCTGTTGTACTGTTCTGCTGCAACAGTAGCCCAATCCGCAGCCGGGTTGTATACCGGCAGTATAACCGCACAATGCGTTATGGAAGAAGTTTGTGTAATCAATGTTTATTTTTCAAATGCAACCGCAAAGTCATCTGCCAGCAAATTCTGTTTGTTTGGATTCCATAAATATACTTTGCACAGGTAACTGCCTTTCAGGTCGGCCGGTAAACGGTGATCGAGCAAAGCATTGTACCACTTGCCGTTTACATCTGCCGGTTTTATTTCAATGCTTTTGTAATCAATCGAACGGCCATCGGCCGGATCGCTCACATGCAGCACCAGGAAAACGGGCTGCGACAATTTTGTTGCATACAGCCAAACGCCTGCTTTTACATGCGGTAATGGTTGCGCCGGTTCTATTTGTGCAAAGGTTGACTGGAAGGTGGCGCTGAATTCCCGTTCGGGGCTGATTGCTTCGGCATACGAGCCGCTGTGTGCATTGCCTTTTACAACAGGCAGGGTTTGCCATCCAAAACTCTGTTCGTAATCGTTTACAAAGCCATTGGCTTTTTGCTCATCGGCACAGGCAGTAACAAGAAGTAATACGGCTGCAAAGGCAATTAGTTTCATGCATGCATTTTGATTGCTTGCAAAATAAGTAAAATTCAGGGCTTGTATTTTATTAAAACAGTTGCGGCGGCCAAAGGCCGCCGCAACAAAAAA
>JGI24115J20150_1000037_pt1 | contig 65604 bp, 71 predicted proteins | sample Subbioar_CSW14AB_FD_20150 | JGI IMG/M metagenome (IMG submission 20150)
AGGCCATGCGGATCATCAACCCGCCGTAATGGCCCCAGTCGGCCGGCCACCAGTCCTGGCTGGTGGTCATCAGTGCGGTGAGATCGGCTTTGAGGGCTGCGACATCCAGCTCGCGCAGGGCGGCGCGGTAATCGAAGTCGCGACCCAGCGGATCGGTCTTGGTGTCGTGCTGGTGCAGGATGTCGAGGTTGAGCGCATTCGGCCACCAGTTGGTGACGGTGGTGCCCGCCGCCGTGATCCCGCCATGCATTACGGGGCATTTGCCAGTCATGTGTCTCTCCGATCTTCGTTATGCGGTCCTCCCGGCTGCCGGCGGCAACCAGGCTTGACCATGCCACGATAGCGGCGGATTCGATTCAGGAGAAATTGATAATAATCGTCATTATGATCGGAAAAACCGATTGTGGTGGCCGACTGTCGCGGGGCGGCAAAACTGGCTAAATTCCGCGCGCGCGCCCCCTCTCTTGTCTTGCAGGATCATCGCCATGCTCACCGTCCATCACCTGAACAATTCGCGCTCGCAGCGCGTGCTTTGGCTGCTCGAGGAACTCGGCGTGCCCTATCAGGTGAAGCGCTACGAGCGCAATAGGGCCACGATGCGCGCGCCGGCCGAGCTGCAGAAGGTGCATCCGCTCGGCAAGTCGCCGGTGATCGAGACGGAAGAGGGCGAGCATATCGCCGAGACCGGCGCGATCATCGAATACCTGATCGAGCGCTACGACACGCAGCGCCAGCTGGTGCCGGCGCCGGGCACGCCGGACAAGCAGCAATGGACCTACTGGCTGCATTATGCCGAAGGCTCGGCCATGCCGCTGCTGCTGCTCAAGCTGGTCTTTATGCGCATGCCGGCCGGCGTGCCGTTTTTCCTGCGCCCGCTGGTGAACAAGATCGCCAGGACTGCGCAGCAGAAGGTGACCGATCCGCAGCTCAGCCAGCATATGCTGTACTGGGCCGATGCGCTGCGCCAGGGCAACGGCTGGTTCGCCGGCAAGGCGTTTTCGGCGGCCGATATCATGATGAGCTTCCCGCTCGAAGCCGCCGCCGCCCGCGTTGGGCTGGGCGAGGGCCATGGCCCGATCCGCGACTTCCTCGAGCGCATCCATGCCCGGCCGGCTTTCCTGCGCGCGCTGGAAACCGGCGGGCCGTATGAGCTGCTGAAGTGACGGCCTCAGGCCGTCATCCTCGGGCTTGACCCGAGGATCTCAGGCCGAACCGAGAAAGGCCCTCGGATCAAGTCCGAGGGCGACGAGGGTGGTTTGAACCATTGCCTCCGCCCCGCGTTACCCTAGCTGATCCTGCAAAATCAGCGTGGAGGCACGACGCATGGCGAATACGCAGCATTCGACCGAAACGGCCAAGACCCGCGGCAAACAGCAGCTGGAGCCGAACGATAAGCATCCGATCACGGTGGCGGAATTCCCCGGCCGCGTGCGCGTCGCCTTCAACGGCCATCTGATTGCCAATACCGCCAATGCCGTGCGGCTGCAGGAAGCCGGTTATCCGCCGGTCTATTACATCCCGCGCCATGACTGCGACTGGCGCCTGTTCACGCCGAGCGATCACAGCTCGCATTGTCCCTATAAGGGCGAGGCGTCGTATTTCCATCTCGATGTCGATGGCAAACGCGCGAAGGATGCCGTGTGGAGCTACGCGGCGCCGCATGCGGCCGTGTCGCGCATCGGCGGCCTCGTCGCGTTTTATCCCGACCGCGTCGACCGCATCGAGGCGGATTAACGCAACGGACGCAGCGGCGTTGAGAAAGACCGCCCGAAGGCGTGGGGCGGTGCGGGCTGCGCCGGCGGATTCTGGCGGTTGACCCAGTCGAAATAGTTCTGCGGCGTGTCGGCGGCCAGCGCGCCGCGCCGGATCAGCTCCAGCATGACATGAACGCAGAGATCGTAGCTGGCAAAGCAGTGATGCGCGATCAGCGCCTGCTTGCGCAGCTGGTCGTCGCTGAGATCCGCCAGCTGGAACGGGTCGCGGATATAGACGATATCGGCTTCCATCAGCTGGTTGAACGGGCGGCGCAGATTGCCGTCGCGCTTGGTCGGCGCGATCGACCATTTCTTCACATCGACAAAGCAATGCGGCAGGAAACCCTGCGCGCGCAGCCAGACATCGACCTCGCCGAAGGTGGGCTGGTTCTGGTAGAGCGCGATGAAGGAGACTTCGAGCTGCAGCGCTAGCACGTCGCGCAGCACGCGCGTACCATGCTGCAGCACGCTGAGTTCGGAGCCCTGGATATCCATCTTGATGAAGTCGATGGCGGGCAGCCCGGCGATCTCGTCCAGCCGCGTCGTCTGCACGGTTTCGGTGCCGAGGATGGTGCCGAAGTTTTCAAAGCCGTTGAAGAATTTCAGCACCTTGGGATCGGGCGTCAGCAGCGAGGTCATGCCGCTGTCGGGATGCGCCAGATGCAGCCTGTGGTCGTTGCCGTCGCCGAGGAAATCGGGATAGACGGTGGCTCTGTCGCCATAGGTGGCACGGATCTTTTCGATCTGGCGCGCATCGCCCTCGAAGGCATTCAGATGCGCGATGCCCTGATCCAGCAGCTTGCGATAGACCGGCGTTTCGTTGATGCAGGCGGCGCCGATATCCATCAGCTCGATGCGGCCGGTAAAGTCGAGCAGGTTCTGGAGTGCCATCGTCTCAGCCCTTGATGCCCAGAGTCACCGCGATCTTGCTGCGCAGCTGTTCGGTGGAGAAGGGTTTGACGATATAGCCGTTCACGCGGGCGGCGCGCGCCGCCATCACCAGTTCCTGGTCGGCATGGCCGGTCAGCATCAGGAACGGCATATGCGCATGTTCCTCGCGCACCAGCCGCAGCAGGTCGAGCCCGTTCATGCCGGGCATGTTCCAGTCCGACACAATCAGGTGAAACGGCTCGCGGGCCGCGGCGATGGCGCCAAGCGCGTCGGCGCCGTTCTCCACCGCTACGACATTGCGGATGCCGATCCGCTGCAGCGTTGCCAGCGTCAGGCGGCGCGCGAAAGGCTCATCCTCGGCCAGCAGCAGGTTGAGGCTGGCGAAATCGAGCGGGTTGCGCGGGTCAATGGGCATGCCGCTCAGGCGATCTCGCAGATCACCGGCGTGTGGTCCGACGCCTTTTCCTGGCCGCGCGGGCCGCGGTCGATTTCGCAGGCGACCAGCCGGTCGGCGAGAGCCGGCGAGAGCAGGAAATGGTCGATCCGGAGCCCGTTGTTGCGCGGCCAGGCGCCGGCCTGGTAGTCCCAGAAGCTGTACTCGACCTCGCGCGGATGCAGCGCGCGCCAGGCTTCGGTCAGGCCGAGATTGCACAGCGCGCGCCAGGCGCGGCGGCTGTCGGGGTGGCACAGCGCATCCTCGGTCCAGCCGGCCGGGTCGTAGACATCGGCATCGGTGGGGCAGATGTTGAAATCGCCGGTCATCATGAAGGGCCGGCCTGATTCCAGCAGCACGATGGCGCGCTGGCGCAGGCGTTCCATCCAGCGCAGCTTGTACTCGTATTTCTCGCCGGGACGCGGATTGCCGTTCGGCAGATAGAGCCCGCAGACGGTGACGCCGTTCACATCGCCCTCGATATAGCGCGACTGTTCGTCGGTGTCGTCGCCGGCGAGGCGGATGCGCACGTCATCCGGCTTGGTCAGGCTGAGGAAGGCGACGCCGTTATAGCTTTTCTGGCCGTGGCTGGTGACGTGATAGCCGAGGCCCTCGAATTCCAGGCGCGGGAAATCCGGGTCCTGGCATTTGATTTCCTGCAGCACGCAGATATCGGGTTTCGCCTCGGCCAGCCAGCCAATCACATTGGGCAGGCGCGCCTTGACCGAATTGACGTTCCAGGTGGCGATTCTCATGGCGGCGAGTATCGGGGGAAACGGCCCTGAATCAAACCGTCATACCCGCGAAAGCGGGTATCCCATTTTTTAATGGGACCCCGGGTCAAGCCCGGGGTGACGAAGATAAGGTTCAGACCGCAAACGAGTTGCCGCAGCCGCAGCTGGAGGTGGCGAGCGGGTTGTTGATGCGGAAGCCGGCGCCGGACAGGTCCTCGACGAAATCCAGCTCCGAGCCGCGCAGGTAGTCCAGCGACACGGTATCGACCAGCAGGCGGGCGCCGTCGCGGGTGATCACCACGTCGTCGGCGGTCTCGTCGGCATCCAGGGTGAAGCTATACTGGAAACCCGAGCAGCCGCCGCCCGAGACGCTGATCCGGAGGGCCAGCGCCGGATTGCCCTCCGACTCGGCCACTTTCAGGATTCGACGGGCCGCGGACGCGGTCAGGCCCAGCTCGCCGGCTTGGGGAGCGGGCGCTACTTCGGGAGTGCCGGTCTGGGTCGCGATCTCGGTCATTGCTCGTTTACGCTTGGTTTACCAATAATTAGCCACATTCGATCAGCAATTTAGGGACTGCTGCGCGGAAGTCAAACCGGCAGTGCCCAGACTTCCCCGTGCCGCGTTGCGGCAGGGCGGCCATATGGCTACTTTCCGCCCGAAATACCAGCCGCCCAGTTTTCAAGAAAAGCCTGTCCGATATGAACGTTTTTTCCGAATTCCGCCGCGACGTGATCCGCGCTGTCGAGAGCCTGAAGCTCGGCCCTGACCTGCCGCTGAAGGCGGTCGCGGTCGAGCCACCGCGCGATCCCGCCCATGGCGACCTTGCCACCAACGCCGCCATGGTGATCGCCAAGCCGGCGGGTATGGCGCCGCGCGCCCTGGCCGAAAAGCTGAAACCCCTGCTGGAAGCCAATCCGCAGGTGACGGCGGTCGAGATCGCCGGGCCGGGCTTCATCAACCTGCGCCTGAAGCCGGAATACTGGCAGGCCCAGGTCGGCGCCATCGTGCGGGCCGGCAAGGCCTATGGCGACAGCGCACTGGGGCAGGGGGTGAAGGTCAACGTGGAATACGTCTCGGCCAACCCGACCGGCCCGATGCATGTCGGCCATTGCCGCGGCGCGGTGTTCGGCGATGCGCTGGCCGCTTTGCTGCACAAGGCCGGCTTTGACGTCACCCGCGAATACTACATCAACGATGCCGGCGCGCAGGTCGATGTGCTGGCGCGCTCGGCGCATCTGCGCTACCGCGAGGCACTGGGCGAAAGCATCACGGTGCCCGAGGGCCTCTATCCCGGCGACTATCTGAAGCCGCTGGGTCAGCATCTCGCGCAGAAATACGATGCGAAATACAAGACCGCGCCGGAAGCCGACTGGCTCGCGCTGTTCCGCAAGGAAGCCACCGAAGCGATGATGGACATGGTGCGCGAGGATCTCGCCGCGCTGAACATCCATCATGCGGTCTTTACATCGGAAAAGGCCCTGCACGACAACGGCGCGGTGCAGACCGCCTTTGACCGGCTGCTGCAGCGCGACCTGATCTATACCGGCGTGCTGGAGCCGCCGAAGGGCAAGCTGCCCGACGATTACGAGGCGCGCCCGCAGGCGCTGTTCAAGGCCAGCGAATTCGGCGACGACACGGATCGGCCGCTGAAGAAATCCGACGGCAGCTGGACCTATTTCGGTGCCGACATCGCCTATCACGACGACAAGTATCGTCGCGGTTTCAGCCAGATGATCGATGTCTGGGGCGCCGACCATGGCGGCTATGTCAAGCGCATGAAGGCCGCCGTGAAGGCGCTCTCGAATGGCGAAGCCGAACTCGACGTCAAGCTGGTGCAGATGGTCAACCTGCTGGATGACGGCCAGCCGGTGCGTATGTCCAAGCGCGCAGGAACGTTTGTGACCTTGCGCGACGTGGTGGATGAAGTCGGCAAGGATGTCGTGCGCTTCATCATGCTGACGCGCAAGAACGACGCGCAGCTCGATTTCGACTTCAAGAAGGTGACCGAGCAGTCGAAGGACAATCCGGTCTTCTATGTGCAGTATGCCCATGCGCGTATCTGCTCGGTGCTGCGCAACGCCAGGATCGAAGTGCCGGGCATCGATACGTCGGACGCGGAGCTGGCGCAGGCGGATATGACGAAGTTGTCACACCCGGCGGAACTGGCGCTGGTCAAACTGCTAGCCTCCTGGCCGCGGCTTGTCGAGTCGGCGGCCGAGGCGCATGAGCCGCATCGCGTGGCCTTCTTCCTGCAGGATGTGGCCGCCGCGTTCCACGGGTTGTGGAATGTCGGCCGCGACGATGTGGGGATGCGTTTCCTGTTGCCCGAGGACGGTGACCTGACCCGCGCGCGGCTGGCGATGCTGCGTGCCGTGGCACTGGTGATTGCGTCGGGACTTGCAGTGATGGGCGTGACGCCCGTGGAAGAGATGAGGTGAGTGATGAGTGATCTGCGCGGCGACCGCAACATGCGCCCGGTTCCTGGCAGCGAGCCTGCCGGTCCCGGCCTCCGCAGCCCCAAGCGCCTGATCACCGCCGGCATCGCGCTCGGCGCCGTGGCGGCTTTCGGCATCGGAATCTGGTTTGCCTATGATCAGGGCGTGAAGCGCGGCGCCTCGGGTGCGCCGCCGCTGATCCGCGCCGACCAGACGCCGACCAAAGTGGCGCCGGAAAATCCAGGCGGCATGCAGGTGCCGAACCAGGACAAGCAGATCTATGAACGCCTGCCGGGCAACAGCGCGCAGGCGCCGGCCGCGGGTGGCACCGAACGCCTTCTGCCGCCGCCGGAACGGCCAAGTGCTGCACCTACAACTCTGAATGCGGCCACCTCGCCTGCGGTGACTGTACCTAATCGCAATGCGCAGACGGTGCCCAACCAATCGCCAGCCACTTCAGGCGTGCCGAACCGTACCGATGCACCCAGCGCGACACCGGTGCAGCCTGCACCCGGCCAGCCGCAGCCGGTGACGCCGCCCAGTCAGCCGGCGCGCACCGCCGCTGCGCCAACGCCGGCGCCCGCCCAGACACAGAGCCAGGCGCCTGCCGCGACGCCGGCTCCCGCCGCGCGCACGGTCACCGCGACCGCTGGCGGCAGCGCCAAGATCCAGCTTGCCTCGCTCAAGGACCAGGCTGCGGCGACCGCGACCTGGAATGCGTTGCAGAAGAAATTCCCCGCCGAACTCGGCGGCCTGCAGCCGTCCTATGAGCGCGTCGAGATTGCCAACAAGGGCACTTTCATCCGCCTGCAGGCCGGTCCGCTGAAGGATCGCGCCGAGGCGCAGGCCGCCTGCAGCGCGCTGGCAGCCAAGAACCAGGGCTGCATCGTTGTCGGACGTTAAGTCGGTGGAGTGGGGTGCCTACGCCCCTGTTGTCGTCGGCTGTGCCGGTCTGCAGCTGACCGCGGAAGAGCGCGTGCTGTTCGGCGTGCGCAAGCCGCTGGGCCTGATCCTGTTCGCACGGAATATTTCCGATCCGGCGCAGGTGAAGGCACTGATCAATGATTTCCGGGGCGTGGTGGGCAATCCGCTGGCACCGGTGCTGATCGATCAGGAGGGCGGTCGCGTCGCCCGCCTGAAACCGCCGCACTGGCCGGTCTTTCCGCGCGGCGCTGTCTTTGGCGAAATTTATGCCCGCGATCCGGCGGCCGCCGAAGAGGCGGCCTACCTGAACTACCGCTGGATCGGTGCTGAACTTGCAGCGCTTGGCATCGATGTCGACTGTGCGCCCGTCGCCGACCTGCCTGTGGAAGGTGCGCATGACGTGATCGGCGACCGTGCCTATGGCCGCGATGCCGATACCGTGACCCTGATTGCTGAAGCCGTGATGCGCGGCCTGGCCGAGGCCGGTGTGATGCCGGTGATCAAGCATATTCCCGGCCATGGCCGTTCGCGGACCGATAGCCACCTGGCGCTGCCCGTGGTGGATACGCCGGCCGAGGTGCTGGAGCGCAGCGACCTGCTGCCCTTCGTGGCCCTGCGCCATGCGCCCTGGGCAATGACAGCGCATATCGTCTACACCGCCTATGACGCCGTGCTGCCTGCCACCTTGTCGCCCAATGTGATCAAGCGGGTGATCCGCGATCGCATCGGCTTTGATGGCGTGCTGATTTCCGACGACCTGACCATGAAGGCGCTGAACGGCGCGCCAGCCGTCACCGGTGCTGCCTCGCTGAAGGCCGGCTGCGACCTGGTGCTGCATTGCTCGGGCGACCTGCCGGAGATGCAGGCGCTGCTCGCCGCCCTGCCGGCGATGAGCCCGGAGGCGGCCCGCCGCATCGGTCGCGCCCGTGCGGCCCTGCCGACACCCAGACCGTTCACCGAGGCCGAGAAGCAGCGCCACCAGTCGTTGCTGGAGCAGGCCACGGCCTGACCCGGCCATGATGGACGCTGTCTATACCGCCTCAACCTGGATCCTGCCGGCACTGCTGGCGATCACCCTGCACGAGGCTGCCCATGGTTTTGTCGCCTGGTGGCTGGGCGACCCGACCGCGAAGCAGGCGGGCCGGGTGACACTCAACCCGCTGCGCCATATCGATCCGATGGGGACTGTGGTGCTGCCGGCCATGCTGCTGCTGGTGAAGTCATCCTTCCTGTTCGGCTGGGCCAAGCCGGTGCCGGTCGATTTCCACAACCTGCCTTCGCCGCGGCGCGATATGGCCATCGTTGCCGCTGCCGGACCGGGTATCAACCTGCTCCAGGCCTATATCGCGCTGCTGCTGTTTCATCTGTTGCCGATGTTCGGCCAGACGGTCGATGAATGGGTGGCGCAGAATCTTCAAAATGCCATTCAGATCAATCTCATACTTTGTGTATTTAACATGCTGCCTTTACCACCGCTGGATGGCGGCCGGGTGGCGGTCGGTTTGCTGCCCCTGACGCTGGCGCGTCCCTTGGCCCGGATGGAGCGCTATGGCATGGTGCTGCTGCTGATTCTGCTGCTCGCCGTGCCCTTGGCGCTCAGCCAATTCGGCATCGACTGGAACCCGCTGTTTTCGGTGATCACTCCGGTGGTCAACTGGCTGGCGGATTCCCTGCTTGCATTGTCGGGGCACGGCCGTTAACAACCCCAACCTTTGAGTAAAAGGCCGGCCTTCGATTAAAAGACTGGCTTCAAAGGTTTAGGCGAGGATTTGAAAGTAGTGACCGAGGCTGCCGAGACACCTGTATCCGCGCCTGATGTTCCGGCCGGTACCGAGCCCTTCGAGGCCGCCCAGCGCGACGGGGTCGATGGCGTGCGGATCGGCGAACAGCTGATCCTCAGCCTTGACGCTTTCGAAGGCCCACTTGACGTGCTGCTGGCCTTGGCGCGCGATCAGAAGGTCGACCTGCGCAAGATTTCCATCCTCGCGCTTGCCGAACAGTATCTCGGTTTCATCGCCGAACTGCGCAAGGTGCGCATCGAGGTTGCCGCCGACTACCTGGTGATGGCCGCCTGGCTGGCTTACCTGAAGTCGCGCCTGCTGATCCCCGAGCCGGAGAAGGAAGGTGAGCCGTCGGGCGCCGACATGGCTGCCCGCCTGGCCTTCCAGCTGCAGAAGCTAGAAGCCATGCGCCGCGCCTCCGAGCAGCTGATGAGCCGCGACCAGGTCGGCCTGGCCATGTTCCTGCGCGGCCAGCCCGAAGGCGTCCGCGTCATCCGCAAGTCGGTCTACACCTCCACGCTGTACGAGCTGCTCAAGGCCTACGCCGAATTCCGCGCCTCCAAGGGCTCGACGGAAGTGCTGACCATGAAAATGGCGCGCCGCCGGATCGTGTCGGTGGAAGAGGCGCTGGCCCGCCTGCGCAACATGATCGGCCAGATCCCTGACTGGGCGATCCTGCAGACCTTCCTGCCGGTCGATTCCGAGGATCCGTTCACCGTGAAGTCGGCGCTGGCCTCGACCTTCAATGCCAGTCTCGAAATGGCCAAACAGGGCCTGATCGAGCTGAAGCAGTCGCAGACCTTCGGTCCCATTTATATCCGCCGCGGCCATGGCAACCTGCCGGTCGAGGCCAATGCCAATCCGGAAGAGTAAGACCTGATGCAGTCCCATGACGCACTGCCGGCCGACGACGAGCGGCTGGACGACGAGACCAAGATGATCGCCGCCGGCCCGGATGAGGCCGATGACGAGGATGGCGTGCTGGATGCCGGTGCCGCGCCGAAGCGTCGCGATGACGACGATGACGGTGATGACGATGATGACGACGACATCGACGACGAGGACGATGAGTCCGACGACGACGAAGATGGCGATGATGATGACGGCGAGTCCGAAGACGAGGACGAAGACGAGGACGAAGAGTCCGATGACGACGAGGACTCGGACGATGAAGACGCCGATGACGAAGACGGGGACGACGAAGACGGGGACGAGGATGACGCGGACGATGATGAGTCCGACGATGACGGCTCCGATGATGACGACGAGGACGAGGACGAGGACGAGGACGAACAGGCCTCGGCCGAGGTAGCCGCGCCGCCTGCCGCCCGCAAGCCGCGCGCCAAAAAAGCCGCCGCCACCGAAGAGGGTAGCGAAGACGACGAGGCCGTCGCCGCCGAGGCCGGCCTGAGCGATGCCGAGAAGGAAGCCGCTTTCGCCACTGCGATCCGCATGGCCGAGGCGCTGCTGTTCGCCGCCGCCGAGCCGCTGGACGAGGCGACGCTGCGCAAGCGCCTGCCGCGCGGCACCCGCGTGCCGGCCGTGCTGGCCGCCCTGGAAGATGTCTACCGCAGCCGCGGCGTGGTGCTGAAGAAGGTGGCCGGCCGCTGGTCGTTCATGACCTCGCCCGACCTGCAGCATATGCTGGAAGAGCACCGCCAGGTGCAGCGCAAGTTGTCGCGCGCCGCGCTGGAGACGCTGGCGATCATCGCCTATCACCAGCCCTGCACGCGCGCCGAGATCGAAGACATCCGCGGCGTTTCCCTGAGCAAGGGTACGCTGGACCTGCTGATGGAGATCGACTGGGTGAAGGTGCGCGGCCGTCGCCGCGTTCCCGGCCGTCCGGTCACTTACGGCACGAGCGACGAATTCCTGGTGCATTTCGGCCTCGAAAGCGCCGATGCGCTGCCGGGCATCGAGGAACTGCGTGCGTCTGGCCTGCTGGAAGCCCTGCCGGCCTCAGGCGGCATCCCGATGCCGGGCGAAGCCCTCAACGATGCCGGCGAAGATCCGCTGGACGAGGATGACGACGGCCGCGAATACCTCGAACCCCTGGTGGACGAGGAAGCCGACGAAAAGGCCGCCAAGGAAAAGTCCGCCTCCAACGATGAGTGAGCGGTCCGCCGCAGTCGGGGGTGATCGCGCCGGCCTCGAACTGAGTGCGGTCAGCCACGATTATGGCCGCCGTCGCGCGGTCGATGGCGTCAGTTTCACGGTTGCGCCGGGCGAAATCCTCGGCCTGCTGGGGCCTTCAGGCTGCGGCAAGTCGACCACGCTGCGTCTTGTCGCCGGCCTCGAAGACTTGCAGACCGGCACGATCCGCATCGGCGGCGACATCATGGCCGACCGCAGCCGCAACATCCCGACCGAGCGCCGCCATGTCGGTATGGTGTTTCAGGATCATGCGCTGTTTCCGCATCTGAGTGTGGCGGAGAATATCGCCTTCGGGCTGGGCCATGTGACACGACAGGGCCGCATCGAGCGCTGGGGCAAGCGGCTTGGCCTGTTGAATCATCTGGCAACCTATCCGCACCAGCTGTCGGGCGGCGAGCAGCAGCGCGTGGCGCTGGCCCGCGCCATGGCGCCCGAACCGCGCGTGATGCTGCTGGATGAACCATTCTCCAGCCTGGACAGCCGGCTGCGCGACCAGATCCGCGACGACACAGTCGAAGTGCTGAAACAGGCCGGCACCGCGACGCTGCTGGTGACGCATGATCCGGAAGAGGCCATGCGGATGGGCGACCGCATTGCCATCATGAATGCCGGTCGGATCGAACAGATCGACACGCCGGCCCAGGTCTATGCCGCGCCGGCGACGCCGTTTGTGGCGCGGTTCCTGAGCGAGACGAATGAACTGCCGGTGCAGGTGCGCGGCGGCACAGTGGAAACGCCGTTCGGCCGCCTGCCGGCGCCGGTTCCGGATGGCGCCGCCCTGCTGATGTTCCGGCCCGAAGCGCTGCAGGAAACCGGGCCTGAGGTCGCGGGCACGGCCGCTGTGACAGTTCAGCGCGCCACCGCACTGGGCGCCTATCGCCGGCTCGAGATCGGTGTCGCCGGGCAGCGCTTTGCCGCCCGTCTGCCGGCCGGGCCGCTGCCGGCCAGCGGCGCGGTGCTGCATTTCGGCCTGAACCCGGATTTCTGCTTCGTTTTTCCAGCCGCTTAACTGCGACGAAGGTCTGCTGGGACGGGGGCGGAACATTGCCTCGGGCGGGCGATCTCTGCCATAGTGCGGCCTGCGCAAGCCGGGCCCGCCCGGGCCCCGCTTTTGAGGAGATAAGGGTATGGGTAGCTTTAGTTTTTGGCACTGGCTGATTGTCCTGCTGGTGATCCTGATCATCTTCGGTGCGGGCAAGCTGCCGAAGGTGGCCGGCGACCTCGCGTCCGGCATCAAGAATTTCCGCAAGGGCATGGCCGAACCCGGCGATGACAAGGACAAGACCGACGCGCCGCCGCCGGTGATCAACCAGCAGCCTGGCCAGCCGACCGGTAGCGCGACGAGCAGCGCGCCGGCCGACAAGACCGCGCAGCACTAACAGCAGCCCACCGGCCGTCTTGTTTTTGGGACCGGCCGGATCAGCAGCACGGATAGCGTAGGCGGCGATGTTCGACATTGCCTGGTCGGAACTCGGAGTGATCGCGGTGGTGGCGTTGATCGTCATCGGCCCGAAGGATCTGCCCAAGGTGCTGCGCACCATTGGACAGTGGACGGCGAAGGCGCGTTCGATGGCCCGCGAATTCCAGAGCGGCATCGACGACATGGTGCGCGAAACCGAACTGGACGAGCTGCGCAAGGCCGCCAAGCAGGTCAGCGACTTTTCCATCGAGAACGAAGTGAAAAAGACCTTCGACCCGGATGGCTCGCTGGAAAAGCAGTTCTCCGAACATAACCAGGCGATCATGGACGCGACCTCGGATCTCAAAGGCGAGGGCGCCACCAGGATCGCCGATCCGGGGCCTGAAGCTGCACCCGTTGAGCCGCCGCCGGCTGCGCCGCAAACCGAGACGACCAAGCCGTGAGCGACACCAAGACGGAACAGCCCGACGAGGTGGAAGCCTCCCGCATGCCGCTGCTCGATCACCTGGTCGAGTTGCGCAACCGCCTGATGTGGTCGGTCGGCACCATCTTCATCGCTTTCGCCGCCTGCTATTTCCTGGCGCCGTATATCTACAACCTGCTGATGCATCCGCTGATCGAGGCGACCGGTACCGAAGGCCGCCGCATGATCTTCACGGCGCCGCAGGAAGCCTTCTTCACCTATATCCGGCTCGCCTTCTGGGCCGCGATGCTGGTCAGCTTCCCGATGATCGCCGTGCAGATCTGGATGTTCGTCGCACCGGGCCTCTACAAGCACGAGAAGAAGGCCTTTGTGCCGTTTCTCGTTGCCACGCCGATCCTGTTCAGCATCGGCGGCGCCTTCGTCTATTTCTTCATCATGCCGATGGCGCTGAAATTCTTCATCGGCTTCGAGGCGCCGGGCGGCGATGGCAGCATCCCGATCCAGCTCGAAACCAAGGTCAGCGAATATCTCTCGCTGGTGATGACGCTGATCTTCGCCTTCGGCATCGCCTTCGAACTGCCGGTGCTGCTCACACTGCTGGGTAAAGTCGGCATCGCGACCTCGGCGGGTCTGGCCGCCAAGCGCAAATATGCCATCGTCGGCATGTTCGTGTTTGCCGCCATCGTGACCCCGCCGGATGTGTTCAGCCAGGTCGGCCTCGCCGTGCCGCTGATCCTGCTCTACGAAATCTCGATCATCATGGTAAGGCTGATCGAGCGCGACCGGGCCAAGAAGGAAGCTGCCGAGAAGGCAGCCGAGGAGGCGGAAAACGCCCCTGACTCGACCGCGCCGGCGAAGGACGAAGCATACACGCCGCCAGCACCCTGACGTCGGCGTTCTGAAGGTAACGCGTCATGCATGACATCAAACTGATCCGGGATAACCCGGAAGCTTTCGACCGAGCGATTGCCCGCCGTGGCGTGGCGCCGCTCTCGGCCAACCTGATCGAGCTGGACCGCAAGCGCCGTTCGGCCCAGACCGAATTCGACGAACTGCAGGGCAAGCGCAACACGCTGTCGAAGGAAATCGGTGCCGCCAAGGCCAAGAAGGACGAGGCGCGCGCCACCGAGCTGATGACCGAAGTTGCGGCTCTGAAGGATCGTCTCGGCATCCTCGAGGTCGAACAGAAGGCCCATGAGGAAGCGCTGACCGATGCGCTGTCGCGCATCCCGAACCTGCCGGCGGAGGATGTGCCGGACGGGCTGGATGAGAAGGGCAATGTCGAGCTGCGCCGCACTGGCGCGCCGAAAAACTACAGCTTCAAGCCGAAGGAGCATTTCGACCTCGGCGAAGGGCTTGGCTATATGGATTTCGCCAACGGCGTGAAGCTGGCCGGCGCGCGCTTCACCGTGGTGAAGAGCCAATTGGCGCGGCTGGAGCGGGCGCTCGGGCAATTCATGCTGGATCTGCACACGTCCGAGTTCGGCTATACCGAAATGCAGCCGCCAATGCTGGTCAACGACGCCACGGCGTTCGGCACCGGCCAGCTGCCGAAATTCGGCGACGACCTGTTCCGCACCACCACGGGCTACTGGCTGATCCCGACTGCGGAAGTGCCGCTAACCAATCTGGCACGCGACCTGATCATCGACGAAAGTGAACTGCCCTGGCGCTTCACCGCGCTGACCGCCTGCTTCCGCTCGGAAGCCGGTGCGGCCGGTCGCGATACGCGCGGCATGATCCGCCAGCACCAGTTCAACAAGGTGGAACTGGTCAGCATCGTGTCGCCGGATAAATCCGTCGAAGAACACGAGCGCATGACCGAGGCGGCCGAAACCGTGCTGAAGCGCCTCGACCTGCCGTTCCGCACCATGCTGCTCTGTGCCGGCGATATGGGCGGTGCGGCGCGCAAGACTTATGATCTGGAAGTCTGGCTGCCGGGCCAGGACCAGTATCGCGAGATTTCCTCCTGCTCGAATTGCGGCGACTGGCAGGCGCGACGCATGAATGCGCGCTGCCGCGCCCCGGGCGAGAAGCAGACCCGCTTCGTGCATACGCTGAACGGTTCAGGTTTAGCTGTCGGCCGCGCGCTGATCGCGGTGATGGAAAACTATCAGAACGAGGACGGCAGCATCAGCGTGCCAGACGCGCTCAAGCCCTACACAAATGGGCTGATCAAAATCGAGAAGGTGGGGAAGTAATGCGGATTCTGGTGTCCAATGACGACGGCATCCACGCGCCGGGCCTGAAAATCCTGGAGAAGGTCGCGCGCTCGCTGTCGAAGGATGTGTGGGTGGTGGCGCCGGAATACGAGCAGTCGGGCGCGTCGCATTCGCTGACACTCACGCTGCCGCTGCGCCTGCGCAAGATCAACGCGCGCAAATACGCCGTGCGCGGCACGCCGACCGACTGCGTGATGATGGCGATGCACGAAATCTTCAAGGACAAGCGGCCCGACCTGCTGCTGTCCGGTGTCAACCGTGGCGCCAATCTGGGGGAGGACGTGACCTATTCGGGCACCGTCGCGGTCGCCATGGAAGGCTCGCTGCTGGGTGTGCCGTCGATCGCGCTGAGCCAGTGTTTCCAGCATGGCCACCCGGTGAAATGGGGCACGGCCGAGCATCATGCGCCGAAGGTGATCAAGAAGCTGCTCAAGACCGGCTGGGCCAAAGACACGCTGATCAATGTGAACTTCCCCGATGTGGTGGCGGATTCCGTCACCGGCATCGAAGTGGTGCCGCAGGGCAAGCGCGATCTGACCGACCTGCTGCTCGATGCTCGCGTGGACGCGCGCAACGTGCCGTATTACTGGATCGGCTTCCGCCGCCAGAAGGACAAGTACAAGCGGCATACCGATCTCGGCGCCACCGAGGCCGGCGCCATCTCGGTGACGCCGCTGCAGCTCGATCTCACGCACAAGACCGGCATGAAGGCGCTGAAGGCCGCGCTTGCTTGAGGCGATGGATACCCGCGTCATCCAGTTGCTGATGGAACTGCGCAAGCAGGGCATCGGTGACACCCGGGTGCTGGCGGCGATGGAGCGGGTGCCGCGCGAACTGTTCGTCGCCGAGCAGTTCCTCAAACACGCCTATGACAACATAGCTCTGCCGATTACGCAGGGCCAGACGATCAGCCAGCCCTATGTGGTCGCCTATATGACCGAGGCGCTGAAGCTGACCGACCGCATGAAGGTGCTGGAGATCGGCACGGGCTCGGGTTACCAGACCGCCGTGCTGGCGCGCCTCAGCCGCCGCGTCTATACCGTCGAGCGCTACCGCTCGCTGCTCACCACCGCCGAGAAGCGGCTGAACGAGCTGAAGATCACCAATGTTGTCACCAAGCTGGGCGATGGCAACAAGGGCTGGATCGAGCAGGCGCCGTTCGACCGCATCCTGGTCACCGCCGCGGCCGACAGCCGGCCCGATGCTCTGCTCGCGCAGCTCTCGCCCAATGGCGGCATCATGGTGGCGCCGGTGGCGGTGAATCCGACGGAGCAGGATGTGATCCGCTATACCCGCGAGGGCGAAGATATCCGCGAGGAGCGGATGTTGCCGGTGCGTTTCGTGCCGCTGCTGCCCGGAATCGCCCGCGAAGCGGCAACCTGAGCTGTTGCGGCCTGCGTCGCCCGGCTTCCGTTGTCGGAACCGGCCAAGGGCCTTAGACTCCGCCACGATGTTTCGGATTCGCGCTCTGGCCATAGTGACCCTGACCGGACTGGCTGCCTGCGGGCAACAGGCCCCGGCACCCGTGGTGTTCGGTCATCGCGGGGAACTTCTGCCGGTTGCACGCGGCACGCCGGCGCCCCAGACGCAGCAGCGCGCGACGACCAGCAGCCCGTCTGGCGCGACACCGCAGGCCTCGCCACAGGGCGTCGTGCAGATGCAGCAGCTCGGCCCGCCCAGTGGCACAGCGGCGCCAGCGCCAACGCGCACCCCGCCAGTGCAACCGCAGCAGGTAACGGCGCCCGTCGCCGCGGCGCCGTCGAATTTGGACGATGCCGTGATCGTGCAACCGGGCGATACCGTCTATGGGCTGTCGCGCCGGTACAATCGGCCTGTCCGCGCCATCATCGAAGATAACAATCTGCAGCCGCCCTATGCGCTGCAGCCCGGCCAGCGCCTGAACCTGCCGCAAAGCCGCTTCCATACCGTGCAGCGCGGCGAGACGCTGTACAGCATTTCGCGCAGCACCGGCGTCGATCTTTACAGCCTGGCGCAGGCCAATGACCTGCAGCCGCCCTTCAGCATCAGTATTGGCCAGCAGCTGAAAGTGCCGTCACCGACCGGTTATGCGGTGGCGTCCGCGCCCGCACCAGAAAGCCCGAGCGCGCCACAGGAACCGGCACCGCGCGGCTATCAGGCCGATACGCTGCCGGTGACCCCGGGCGCGACGGTCACTGCACCGGTTCAGACGTCTGGGCAGGCTCCGGCAAGTGACGAGACGCCCAACAGCGCGGGCCTGCCACCCATCCCGCAACAGGCCGCGCCGGAGACGCCTGCACCTGCGCCGCAGGTCGCGAGCGCGCCGCCGAGCAGTGCAGGGCCGACCGCCGATCCGAAACAGGACACCGTGCTGCCGCCGCGTGCCGGCCGGACATTCTCATGGCCGGTACGCGGCCGTGTGCTGGCCGGCTTCGGCCCGACGCCGGATGGCCTGCACAACGATGGCATCAATATCGCCGCACGTGCCGGTGCGCCGGTGATCGCCGCCGAAAATGGCGTGGTGGTCTATGCCGGCAGCGAGCTGAAAGGCTTTGGCAACCTGCTGCTGATCCGTCATGCCGATGGCTGGATGACGGCCTATGCCCATCTCGACAAGCAACTGGTCAAAAAGGGCCAGAAGGTGACGAAGGGCCAGGCGATCGGCACCGTGGGCAGCACCGGCGGCGTCAGCCAGCCGCAGCTGCATTTTGAAATCCGCCGCGGCACGCAGGCAGTCGATCCCGCGAAATTCCTGTCGGTCGCCTGATTATAACTTGGCGCCTGATTAAGCCTTCGGGCCTAATCAGGGTTTAGGAATGGTAATCGGCTGGCCCAGCCGGCCGGCGAGATCCTGGATGAACTGCCAGGCGACGCGGCCCGAGCGCGCACCGCGCGTCATCGACCATTCCACCGCTTCGGCGCGTAGCTGCTTCTGGTCGATCTTCAGGCCGAAGGCTTTGGCATAGCCATCCAGCATGGCGAAGAAATCATCCTGGCTGCAGGAATGGAAGCCGAGCCAGAGGCCGAAGCGGTCGGACAGCGAGACCTTTTCCTCGACCGCCTCATGCGGATTGATAGCGGTCGACTTCTCGTTCTCCATCATGTCGCGCGGCAGCAGGTGGCGGCGGTTCGACGTGGCATAGAGAATCACGTTATCGGGGCGGCCTTCGATGCCGCCGTCCAGCACGGCCTTCAGCGATTTGTAATGCTGGTCCTCTGCATCGAACGAAAGATCGTCGCAGAACAGGACATAGCGGCGTTTTGACTCGCGCAGCAGGCCAAGCAGCGCCGGCAGGCTGGGGATATCCTCGCGGTGGATTTCCACCAATGCCAAAGCATGGGCTTTTTTGGCGTTGATCGCACCATGCACGGCCTTCACCAGCGACGACTTGCCCATGCCGCGCGCGCCCCAGAGCAGGGCATTGTTCGCGGGAAGCCCCTTGGCGAAGCGTTGCGTGTTGTCGAGCAGGATATCGCGCACGCGCTCCACGCCCTGCAGCAGGCGGATCGGCACGGCATTGATCCGCGGCACCGGGGCGAGCCAGCCCGGCGCGGGCTCGGCATGCCAAATGAAGGCATCGGCCGCCATGTCATCGAAAGCCGGGGCCGTCGGCGGCGCCAACCGCTCCAGTGCCGCTGCGATGCGCAGCAGGGCGGTTTCACCAGGGTTAGCGGCGGGCTTCGCTGTGGCTGAGACGGCTTTTTTCGCGGGCTTTTTGGACATGCTTGTCATCAGGAAATACAAGTGAAAGGTGAACCATTCTGGGGATGTCGCGGGCAGGGCGCAACCGGTAGCGGGGGCAGTGTGTTTGCGCCATAATCCGCCCCCGAAAAACGACCGCTCGCCCCAGAATCCATGGAGGACTGCATGTATCCCGAAGTACAGCTCTTTATCGACAATGCCTGGACCAAGGGCGCTGGTGGCAAGACCATCCCCGTGCTGAATCCCGCCACCGGCGAAGAGATCGGCAAGGTCGCGCATGCCGAGAAGGCCGACCTGGACCGCGCGCTGGCGGCTGCCGACAAGGGCTTCAAGGCCTGGAAGAAGGTGTCGCCCTTCGACCGCTACAAGGTGCTGCGCAAGGCCGCCGACATCATCCGCAGCCGCGCCGACGAGATCGGCAAGATTATGTCGATGGAGCAGGGCAAGCCCTTCATCGAGGCCAAGGGCGAGACGCTGCTGGCTGGCGACATCATGGACTGGTTCGCCGAGGAAGCGCGCCGCACCTATGGCCGCATCGTGCCGCCGCGCGCCGAGGGCGTGTACCAGCTGGTGGTGAAGGAGCCGGTCGGCCCCGTGGCCGCTTTCACGCCGTGGAACTTCCCGATCAATCAGGCAGTGCGCAAATGCTCGGCCGCGATTGCCGCCGGCTGCTCGATCATCCTCAAAGGTCCGGAAGAGACTCCGGCTGCCTGCGCCGCGCTCGTTCAGGCTTATGTCGATGCCGGCGTGCCGGCCGGCGTGATCCAGCTGGTCTACGGCATTCCATCGGAGATTTCGGAATACCTGATCCCGCATCCGGTGATCCGCAAGATCACCTTCACCGGCTCGACCCCGGTGGGCAAGCATCTGTCGATGCTGGCGGGCCAGCATATGAAGCGCATCACCATGGAACTGGGCGGCCATGCCCCGGCCATCGTCTTTGAAGACGCCGATGTCGACACCGCCATCAAGGTGCTGTCGGCCAACAAGTTCCGCAATGCCGGTCAGGTCTGCGTGTCGCCGACCCGCTTCCTGGTACACGAAAAGGTCTATGGCCAGTTCGTCGAAGGCTTCACGGCCTTTGCCAAGTCGCTCAAGGTCGGCGACGGCATGGACAAGGACACCCGCATGGGTCCGCTGGCGAATGACCGTCGCGTGCAGGCGATGGAGATGTTCGTCGCCGATGCCGTGTCGAAGGGTGCCAAGGTCGAGACCGGCGGCAAGCGCATCGGCAATAAGGGCAACTTCTTCGAGCCGACCGTGCTGACCGGCATCAACACCGACATGCGCATCATGAACGAAGAGCCGTTCGGCCCGCTGGCGCCGATCATGCCCTTCTCGAAGTTCGATGATGTGGTGGAAGAGGCGAACCGCCTGCCGTTCGGCCTGGCGGCTTACGCCTATACCAAGTCGGCCAAGACCGCGGCCGCCATCGGCGCGGCCTTTGAGTCAGGCATGGTGTCGATCAACCACCATGGCCTGGCCCTGCCCGAAGTGCCGTTCGGCGGCATCAAGGATTCGGGCTACGGTTCGGAAGGCGGCTCGGAAGCCATCGAAGCCTATCTGAACACCAAGTTCATCACACAGGTTGGCCTGTAAGACACTGCGCGATATGGAAAGTGGAAAGGGGGCTTCGGCCCCCTTTCTTTTTACAGCAGTCGCAATGCCACGCCGGCAATGGCCGCACCGCTCAGCAGCCACGCCAAACCGAGATGGAAGCGGAAGACCGCGATCAGCGCTGCCGCTGACAGTGCCGCCATCCAGGGATCGAGGCTGCTCAGTACCGGCAGGTCCCATGTCATGCCACTGAACGACACTTTATGCATCTCGCGGAACAGCACATGCAGGCTGAACCAGACCGCGAGATTGAGGATCACGCCGACCACCGCGGCGGTGATCGCTGCCAGCGCATGTGAAAACGCCTGCACATGGCGCGCGCGTTCCACATAGGGCGCGCCGAGGAAGATCCACAGGAAGCAGGGCACGAAGGTGACCCAGGTCGCCAGCAGACCACCTAGCAGGCCGCCGAGCAGCGGATCGAGGCCGCTATCCTTGAAGCCGGCGAGATAGCCGACGAAGGTGAGCACCAGAATGAGCGGACCCGGCGTGGTTTCCGCCAGGCCGAGGCCATGCAGCATCTCGCCCGGCGCGAGCCAGCCATATTGCTCGACCGCCTGCTGGCCGACATAGGCGAGCACGGCATAGGCGCCGCCGAAGGTGACCACCGCCATTTCGCTGAAGAACACGCCGATGCGGCTGAAGACATGATCGGGGCCGAAGGCAGCGAAGCTGTAGAGCACCGGGCCGGCCCAGAGGATGGCGAAGATCGCGAGGATACCGAGGTTGCGGGACCAGCTCGGCGCCACGCTGGGCAGCACGTCGCCGTCATGCTTTGACTGCACCGCGATCCAGTCGGGCCGGCTGCGGCCGACCAGCCAGCCGATCACACCGGCACCGAGCACGATCAGCGGGAAGGGAATCTGCAGCACGAAAATGCCGATGAAGGCGGCAGCGCTTAAACCGAGCAGGAAACGCGACTTGATGGCGCGTTTGGCAATGCGCTGCATCGCCTCGAATACGATGGCCAGAACGGCGGCCTGCAGGCCGAAGAACAGGCCTTCGACCAGCGGAATCTCGCGCCACAGCACATAGATGGTGCTGAGCGCCAGGATCACCGCCAGGCCGGGCAGGATGAACAGCAGGCCGGCCGCAAGGCCGCCTTTCCAGCGATGCAGCAGCCAGCCGATATAGGTGGCGGTCTGCTGCGCTTCCGGACCGGGCAGCAGCATGCAGAAATTCAGCGCATGCAGGAATTGCGGCTCGCTGACCCATTTCTTCTCATCCACCACGATACGATGCATGAGCGCGATCTGGCCGGCCGGACCGCCGAAACTGAGCAGGCCGATTTTGGCCCAGGTCCGGAAGGCTTCGGCGAAGGTCGGGTGGTTCTGTGTCTGGGAATTCATGATGCTTTTCTGTTCCATCAGGCCGCCGGCGGCCAGCCATGGCTTTCGTTTACCGCGCTGGCGCACCAGGCGTAAAGCGCGTCGTAGATCAGCATGCCGCGCTCCAGCATGATGTCATCGTCCTGCAACATCGCGGATAAGCCAAGCGAGATCGCCAGCAGGCCCGGCGCCTGCGGTGCCAGTTCGGGGTGTCCGGTATCGGCGGCGCGCACGATCAGGGCCAGATGCATCAGCGCCGGATCGCCCTTCAGGTCATGTCTGGCGATGAAGGTGTCGAAACTGCACAACTCGCCATCGTGGCTGTAGGCCGCACCCGGAATGTCATAGGGCGTTGCCTGCCAGTCTTTAGCGCCCGCGAAGACCTGATCGGCCGGCACATACAGGAACGTCGCATCGGCATCGATGAAGCGCCGCACCAGCCAGGGACAGGCGATACGGTCGATCTTGGGCCGCTCGCGCGTGATCCAGCGGCTGGCCGCTGCCGGCGGCTTGGGCTGCATCGGGCCGCCGGCGCCCTGCCAGCCTTCGATGCCATCGACCAGATAGCGGGCGCGAAAGCCGCGGCGTTGCAGTTCGGCGGCTGCGCCCTGACTGACCTCATGGCCATGCACACAGGCAACGACGATCTCGCTGTCACGCGGTAGATCAGCGGCCCATTGCGGCAGCTGGTCGGGCCGGCGACGTCGCGCGCCGCGGATCGTGTTGGCGACTTCGGCATAGCGTTCCTCACGCCGCACGTCGAGCAACACGGGAAAGCGCCCGGCGGCATGATGATGCGCCAGTTCGGCAATCGAAATTGAGGGAGGAAGGGTGCCGGTATCCATAAAAGCGACTCCTGCCGTGCGAGACGGCGTCAGGAGCGGCGCTTGGATACCGGAGTATCTAAACCGGGGAGACCGCATTGCCCCCGTGAGCCGAGACTTATCGCTGAGGCCCGGCAAAGGCAAGTAGATTTTTACGTCGCCGAAACCTTGCCGCCGGGATGGCGCAGCACGCGGCCGGCCAGTTCCTTTTCGGTCAGCACCATCTGCACCAGGCCGGAGGCCATGCCGCTGAGGCGCACCAGGTCGTCGACCAGAACCGGGCTGGGCGACAGCAGGCGCTCGATCTCGGCATGGGCGCGGGACAGGTCGTCATCGGCCATCGGTACGGGTTTCGGCGCCGGCGTTTCCACGTGGCGCGGCGCTTGCTGGGGCGCGAGAATATTCAGGATGTCCTCGACGGTTTCAATCAGCGCCGCGCCGTCGCGAATGAGACCATTGCTGCCGCGGCAGCGCGGGTCGAGCGGCGAGCCCGGCACGGCCATCACCTCGCGGCCCTGTTCGGCAGCCATGCGCGCCGTGATGAGCGAACCGGATTTCAGCGCGGCTTCCACCACCAGCACGCCCATGGAAGCGCCCGAGATCAGCCGGTTGCGGCGCGGGAAATTCTGCGCCAGCGGCGGTGTGCCGCAGGGCATCTCGGCAAAGACCGCGCCACGCTCGGCGATCTCGTCCTGCAGTTTCGCATTCTCGGGCGGGAAACTGACGTCGATGCCGGTGCCGATGAAGGCGGCCGTCTTGCCATTCGCGGCGAGCGCGCCTTCATGCGCGGCCTTGTCGATACCGCGCGCCAAACCAGAGAGGATGGCGAAGCCATGCTGCGTCAGCGCGGCGGCAATGTCGCTCGTGAAACGCTGCCCGATAGCCGAGGCATTGCGCGCACCGACCATGGCGATGCCAGGGAGCGTCGTGACAGCAGCCGCATCGCCTTTCACCGCCAGCAGCGGTGGCGCGTCTTCCAGCTGCATCAGGCCAGTCGGATAGCCCGGTTCGCCCCAGGCCAGCAAATGAGCGCCGCAGGCTTTCAGCGCCTTGAGTTCGGCAGCGACGGTTTTCTCGCTGGCGAGTTCGATTTTGCGTTTCCCGCCAGCGCGGGCATTCATCTCCGGCAGGCGCGCGATGGCCTCGGCAGCGCTGCCGTAATACCGGAGTATGTGGTGGAAGGTGATCGGTCCCAGATGAGCGCTGCGGATCAGCCGCAGCCAGTCGCGCTTGTCCTGTTCAGGCAGCGGGCGCGTCATCCTCGGGCTTCTTTTTGCCGATCTTGGGTTCTTCGCCCTTCAGCAGGCGGGCGATATTCTGGTGATGCCGGATGAAGACCAGCACGGCCATCAGCGCGGCAAGTGCCGCCACGTCCGGCCCGACAACGAACCAGGCCACGACAGGCGAGGCCGCAGCGGCGACCAGCGCCGACAGCGACGAGTAGCGCAGCGTGAAGGCGACCGCGAGCCAGCACAGGATGGCGAAAACACCGATTGGCCAGGCGACGCCGAGCATCACCCCAAGGAAGGTGGCGACACCCTTGCCGCCGTTGAATTTGAGCCAGACCGGGAAGAGGTGCCCGACGAAGGCGGCAAAGGCTGCCACCAGCATCACATCCGGACCGTAATAAGCTCCGAGCAGCGCAGCCGCCGTACCCTTGCCGCCATCGAGCAGCAGGGTGAGGGCAGCGAGGTCCTTGCGGCCGGTACGCAGCACGTTGGTGGCGCCGATATTACCCGAGCCGATTTTGCGGATATCGCCCAGGCCGCTCAGCTTGGTGATCACCAGGCCGAAGGGGATCGCGCCCAGCATGTAGCCCAGCACGGCCGCCGCGACATAGTAGGGTAGCGGCGAATCCCAGGCGACCGGGTCCATCATCATTGTCATTGTGTCGATCAGCTTTCGCGCTTGCGCTGGAAGACCGTCTCGCCGGCCACCACGGTGCGCAGGGCATGGCCCTGCACGCGGCGGCCATCATAGGGCGAGTTTTTGGCCTTGGAGCGGAATTTCTTTTCATCGACGCGCCAGGGCGTGTCGACATCGAAAATCAGCAGGTCGGCCGGCGCGCCGGGCGCCAGGCGACCGCTGTCGAGCTTGAGCAGCCGGGCCGGATTGCAGGTCAGGCAGGCCAGCAGGCGCAGCAGCGGCACGGAACCGTTGTGATACAGTTCCAGCGTCAGCGGCAGCAGCGTCTCCAGCCCGATCATGCCGAATTCAGCCTGGGCAAAGGGCAGCCGCTTGCTTTCCGGGTCCTGCGGCGCATGCGCGGAGGAAATCACGTCGATGGTGCCATCGGCGATGGCCTCCACCACGGCCTTGCGGTCGGTTTCGACGCGCAGCGGCGGCTTCACCTTGGCGAAGGTGCGGTAGTCGCCGACATCGAGTTCGTTGAGCGCGAAGTTATGTGGCGCGGCGCCGGCGGTCAGGCGCAGGCCGCGCTGCTTGGCGCGGCGCACCACGTCGAGCGCTTCCCCGGTCGACAGATGCGAGGCATGCAGGCGGCCATTGGTGGCTTCCAGCAGGCGCACGTCGCGTTCCAGCAGGATCACTTCCGCCATGGCCGGAATGCCCGAGAGGCCAAGCCGCGCGGCAACTTCGCCCTCGTTCATCACACCGCCCTTGGCCAGCGACGGCTCCTCGCAATGCTGCATCAGCAGCAGGTCGAAGGTGGTGGCATAGGACAGCGCGCGACGCATCAGGCGCGGCGAGTAAATCGGCTTGTCGCCTTCGGTGAAGGCAACCGCACCGGCCTGAGCGAGCAGGCCCAGTTCGGTCAGTTCTTCGCCTTTGGTGCCCCTGGTGACGGCAGCCGCGGGCAGGATGCGCACAACAGCCGTGTCGCTGGCACGGCGGGCGACGAATTCGACCAGCGCGACCTCGTCGATGGTCGGTTCGGTATTGGGCATCGCCACCATGGTGGTGACGCCGCCGGCCGCCGCGGCACGGGCACCGGTGGCCAGCGTTTCCTGATGTTCGGCGCCGGGCTCGCGCAGCCAGACATGCATGTCGATCAGGCCGGGCGCAAGGCAATGGCCCTGGCAGTCGATCTGTTCGACATCGCCGGCGAAGCCGCCGCTGGACAGCTTGGGACCGAGATCGACGATGCGGTCGCCTTCGGTGAGCAGCGCGCCCTTTACATCCAGGCCGGAAGCTGGATCGAGCAGACGGGCATTGGTGTAGAGTTTGCGACGGCGGGCCATGGAATTGGAACTCATGCTCCGGCCGGATTGGCGTGACGCCAGTTGGGGATATGCTGCGCCAGCAGTTCGAGACAGGCCATGCGCACGGCAACGCCCATCTCGACCTGTTCGTGAATCACGCTGCGATGGATGTCGTCGGCCACTTCGGTGTCGATCTCGATGCCGCGGTTCATCGGGCCGGGATGCATGATCAGCGCATCGGGCTTGGCGAAGGCGAGCTTTTCGTAATCCAGGCCGTAGAAATGGAAATACTCGCGCGTGGAGGGCACGAAGGAGCCGTGAAACCGCTCCATCTGCAGGCGCAGCATCATCACGATATCGACGTCGGTCAGGCCCTTGCGCATGTCGTGAAAGACCTCGACACCGAGCCGCTCGGCATAGGCCGGCATCAGGGTGGGCGGCGCGATCAGGCGCACGCGCGCACCCATCGTATTGAGCAGATGGATGTTCGAGCGGGCCACGCGACTGTGCAGAATATCGCCGCAGATGGCGACCGACAGGCCCTCAAGGCGCCCCTTGCGGCGACGGATGGTCAGGGCATCCAGCAGCGCCTGAGTGGGATGCTCATGGCTGCCGTCGCCGCCGTTGATCACGCTGCAGCCGACCTTCTGCGCGAGGAGCGCCACCGCGCCAGAATCCTGGTGCCTTACGACCAGCAGGTCCGGGTGCATGGCATTCAGGGTGATGGCGGTGTCGATCAGGGTCTCGCCCTTCTTCACCGAGGAGGTGGCGACCGACATGTTGATGACGTCGCCGCCCAGCCGCTTGCCGGCCAACTCGAAACTGGTGCGGGTGCGGGTCGAATTCTCGAAGAAGAGATTGATGATGGTGCGGCCGCGCAGGCTGCTCTGTTTCTTCTCAACCGCGCGGTTCAACTCCACATAGCGGTCGGAGTGATCCAGCAACGTCTGGATATCCTGGGCGGAAAGCCCTTCGATTCCAAGGAGATGGCGATGAGAAAAGGGGGGCAGCGGCCGGAGGCCAGCTGATTCGGCGGAGGTTGTGCGACTCGAAGACATTAAAAACGCACCATACATAAAAGCGGCCCGGCGGGCAACGAACCGGCAATCAAAGCTTTAACCATTTTCTGCTTAGCTGATTTCAATGATGCAGGACTTTAGCCAGAATCAGGTGGATGTTGCCGGCGGCCATGATGTTGCCGGTCAGGCCGTGCGCCTGCTGCAGGTGCTGAATGGCCGCGCCAACGAGGTGCAGGGCATCACCGCCCGCATGTTTACCCTGGCGACCGTGCTGTCCTTCTCGGACTATGCCGATGGCTTCCGCCGCGTGCAGGAATTCCTGTCCTTCTGCGATGTGATCGAAAGCAAGCTGGAGAACCTGCCGCCCGCGACACGTGAGCCGATTTTGCATGAAGTGACCGCCGTGAAGGTGCGCGCTTTCCATGCCCTGCTGAAGGCGATGGGGGCCCATCTGATTGCCCTGGAAAAGCGTGGCATGATCAATTTCTTCGCCCAGGCGGTCTTCCTGATGCAGCAGGATGTGCTGGCGCAGTTCCATGGCGAAACCCTGCCGGAGGTACCGCCGCAGCTGGTGCCGGAAGCGATGCCGGCGCTGTGTGAAGAGGTTATGGGCCGGCTCAAGCGCCTGCTCGAGCGCTGCATCGACGTTCCAGATTTCCGTTTCGAGACATGAGCACCCCGCCGCCGTCCGAAACCGTGCCGGCGGCCTCTGCTCAGACCGTTCTGCAAAACCTGCAGGCTGGGCTGGAGGCGCATCGCCGGGGCGACCTGTCCACGGCCGAACGCCTGTATCGCCTGGTGCTGCAAACCGCACCCGACACGCTGGATGCCTATAACCTGCTGGGCCGGCTGCTGGTGCAGGGCGGTCGTGTCGGCGACGCCATTCCGCTGCTGCGCCATGTGCTCGACCGCAATCCTGGCCAGTCCGCCCTGTGGATCAGCTATGCCGAAGCCCTGCTGGCCTATGGGGCCCACGAGGCTGCGCGCGAAGCCGCCGAAAAGGCACGGCAACTCGCGCCGAAAGATCCGGACGTGCTTTACATATGGGCTGAAACGCAGCGGGCGGCGTCCGCCTGGGTGGCGGCTGCCGATGGCTATCGCCGTCTGTTGGCTGTACGGCCAGATCATGCTGGTGCGTGGCTGCAACTGGCCAGCTGCCTGCAGGCCATGGGCGATCTGACCGGTGCGAAGCTGGCTGCAGAGCGCGCTTTACGTCACGCGCCGCAGGCGCCGGAATGCCACAACAATCTCGGCAGCCTTTATGCTGCTGGCGAGGATCACTCCGCAGCGCTTCCGCATTTTGAACGCGCACTGTCATTGCGGCCGAACTATCCCGCAGCCCTGATCAACAAGGCGGCGTCATTGCGTGAAACCGCACGCGCGGCGGAAGCCATACCGCTGCTGGAACAGGCAATCACGCTGACTCAGTCGCATCCGCAGGCTCATGCGCAGGCCCACGCGCAGGCATTGGCCGGACTTGCCCAGGCGCGCCATAGCCTTGGCCAGATCGACGAGGCCCGACAGCTTTATCGCGATGCGCTGGCGCGTGAACCCAATAATGCAGAAACGCAATGGAATTACGCGCTGGCCTCGCTGACCGCCGGCGATTTTGCCGCTGGCTGGCAGGCCTATGCCTGGCGCTGGCGCAAGGCCGTGCCGCCGCTGCCGCATCGTGCCTGGCCCTGGCCGGTCTGGACCGAAAATGACATCGCCGGCAAACGCCTGCTGATCTGGGGCGAGCAGGGGCTGGGCGACCGCCTGCTGTTGCTGCAGTTCCTGCCGGCCCTGATCGAAGACGGCGCAAAGATCACGCTGGAAACCGATCCGCGCCTGATCCCGCTGCTGCAGCGCAGCTTTGCCGATGTCGATTTCGCGCCGGAAGGCACCTATGCCGCTCCGGAGTTACTGCAGCGCCAGTTCGATGGGCATCGCCCGCTCGGCGATCTGGCCGTCACCGCGCCACCGGGCAAGCCGATCCTGCGCGCCGACCCGGTCCGCGCCCGTGCGCTCGCCGACACTTATCGCGGAGACAGCCGCGACCGTCTGGTCGGCCTGTCATGGCGCAGCGCCAATCCCACGCTCGGCGCGGCCAAGTCGCTGCGCATTGCCGATCTGGCACCACTGGTGGCCATTGCCGGGCTGCGTTTCGTCTGCCTGCAATATGGCGCCACAGCAGAGGAACATGCCGCGCTTCGATCGCTGTTCGGCGAGCGTTATATCGTCGATCCCGGGATCGACGCGCAGAACGATCTGGCCGGGCTGGCCGACCAGATTGCCGCGCTCGATCTGACCGTCACGGTGTCCAGTATCACGGCACATCTCGCCGGTGCGCTGGGCCGCCCGGTCTGGCTGCTGGCGCCGCCGGCCGGCCGCAGCCTGTTTTTCTACCTGATGGCGGCAGGCGAGGGCACGCCCTGGTATCCCGGCATGCGGATTTTCCGGCATGGTCACGGCGAAGCCCCGGAAAGCCCGGTTCAGGCCGTCGCCAAAGCCCTCCAATCGCTGGCAAAATAGGGCTGCGGGTGTTAGCAAGAACCCGTCGCTGGCTTGGCCGGCACTCGGACCCTAGTTTAAGCCCATGACCCGCAAAAGCTATTACATCACCACGCCGATCTATTACGTCAACGACAAGCCACATATCGGGCATGCCTACACCTCGCTCGCCTGCGATGTGCTGGCACGCTTCAAGCGGCTCGATGGCTATGATGTGATGTTCCTGACCGGCACCGACGAGCATGGCCAGAAGGTGGAGAAATCCGCTGAAGCCGCCGGCATCGATCCGAAGAGCTTCTGCGACCGTGTCAGCGAGAGCTTCCGTCATCTCGCCAAGGCGATGAATTATTCCAACGACGACTTCATCCGCACCACCGAGCCGCGGCACATCACTGCCGTGCAGGCGCTGTGGCAGAAGCTGGTCGCGACGGGGAATATCTATCTCGACAAATATGCCGGCTGGTATGCCGTGCGCGATGAAGCCTTCTATCAGGCCGATGAACTGGTCGACGGTCCGAACGGCCAGAAGCTGGCTCCGACCGGTGCGCCGGTGGAATGGGTGGAAGAGCCGTCGTATTTCTTCCGCCTGTCGGCCTGGGGCGACAAGCTGCTGAAATTCTACGAAGAGAATCCCGGCTTCATCCTGCCGACCAGCCGCCGCAACGAGGTGATGAGCTTCGTGAAGGGCGGGTTGAAGGACCTATCGGTGTCGCGTACCACGTTTAAGTGGGGCATCCCGGTGCCGGGCGATGAAGCGCATATCATGTATGTGTGGCTGGATGCGCTGACCAATTACATCACCGCTGCCGGTTATCCGCAGACCGAGAGCGAAAAGTATACGCGCTACTGGCCGGCCGACGTGCATATGGTCGGCAAGGACATCCTGCGCTTCCATGCCGTCTACTGGCCGGCCTTCCTGATGGCGGCGGACCTGCAGGTGCCGAAGCGCGTCTTCGCCCATGGCTGGTGGACCAACGAAGGCCAGAAGATTTCCAAGTCGCTGGGTAACGTGATCGATCCGCTGCAGCTGATCGAGGAATACGGGCTCGACCAGACCCGCTATTTCCTGATGCGTGAAGTGCCGTTTGGCAATGACGGCGACTTCCGCAGATCCGCCATCGTCGGTCGCATCAATTCCGAACTGGCCAACGGCTTCGGCAACCTGGCGCAGCGCACGCTCAGCTTCTGCGCCAAGAACACCAATGCCTCTGTACCCACGCCAGGTCCGCTGAACGAGGCCGATGAAGCGCTGCTGGCGCAGGCCGACAGCCTGATCGAACAGATGCGCGCCTCGCTCGATGAACAGTCGATCCATGTCGCGCTTCAGCAGTGGTTCGACCTGGTCGATGCCGCCAACAAGTATATCGACGTCGAAGCGCCCTGGACGTTGCGCAAGACCGACCCCGCGCGCATGCAGACCGTGCTATGGTGCCTGCTGGAGGCGATCCGTCAGCTGGCGATCCTGTCGCAGCCCTTCATGCCGCAGGCCTCGGTAAAAATGCTGGAACAGCTCGGCGTCTCGGAAGCCGCGCGCAGCTTCGCGCATCTGGGTGAGCCTGGCCGCCTGCGCGCCGGTACGCCGCTGCCGACGCCGCAGGGCGTGTTCCCGCGCCATGTCGAAGCTGCCGCGAGTGCCTGAGATGGCTCTTCTGGTCGATAGTCACTGCCATCTGGACTTCCCGGATTTCGCCGAGGAGCGCGATGCGATCATTCAGCGCGCCCGGCAGGCCGGCGTTGGCCTGATGCTGACGATCTCGACGCGGCTGGACCAGTTCGAGCGCGTGCTGGCGGTGGCCGAAACCTATCCCGATGTCTACTGCACCGTCGGCATCCATCCGCATGAAGCCGACGACCATGTCGATGTGGCGGCTGCGAAACTGATCGAGCTGTCGAAGCATCCCAAGGTGGTCGGGCTGGGTGAGACCGGGCTCGACTATTTCTACGAACACAGCGACCGCGAAGCGCAAAAGTCCTGCTTCCTGGCGCATATCCAGGCGGCGCGCGAAACCGGCCTGCCGGTGGTGATCCATACCCGCGATGCGGATGAGGACACCGCAGCCATCCTCGAGGCAGAGATGGCGAAGGGCAAATTCAAGGGGCTGCTGCATTGCTTCTCGTCGGGCCAGCCGCTGGCCGAACTGGCCGTGAAGCATGACATGATGGTGTCCTTCTCGGGCATCCTGACCTTCAACAAGGCACGCGGCGTTCAGGAGTCGGCCCAGGCATTGCCGATGGCAAACCTGCTGGTAGAAACCGACGCGCCGTATCTGGCGCCGGTGCCCCTGCGCGGCAAGCGCAATGAACCGTCCTTCGTGGCGCATACCGCGGCCTTCCTTGCCAAGCTGAAAGGCGTGAGCGTGGCCGAGATCACCGACACGACCACGGCGAATTTCCTGCGCCTGTTCGACAAGGTGCCGCAGGCCGCGGTCAGCGACCGCCGGGCGGCGTGATCCTCACATGAAGATCACCATCCTCGGCAGCGGCGGATCGGTCGGCGTACCGCGCATCGATGGCAACTGGGGCGCCTGCGATCCGAACGAACCGAAGAACCGGCGCAGCCGCGGCTCCATCGTGATCGAGCAGGGCGAGACGCGCCTGTTGATCGATACCAGCCCGGATCTGCGCAGCCAGTTCCTCGCCAACAATTTCCACTGGGTTACGGCTGTCGCCTGGACGCATGATCATGCCGACCAGACCCATGGCATCGACGATCTGCGCACGCTGGCCTATATCCAGAAGAAACGCATCGAGGGCTATGCCGATGCCTTCACGCATGAACGGCTGAACCGGAAGTTCGCCTATTGCTTCCAGAAAATGGGCGACGGTTATCCGCCGATCCTGGAGCCAAAGACGATCGATGGCCCGTTCAATGTCGGCGAGATCGAGGTGATCCCGTTCCGGCAACAGCATGGTGCCATCCATTCGCTCGGCTTCCGTTGCGGCGATTTTGCCTATTCCAACGATGTCGTGTCGCTGGATGACGAAGCCTTTGCCGTGCTGGAAGGCGTCAAGCTCTGGGTGGTCGATGCGCTGCGTTATGAGCCGCACCCGACGCACAGCCATGTCGAGCAGACGCTGGGCTGGATCGCACGGCTGGCGGTTGAACGCGCCGTGCTGACCAACCTGCATATCGATCTTGACTACAACAAGCTGAAAGCCGAATTGCCGCCGGGTGTCGAGCCCGCCTATGACGGCATGGTGCTGCACTGCTGACCTCATGCTGAAGACGATCTGGGCGATCTGGGAACGCGGCGCCGCAGGGATGCAGAGCCAGGCACTCGGTCTGGCCGAGGCGCTGTTCACCACCGAAGACTTTGCCATGCCGGAAGGCTTTGAAGTCGCTTTGCGCGCGCCTCAACGCTGGCTGCCGATGCATCCGGTCTTCGCCGATATGGGCGCACTCAGTCCCGAGACGCTGGCGCCGATCATGGCGCAGGTCGCGAAGCAGGACTGGCCGGACCTGCTGATCGCCAGCGGGCGCAAGGCGGCCTTTGCCGCGCTGGCGATCCGCAAGGCGAGCGGTGGCAAGACCCGCACCGTGCTGACCCAGGATCCGCGCAGCAATCCGCGCCACTGGGATATCCTGGTGGTGCCGGAACATGATCGCGTGCGCGGCCCGAATGTGCTGCTGACCAATGGTGCGCTGCATCGCGTGACCAAATTCAAGCTCGACAGCGGCGCCGAGGCGATCCGCGCCGCCTGCGCCCATATCCCGACACCGCGCGTGGCCGTGCTGGTCGGCGGCAGCAACCGCAATTACACGCTGGACGAAGACTGGATGCGCGAGTTCGTTGCCCAGCTGCGGCAAATGACCGAACGCTCCGGCTGTGGCATCCTCGCCACCGTCTCGCGCCGCACCGGCGAGGCGGAAACCAACATCCTGCGCGGCGGCCTGGCCAGCCTGCCGGCGATCCTGTGGGACGGGCAGGGACAGAACCCATATTTCGGCTATCTCGGCCTGGCCGATGCCATCGTGGTGACCTGTGAGTCGATCTCGATGATTTCCGAAGCCTGCTCGACCGGCAAACCGGTGCTGGTGGCGCGCCTGCCGGGTCGCTCCAAACGCTTCGAGCAGTTTTACGACGGCCTGCTGCGCCGCGGGCTGATCCATTGGTTCGACGGGCGCCTGATGCAGTGGGAAAACAGCCGCATCGACGACATGGACCATATCGCCCGCGATATCCGCGACCGGCTCGGCTGGGCTTGAAACGACGCTGCCTGAGGCGGTTTGTCGCGCACCAACTATTTTATGATACTTTATAACAGTTTTTAGTCCGAAGTCGCTTTATTTTGCGATCAGTTCTCATTATTACTAAGCCGCCTCACAGACGCAGCCGCACAAAAGCGCGGCAAATCAGGAGTAACATACTGATGAACCATGATCTTTCCTTCATGGCGCTGATCGTCAACGCCGACCCGATCGTGCAGGCCGTGATGGCAATCCTGGTTTTATCCTCGGTCGCCTGCTGGGCGATCACGGTGGAGAAGCTGGTGCGGTTCGGTTCGCTGCGCCGCGCCGCGCGCAATTTCGAAGCGGCCGTGAAGGCCGATGCACTGCTCAGCAGCCCGAAAGCGGGCGAGGGCATACAGGCCGCGATCCTTTCGGCCGCAGCGCGCGAGCGCAAGGACGGCATCGATGCCGGCGAGAGCCGCTATGAATTCCGCGTCCGTCTCGAAATGGTGATGCGTCAGGCGATGGCGCAGCAGCTGCGCCAGGTCGAGCCCGGCCTGCCATTCCTCGCCACTGTCGGTTCGGCTGCGCCCTTCATCGGCCTGTTCGGCACGGTCTGGGGCATCATGAACAGCTTCACGGCCATTGCCGGTTCGAACGATACCAGCCTTGCCGTCGTGGCGCCGGGCATTGCCGAAGCGCTCTTCGCCACCGCGCTGGGCCTGGTCGCGGCCATTCCCGCCGTTGTGCTCTACAACAAGTTCAGCACCGATCTCGGCCGTCTGGCACAGCGTTTCAACGTCGCCATCAACGAGGCGGCCCGCCAGTTCTCGCGCACGACGACGCAGTCCGTGCGTCCGATGGCCGAGGCAGGCCAGTAAGGGGGCGCGCGTCATGGCGATTTCCCCGATTGGCAGCGGCGGCAACGATTACAGCAACGACGGCTTCGACGGCTACAAGCCGATGTCGGATATCAACGTCACGCCCTTCGTCGACGTCATGCTGGTGCTGCTGATCATCTTCATGGTCGCCGCACCGCTGATGATGGTGGGTGTGCCGCTGCAGCTGCCCAAGACCACCGCCGCCAAGGTGACACCGCCGAAGGAGCCGCTGGTGGTCAGCATGGACAAGGACGGCAAGCTGTACATCCGCAAGGACCCGGTGGAAGAGACCGATCTCGTCGCCGCGCTGCAGGCGCTGAACGAGAATGAGGCCAACACCGTGATCTATGTGCGCGGCGACAAGACGCTGGAATACGGCCGCATCATGGATCTGATGAGCAAGGTCGGCCAGGCTGGCTTCGGCAAGATTTCACTGGTTGCCGAAGGCGCCACGCCGCCGCCTGCGAAGTAAGGCGATGCGCGCACAAGTCACATCCTGGATCGTCTCGGTCGTCGCCCATCTCGGTGCGATTGCGTTCCTGCTGTTCGGATTCCCGTTCTTCCAGAAGCCGATCCAGGCCGAGGAGAAGTTCCAGGGCATAGAGGTTCTGTTGCTGGCGGCCGCGCCGCCGGAGCCGCAGGTGGTGCATGTGCCACCGCCGCCGCCCCCACCTCCGCCGCCACCTGAAGTTGATCCGATCACAACAAAGGCCGACGAACCGGATCTCGAACCGGCGCCGCCGCCGAAGCCGAAACCTGTCGTGCGCCGGCCAGCCCCGCCGCCTCCGCCGCAGCCGCCCAAGGAGCAGCCGAAGGTCGAGGCGCCGCCGCAGCCGTCACCTCAGCCACCGCAGCAGCAGGTTGCTGTCGCACCGCCAGCGCCGGTCAATTCCGCGCCACGCATTGCCGTCAATCCGGATGCAGAGGCGAACTACTATGCCCAGCTGCTGGCCTGGCTGGAAAAGAACAAGGAATATCCGCGCCGTGCCCAGTTGCGCCGCATGGAAGGCGTGGCGCATCTGCACTTCGTCATCGATGAGAACGGCCGCGTTCTATCGCACAGGATCGAACGCAGTTCGGGCCATGATGCGCTGGACGACGCCGTCGAGCGCATGATTGCCAAGGCCTCGCCACTGCCGCCGATTCCGCCAGCGCTCGGCAAATCCAGGATGGATCTCGTGGTGCCGGTGCAGTTTTTCCTGAAGTGATATGTCGAAGAGGTTAGGGGAAGCCGATGATCCGCTCGATACTGGTTGCTGCAGTTCTCGGTTTTGGTCTACTTGGAAGCCTGCAGGCGCCAGCTGCCGAACCCAGCAAGGCGGCCGTGCTCAAGACCTATGCCGATATTGCGCAGGCGATCTACGACGATTCCGTCAGCACCGCCCGCAACCTGCAGCGGGCTGTGACTGCACTGATCGCCAAACCGTCCGACACCACGATGAAGGCAGCCCGCGAGGCCTGGATCGCCGCGCGTGTTCCCTATCAGCAGTCGGAAGTCTTCCGCTTCGGCAATCCGGTGGTGGATGAATGGGAAGGCCGCGTGAATGCCTGGCCGCTGGATGAAGGCCTGATCGACTATGTCGATGCCGGCAAGTATGGCGAAGAGTCGGACGAAAATCCGCTTTATGCCGCCAATGTCATCGCCAACAAGAAGCTCAGCTTCGGCGGCAAGACAATGAACACCAGCCAGATCAACTGGCGCCTGCTGCGCAACCTGCATGAAGTCGGCGGCGTCGAGGCCAATGTGGCCACTGGCTATCATGCCATCGAATTCCTGCTCTGGGGGCAGGACCAGAACGGCACCGGCCCGGGCGCCGGCAACCGTCCCTGGGCCGATTATGCCAAGCAGGGCTGCACCAATGGCAACTGCGACCGTCGCGCGCAATATCTGACGATCGTCACTCAGATGCTGGTCGAGGATCTGGTCTTCATGGCCAGGCAGTGGGCCCCGGACGGCGAAGCGCGCAAGGCGCTAACCGCCAAAGGCTTGGATGCCGGCATCAGCATGATCGTGACCGGCATCGGCAGCCTGTCCTATGGCGAACTGGCCGGCGAGCGCATGAAGCTCGGCCTGCTGCTGCACGATCCCGAGGAGGAGCATGACTGCTTCTCCGACAACACGCACAACTCGCACTACTACAACGTCGTTGGCATGCTGAATGTCTATGGCGGTGAGTATAAGCGCGTGAACGGCAGCATGGTGAAGGGCGCCAGCCTGAGCCAGCTGGTGCGCGGCGGTGCGGCGGATCTCGACACCGAGATGCGTGGCAAGCTGAAAGCGACGCTGGATGCGATGACCGCGATCAAGCAGCGCGCCGAGACCAGAGAAGCCTATGACCAGATGCTGGCGGACGGCAACGCGGAAGGCAATGCCGCGATCCAGGCTGCGATCGACCGGCTGACCGACCAGACCAAGACGCTGGAGCGCGTCGTGGCGTCGCTGAAGCTGAAGGCGACCTTCGAAGGCTCGGACAGCCTCGATGCACCCGACAAGGTCGGCAAGAAGTAAGTCTTTCGCACTCGCGGCGCTCGCTGGCTTCATGCTGGCGGGTGCCGCGCAGGCGAATACCGAAGAGTCAGGCCTGCTGGCCGGCGCGGCGACCACGCGGCGCTTCGATGCCGCCGCCTTTTCACAGCCATCAGCCAATATGGCCTTCGAGCGCCAACTCGATTTCAGGGTTGGCGACGGTATCTTCCGCAAACTCTGGGTACCTTCGCCCAGTTCCACCAAATCGTCTGACGGTCTCGGCCCGCTACTGAATGCGCGTGGCTGCCAGTCCTGTCATCTGCGCGACGGTCGCGGTCGGCCGCCGGCGGTCAGTGAGGCCGCCACCTCGATGGTGCTACGCCTCAGCATCCCGCCGCAGACCGATGCCGACCGTCAGGCGCTCGCGACGTATATGCGCGCCGTCACGCCGGAGCCAACCTATGGCGGGCAACTGCAGAATTTCTCGGTCAACGGCCTGCTGGCCGAGGGCCGCATGACGATTGCCTATACCGAGCATCCGGTCACGCTGGCCGACGGCGAGATCGTGCGACTGCGTAAGCCGCGCTATGGCGTCACCGAACTCAACTACGGCCCGATGCACCGGCAGACCATGGTCTCGCCGCGTGTCGCGCCGCCGATGATTGGCCTCGGTCTGCTGGAAATGATTCCAGAAGAGGCGCTGCTCGCAAACGCCGATCCCGAGGATGCGGATGGCGACGGCATTGCCGGCAAGCCGAACCATGTCCGCAGTCCTGCGGAGGGCAGGGCGATGATAGGGCGCTTCGGCTGGAAGGCCGGCATGCCGACCGTGGCAGACCAGGTGGCGGATGCCTTCGCCAACGATCTCGGCCTCTCCAGCCATCTGATGCCGGCCTCGCACGGTGACTGCACCCCGGCGCAGAAAATCTGCCTCAGCCTGCCGACCGGCGACGATCCGCGTGAGAAGGTGGAAGTGCCGCGCAAGATGTTCGATCTCGTCGTCTTCTATGCGCGTAATCTGGCTGTGCCGGCACAGCGCACTCCGAATGATCCGGCCGTACTGCGCGGCAAAGCGCTTTTCGCCGCGGCTGGGTGCAGTGGCTGTCATGTACCAAGCTTCGTCACCGGCAGCGATCCGGCGCGACCGGAGCAATCAGCGCAGCACATCTTCCCTTATTCCGACCTGCTGCTGCACGATATGGGCGAGGGGCTGGCTGACGAGCGTCCGGAAGGCGAAGCCAACGGTCGTCAGTGGCGCACGGCGCCACTCTGGGGTATCGGCCTGACCCGCACGGTCAGCGGTCATGAACTGATGCTGCATGACGGTCGCGCCCGTGGCGTGCTGGAAGCCATCCTGTGGCATGGTGGCGAAGCCGAAGCGGCCAGAGCGCGCGTGCAGCGCATGAGCCGTGCCGAACGTGCCGACCTGCTTGCCTTCATCCAGTCGCTTTAGTTTTCGGGAGTTTCGCCATGCGCTTCATCGCATCTGTCCTGACCGTCCTGCTGCTGTTCGCCGCCAACCCCGGTCATGCCGTAGAGGCGAGCGCCTATGTGGCGCTGAACAAGCTGGCCATCGAAAAACACATCCTGCCGCGCTACGATGCATTGGTAGTGGCAACGGCAAGTCTGAACGACGCCGCAAAAGCCTACTGCACCGCACCCGCAACGAAACCGATTTCCGATCTGCAGGCCGCATTCGGTCAGACGATGGATGCCTGGCAGGATATCCAGCATGTGCGCTTCGGGCCCATCGACTGGTTCTTCCGCAGCCAGCGCTTTGCCTTCTGGCCCGACCCGCGCAACACCATCGGCAAGCAGATGGCTGAGCTATTGTCTAAGCACCAGTCGGGGTCGGTCGATCCGGAACTGCTGGCCAAGGGCAGTGTTGCCACGCAGGGCCTGCCTGCGCTGGAACGCCTGATCTTTGGCGAAGACGCCAACAAGCTGAAATCGGGTACGGACGCGGCCTACCGCTGCCGTTATGTTGAAGCCATCGCGGTCAACCTGGCGCAGATGGCGAAAGAGACGCAGGCGGCATGGCTGGAAGGCGGCGACAAGGCTTTTGCCGCCGTGATGCAGGATGCCAGCAAACCCGACGCGCCATATCGCGAGCCGCAGGAAGCCACGCTGGAACTGTTCAAGGCGCTGTATCTGGCTGTGGAAATGGCGGCCGATCACAAGCTGGCGCGACCCTTGGGCGCAGCATTGAAGGATGCGCGGCCGCGTTTGTCGGAATCCTGGCGCAGCGAGCGCTCGCTGCGTAACATCCAGCGCAATCTGGCTGCCGCGCAGGACCTCTACCTGAACAGTTTCTCACCGACCGTACCGGATAAAGCCGTCGATACCGCGATCCGTGACGGCTTCGCCAGGTCCGTGACAGCGGCGAATGCAATCAAGCTTCCGCTCGAGACTGCCGTTCAGGATGCCAAGCTGCGCCCGCAGGCCGAAGCATTGGCCGCCGAATTGCTGGCGCTGAAGAAACTGCTGGGCGACCGCCTGCCGCCGGCACTGGATATCCCGGTCGGCTTCAACGCGCTGGATGGAGACTGAGCGATGATACCTCGTCGTGCGGTTCTCTCTGGTCTGGGCGCGGCGGGTCTGCTGCCGCTGTTCGGCTCGGCAGCTTTTGGGGCCACGCAGACACGCCTGTATCTGAACGCCTATGGCGACAAGGGCGCCTTTGGTCTGGCCGGCTTCGATGCCGATGGCCAGATCCGCTACCGGCTGCCGCTGCCGGGCCGCGGCCACAGTTTTGCGAAGCGCGAGGATGGCCGTATCGCAGTGGCATTCTCGCGGCGACCAGGCGACTACGCGCTGGTTTTCGATCCGGTGGCCGGCACGGCCTTGCATCTGATCCCGGCGGCCGAGGACCGGAATTTCTGCGGTCATGGCGCATTCACGACCGATGGCAGGTTGATGTACGCCACAGAGGCCATCGGCTCGTCCGGCGATGGCGTGCTGGGTATCTATGATGCCGCCGATGGCTGGAAGCGTGTCGGTGAAATCCGCACCCATGGCCTGGACCCGCATGAGGTCCGGCTAATGCCGGATGGCCAGACTCTGGTCGTTGCCAATGGTGGCATCCTGATGCGGTCTGACATGCCGCGGCTCAAGCTCAACATCCCGGAGATGGACCCGTCGCTAGTCTATCTGAATGCCCGGGATGGCAGCCTGGTGCGCCAGGTTCGCCCGGATGCCGAACTGCGCCAGCTCAGCACCCGGCACATTGCCATCGACCGGCGCGGCCGGGTGGCGGTGGCCATGCAGTATGAGGGTCCGGAGACCGATCCGGTGCCGCTGGTGGCCGTGCATGACGCGCCGGGCGGGTCTGGCCGGCTGGACTATCTGCCGATGCCCGAGGAGCAGCGCGCGGCCATGCGGCAATATTGCGGCTCAGCGGCCATGGACGGCAGCGGCCGCTATCTGGCGGTCAGCAGTCCACGCGGCAACCGTGTGCTGGTCTGGGATATGGAGCGGCTGGCGCTGGTCCAGGTTGGCGAGGCGCGAGACGTCTGTGGGATCGCGGCGCAGCCGGATGCAGGCTTCCTGGTGTCGAACGGACTCGGCCGCATGTACCGGCTGGGCGAGGATGGCCACATGGGGGCAGTCTCGGAGGCCGGACGGCTGCAATGGGACAACCACATGGTTTCGGCGGGCTGAATGCTTAACTTGCTGGGAAACCTATATAGTTTATTTTCCATAATATAAATTATCCGATAATTTGATTTGGGCAATCCGCCGCACTTGCGCACCGTCCGGCCCACCCCGCAGGATATCGCGGCTGATTCCCGAGGCTTCTGATGACCGCTCCCCATGATCTGACCAGCTTGGCCGAACTGCTGCGCATCATGGCGCGGCTGCGCGATCCGAATGGCGGCTGCCCGTGGGATCTCGAGCAGAGTTTCGCGACCATCGCGCCTTACACCATCGAGGAAGCCTACGAGGTCGAAGACGCCATTGCGCGCAATGACCTGCCGGCGCTCAAGGATGAACTCGGCGACCTGCTGCTGCAGGTCGTGTTCCACGCCCGCATGGCTGAGGAAGCCGGCCATTTCGCCTTCCCGGACGTCGCCGCTGGCATTGCTGACAAGATGATCCGCCGGCATCCGCACGTCTTTGGCGATGTGGACGCCGATCATGCCGAGATCGTCAGCACGAACTGGGAAAGCATCAAGGCCGCCGAGCGCGCCGCCAAGGCCGAGGCCCATGTCGACCACGGGCTGTCGGCAGTGCTGGCCGGCGTCACCCAAGGCCTGCCGGCGCTGCTGCGCGCCGTAAAGCTGCAGAATCGTGCCGCCCGCGTCGGCTTTGACTGGCCGGACAAGAAGCCAGTCTTCGACAAGATTCGCGAGGAACTCAAAGAACTTGAAGTGGAAATCGAATCTGGCACTTCAGCTCGTATTGAAGAGGAATTTGGTGACTTCCTGTTCGTGGTCGCCAATCTGGCACGCCACCTGAAGCTTGACCCTGAAACGGCGCTCCGCGCAGCGAACAGGAAATTTGAGCGTCGCTTCAGTCAGATGGAAAAAATACTTAATTCAGAAGATAAACAATTGGCGGACTGCGATCTGGCTACCATGGACGCCGCCTGGAATAAAGCCAAGCTGCTGGAAAAGCAGCAAAAATAGCCCCCGGCAGCGCCCTCGGCGGTCTTGTGGCCGCGCACAGGCCCTGCCCGATTCCCTTGCAAATCAGAGACTTGCATCCGTGACATTGGCCAGACATTGGCCGGCGGAGCGGAACTTTCGCAGTCGCACATGGTTCATTTGGCACCTTCCCAGCACATGAGGAGTTGCACCATGCGCAAGATCGCCATCGCCGCCGTTTCCGCCCTTGCCCTGCTCGCCGCGGCGCCGCCTCCGGCTGCCCATGCCGCAAGCGGCACCTGGGATCAGGTCGAAGGCAATTGGAACCAGTTCGCCGGTAAGGTGAAACAGCGCTGGGGCAAGCTGACCGAAGACGACGTGACCGTGATCAACGGCAAGCGCCAGGAACTGGTCGGCAAGATCCAGGAACGCTACGGCATCGCCAAGACGGAAGCCGAAAAGCAGGTGGATGAATGGGAGAAGACCCAGGCCGTCCGCTAACCCGCCGCTCGAAGAATCAAGAAGGAGTTTCCGATGGATCGCGTCACCGCGAATGCAAAAGCTGCCGTGCCCTCCTGGGACCGGATCGAGGGCAACTGGAAGCAGTTCACCGGCAAGGTCCGCGAACGCTGGGGCGAACTGACCAACGACGATGTTGACGTCATTGCCGGCCGCCGCGAACAGCTCGTCGGTAAAATCCAGGAACGCTACGGCATCGTCACCGACCAGGCCGAGCGCCAGGTGGCGGCCTGGATGAACGAACTGGCCGCAGCCGAAAACGGCTCGTCCAAGCCAAAATTCAGCAAACACTAAACCCCAGAAAAAGGAAATCAGACATGGCACGTGCCGCCACACCCCGTACCAACAGCCAGGCTGAACTCGCCCAGATTCGCGCACAGGTCAGCGATGCCGGCGTCCAGCTCAGCGACATCCTGTCGCGCGCCAAGAAGGATGGGACCGCCCTCGCCGAGGCTGAACTGACCGAGCTGCAGAAGCGGGTGGAGACCCTTATGGCCGACCTCAAGGTGCAGGGTCGCGAAGCCCTGGATCGGGTCGAAGAGACCGTGAAAGAGCATCCGACTGGAAGCCTGCTGGCCGCCTTTGCTGCCGGTGCGGTCATCAGCCTTCTGCTGCGCCGCTAGACATGAGCGCCCTGGCCACCCTGCTGCCCGGCTTGCTGCTGAGCGGGTTGCAGGCGGCTGCCTCCAAGCGGCAGAAGCGGCGGCTGGTCGTTGTCGCCGCACTGGGCGTGATCGCCTTTGCCGCGCTTTCGGCCAGTTTCATCCTGTTTGGATGGGCCCTCTTTCTTGGCTATGGCACGTCACTGACGCCCCACTGGGCCGCGGCAGCGGCTGGTGGCACGCTCATCGGCTTTATTGTCTTCCTGGGCGTTCTGGCCGCACTGGCCTGGACCTACTGGCCCAAGCACGGCCTGCAGGAAGAGATCGACAAGCTGCGTGATGAAATCGAACCGCTGGCGCGCAAACATCCTCTGGCCAGCATCGGCGTCGCGGCAGGCGCAGGCGTGCTGCTCATGTCACTCCTGAAACGCTGAGCCTCGCTGGAGGCCGGACATGAAAAAGGGCGCGGCCTGGTGGCTGCGCCCTTTTGCTGTCTATTTGTGCGATGGCTCAGAACGGGATTTCATCATCCATGTCGTCGCGGCGCGGAGCTGAACCGCCACCACCGCCCGAGGAGCGGCCACCGCCGCCGCCGTAGCCGCCGCCAGAACCGCCACCGGGACCACCACTGCTGCCATAATCGTCCCCGCCGCCGCCATATGATCCACCGCCGCCGCCACCGCCGCCTTCACGACCATCCAGCATGGTCAGTTCGCCGCGGAAACGCTGCAACACCACTTCAGTGGTGTACTTCTCGGCGCCGTCCTTATCCGTCCACTTGCGGGTCTGGAGTGAGCCTTCGATGTAAACCTTGGAGCCCTTCTTCAGATAGGACTTGGCGACCTTGACCAGATTCTCGTTGAAAATCACGACCCGGTGCCATTCGGTGCGCTCCTTGCGCTCACCCGAGGCCTTGTCTTTCCAGGTTTCCGAGGTCGCCAGCGACAGCTGGGCGATCTCTTCGCCCGACTGCATGCTGCGGATTTCGGGGTCGCGCCCTAGATTACCGACCAGGATCACCTTGTTGACGCTGCCAGCCATATCTTAACCCCTATCCGTTCACGAGATGATCTTATATCATGAGTCGGGCGTATAATGAAAGCCCGGCCCGAAAAGAGCAATAATCGGCCCCCCAGATACGGCGTTTATCCTATGCAGAAGTACATCTCGGTTCGCGGTGCCCGCGAGCACAATCTGAAGAATGTCGATGTCGACATCCCGCGCGACAAACTGACGGTCCTGACCGGCCTGTCCGGGTCAGGCAAGTCATCGCTCGCCTTCGATACGATCTATGCGGAAGGACAACGCCGCTATGTCGAATCGTTGTCGGCCTATGCGCGCCAGTTCCTGGAACTGATGCAGAAGCCCGATGTGGATCATATCGACGGCCTCAGTCCGGCGATTTCCATCGAGCAGAAAACCACCTCGAAGAACCCGCGCTCAACGGTCGGCACCGTCACCGAAATCTACGATTACCTGCGCCTGCTGTTTGCGCGTATCGGCGTGCCCTACTCGCCCGCCACCGGGCTGCCGATTGAAAGCCAGACGGTCAGCCAGATGGTCGACCGCGTGCTGGGCATGCCGGAAGGTACCCGCCTGCTGATCCTCGCGCCGATCGTGCGCGGCCGCAAAGGCGAATACAGAAAAGAATTGCAGGACCTGCAGAAGCGCGGCTTCCAGCGCGTGAAAGTCGACGGCAAGCTACATGAGATCGCCGAAGTACCCGCGCTGAACAAGAAGCTGAAACACGATATCGAAGTGGTGGTCGACCGCGTGGTCGTCCGCTCCGACATCAAGACGCGGCTGGCGGATTCCATCGAGACTGCGCTGAACCTGGCTGATGGCATCGCCTTTGCCGAGAATGCCGATAAGGACGAACGCACGATCTTCTCGGCGAAATTCGCCTGTCCGGTGTCGGGCTTTACCATCGAGGAAATCGAGCCGCGACTGTTCTCCTTCAACAGCCCGCATGGCGCCTGCCCGACCTGCGACGGTCTCGGCTCGAAAATGTATTTCGACGCCGCCATGGTGGTGCCGGAAGACGGCATATCGCTGAAGGAAGGCGCCATCGTGCCGTGGTCGCGCGCGGCCACGCCCTCGCCCTACTACCTGCAGACGCTGGAAGGCCTGGCGAAGTACTACAAATTCTCGCTGAATACCAAGTGGAAGGAATTGCCGGCCAAGACCCGCAACGCCATCCTGCATGGCTCGGGCGACGACATCATCCCGATCAGCTACGACGACGGCATGCGCACCTACACGGTGAAGCGGCCCTTCGAAGGCGTGCTGCCCAACCTGGAGCGCCGCTGGCGCGAAACCGAATCCGACATGATCCGCGAGGAACTGTCGCGCTATCAGTCGGCCACCGCCTGCGAAACCTGCAACGGCTATCGCCTCAAGGCGGAAGCCATGGCGGTAAAGGTCGGCGGCCTGCATATCGGCCAGGTCTGCGAATTCTCGATTGTTGAAGCGCGCGACTGGTTCCTCAGCCTGACGAAGAAGCTGAAGCCCAAGGAAAAGGATATCGCGGCGCGTATCCTGAAAGAGATCAACGACCGCCTCGGCTTCCTGGTCAATGTCGGGCTCGACTACCTGTCGATGTCGCGCTCGTCGGGCACGCTGTCGGGCGGCGAAAGCCAGCGTATCCGCCTCGCCTCGCAGATTGGCTCCGGTCTGACCGGCGTGCTCTATGTGCTAGACGAACCTTCGATCGGCCTGCATCAGCGCGACAATGCAAAACTACTTGAGACGCTGGTGCATCTGCGCGATATCGGCAACACCGTGCTGGTGGTCGAGCATGACGAGGAAGCGATCCGTACCGCCGACCATGTGATCGATATGGGGCCGGCGGCCGGCGTGCATGGCGGCGAGATCATCGCCGAGGGCACGCCCGAAGCCATCATGGCGGCCAAAAAATCCGTCACCGGCCAGTATCTGAACGGCACGCGCTTTGTGGCCGTGCCCAAGGCACGCCGCAAGCGCGTGGCGAACAAGCAGCTGAAGGTGATTGGCGCCAAGGCCAACAACCTGCAGAACGTCTCGGTCGATTTCCCACTCGGTTTGTTCACCTGCGTCACCGGCGTGTCTGGCGGCGGCAAGTCGACGCTGACCATCGAGACGCTGTACAAGGCGATCTCGCGCAAGCTGAACAACAGCCGCGAACTGCCGGGCGCCCATGAGCGGATCGAAGGTCTGGAATGGCTCGACAAGATCGTCGACATCGACCAGTCGCCGATCGGCCGCACGCCGCGGTCCAATCCGGCCACCTATACCGGCGCCTTCGGCCCGATCCGCGACTGGTTCGCCGGCCTGCCCGAGGCCAAGACGCGCGGCTATGCACCCGGGCGTTTCTCGTTCAACGTCAAGGGTGGCCGCTGCGAAGCCTGCCAGGGCGATGGCCTGATCAAGATCGAGATGCACTTCCTGCCCGATGTGTATGTCCAGTGCGATGTCTGCAAGGGGAAGCGCTATAATCGCGAGACGCTGGAAATCCACTATCGCGACAAATCGATTGCCGACGTGCTCGACATGACGGTGGAAGACGGCGCCGAGTTCTTCAAGGCGGTGCCGACCATCCGCGAGAAGCTGGAGACTCTGAACCGCGTCGGCCTCGGCTACATCAAGATCGGCCAGTCGGCCACCACGCTGTCAGGCGGTGAAGCACAGCGCGTCAAGCTGGCCAAGGAACTGTCTAAGCGCGCCACCGGCCGCACACTCTATATCCTGGACGAGCCAACCACCGGCCTGCATTTCGAGGATGTGCGCAAGCTGCTCGAAGTGCTGCACGAACTGGTCGATTCCGGCAACACCATGATCGTGATCGAGCATAACCTGGAGGTGGTGAAAACCGCCGACTGGATCGTCGATATGGGTCCCGAGGGTGGCAGCGGCGGCGGTCGCGTGGTGGCCCAGGGCACGCCAGAGGATGTCGCCAAGGTCAAGGACAGCTATACTGGACAGTATCTGAAGGAATATCTCAAGCCGGCACAGCAGCGCAGTGCGCCGGCCCTGAAGAAATCAAGCCGTGACGCGGCCGAATAACGACAGTTCTCACAAGGGGAAGTTTGTATGATCACGCGTAAAGCCCTGACGCTTGCCGATGTGCAGGCCATTGCCGCTGGCGCCGAAGCCGAAGCGAAGAAGAACGATTGGAAGGTCAGCATTGCGATCGTAGACGACGGGGGTCATCTGCTGCACTTCCAGCGTCTGGACGGCGCACCGACCCAGTCGACCTATATCAGCCAGGGCAAGGCCAAGGCCGCCGCCTATGCACGCAAGCCGACCAAGGGCCTGGAAGAAGTGATCGGCAATGGCCGTACCGCCTTCCTGACCGCCGCCGCCGTCAGCGACATGGTGCTGCTGGAAGGCGGCGAGCCGATCATCGTCGATGGCATTTGCATCGGCGCTGTCGGCGTGTCCGGCGTCAAGTCGAGCGATGATTCGCTCATCGCTCTGGCTGGAATCGCCAAGCTGGCCGTCTGACGCAGCTCTTCCCATGACCGGCGGCCGCCAGCGGAAAGTCCCGAAGAAGATCACGCCGGGATATCTGGAAAAGGCAGCGCTGTTCTACCTGGAACGCTACAGCAGCTCGGCGGGGAATCTCCGCCGGGTGCTGGATCGCAAGATCAGCAACTCGATCCGGGAGCATGGCGCACCGACCAAAGAGGAAGCCGCTGGCTGGGTTGCCGATTTAATCGCCAAACTGCAACGTAACCGGTTGCTGGACGACCAGGCCTATGCAATCAGCCGTGTGCGACGACTATATGCGGAAGGCAAATCGTTAGGCCGGATCAGACAGACCCTTGCGGTCAAAGGCATCGGCAAGGAAGATGCCGATGCGGCGCTGGAGCGGCTGGCGGCTGAATCCACGGTTCCGGTGTCGGACCTGCCTGCGGCAGTAGCTTTTGCCCGCAAGCGCAGGCTCGGCCCTTATCGTGGCGATCCGGCCGAACGCGCCGAGATGCGGCAAAAAGATCTGGGCGCACTCGCCCGCCGCGGTTTCAGTTCGGCCGTGGCAATGAAGGTTCTGAGCGCCGACAGCGTCGCCGCGCTTGAGGAGATGGTTCATGACGCAGATTAAACCGGTGCATGTGATTGGTGGCGGCCTGGCCGGCTCGGAAGCCGCCTGGCAGATCGCCCGCACCGGCTTGCCCGTGGTGCTGCATGAAATGCGCCCGGTACGCAAGACCGACGCGCATCAGGGCGAAGGGCTGGCCGAACTGGTCTGCTCCAATTCCTTCCGCTCCGACGATCCCGAAGGCAATGCGGTCGGACTGCTTCATGAAGAGCTGCGCCGCTGCGACTCCCTGATTATGCGCGCGGCCGATGTCGCCAAGGTGCCGGCCGGCGGCGCGCTGGCCGTCGACCGCGATGTGTTCTCCGCCGAGGTGCAGAAGGTCATCGAGGCGCATCCGCTGATCGAGCTGCGCCGCGAAGAGATTGCCGGTCTGCCACCGGCCGACTGGGACAATGTGATCGTGGCGACCGGTCCACTCACCTCACCGCCGCTGGCCGATGCCGTGCGGGCGCTGACCGGCGAGCAGAGCCTGGCTTTCTTTGACGCCATCGCGCCCATCGTGCATCGCGACAGCATCGATATGGACAAGGCCTGGTTCCAGTCGCGCTACGACAAGGTGGGTCCGGGCGGCGCCGGCGAACAGGGCGAAGGTGCGGATTATATCAATTGCCCCTTCGAGAAGCCGAATTACCTCGAATTCCACGCGGCGCTCCTCGCGGCGGAGAAGACCGAATTCAAGGAATGGGAAAAGAACACGCCCTATTTTGAGGGCTGCCTGCCGATTGAAGTAATGGCGGAGCGCGGTCCGCGCACCCTCACCTTCGGTCCCATGAAGCCGGTTGGCCTGCTCGATCCGCGCACCGGCCGTAAACCCTACGCGGTCGTGCAACTGCGCCAGGACAACAAGCTAGGTACACTGTTCAACATGGTCGGCTTCCAGACCAAGATGAAGTACGCCGAGCAGGTCCGTGTGTTTCGTATGATCCCGGGTTTGGAAAACGCACAGTTTGCGCGCCTCGGCGGCATCCATCGCAACACCTTCCTCAACTCGCCCAAGCTGCTGGATAGCCAGCTGCGCCTGAAGGCGATGCCGAGCCTGCGCTTCGCCGGCCAGGTGACCGGCGTCGAAGGCTATGTCGAAAGCACCGCCATCGGTCTTCTTGCCGGCCGCATGGCAGCGGCGCAGCGGCTGGGCGGCGAACAGGCCGCGCCACCGCCGACCACGGCGCTGGGCGCGCTGCATACCCACATCACCGGCGGCGCCGATGCGAAACACTTCCAGCCGATGAATGTCAATTTCGGCCTGTTTCCACCGCTCGGCACGGATGTGCCGCGCAACGAGCGTAAGCCCGGCCTGAGCCGCCGTGCCCTGCGTGATCTGGCCGCCTGGCTCAGTGAGGCAACCGCCGCGGCTACATGACAGACATCCCCGTCACTCTTGTTGGTGCGACCAGCAAGCTCGGCCAGAACCTGATGCGCAGACTGGCCAGCCGGGGATGCAAGGTCATTCCACTCGCCCGCCGGGTCGAGGCATTGCCGCCGCAATACCAAACAGTCGCGAAGCATTTCGACCTTGAGCAGCCGGGCAGTCTGCAGGCCGCATTGCAGGATGCCGAATATGTCGTCTCCTGCGTGCATGCCTATGACGGCGCCGCCGTGGTGGCGGCTTTGCCGGCGACGGTGAAGCGCGTGGTGCTGATGGGCTCGACCCGCATCTTCAGCCGCTATTCCAACCGCAACATCGAGAAGCAGAAGGAAGCCGTGGTGGCGCTGGCGAGCAGCGGCATTCCCGGTGTCGTGCTGCATCCGACCATGATCTATGGCGGGCCGACCGATGCCAATGTACAGCGCATCGCCGCCTATATCCGCAAGTTCGGCGCGGTGCCCCTGCCCGCTGGCGGCACGGCTCTGCTGCAGCCCATCCACAGCGATGACGTCGTATCCTGTATCGAGGCCGCATTGCAGCGCGATGATGCGCTGGGCGAACCGATCATCGTCGCCGGCCCAGAGGTGATTTCGTATCGCGATCTGGTACAGGTGGTTGGTCGTGCCATCGGCAAGCCGCCCATCGTGCTGCCGGTTCCGGGCTTCGCCCTGCAGATCGTGGCGGCGCTCACCGCTGTCCTACCCGGCATTCCCACGATCAGGATCGACGAAGTACGCCGTCTGGGCGAAGACAAGACCTTTCCCATCGACGAGATGCGGCGTCGGCTGGGTGTTGAGCCGGTCGATATTTCAACCGGTCTCGCCCGCACCTTTGGCAGCTAAAGACGCCCGCGCAGGCTGGCCCAGAGCAACGCCATCTGCTTCTTCAGCGGCGTGACCATTGTTTCGGCTGCAACCGGATCATGATCGCTGCGCCGCAGAGCCTTCAGCGTCAATTCGGCGAGCGTCGCGGGAAGCAGCGCAGGCAGAGCCGCGCGCGGAATTTTCTGTTGCCGCGCCATGCGTAGCCATGTTTCAGCCTCAGCTGCAATTCGGGCATAGATCGGCTGCAGCGCGGTTCCGGTTGCGGTCTGATAGGCGGCTTCGGGCGACAGACCTTGTGCGGTCAGCAAATCGGAGGGCAGCCGCACGCGCTGCCGCGCCAGCAGATGCGGTGCCGCGCGCAGGAGGCCAGTGAGCGCATAGGCCGTGCCGGCCGCATCAATGACGGCGTTCTCCGCGCGCACATCCAACACCTGCAAAGCAAGTTTCATCAGCGGCGCCGAGGTGTCGCGCGCATAAGCCGTCAACGCGGCAAGGTCGGCAAAAGGCGGGTCGTCCATGTCACGTTCGCGCGCATCGATCAGCGACATCACCGTGGCCTGGTCGAGATGGCGGCAATGGTCGTGCAATGCCTGCACCACCGGATGCTGACGCGGTTGGCCGGCAGCGATGCCGTCCCAGGCCTCGCGCCACCATTGCAGCCGGATCTGGCCGATCATCGGCTGGCTGACGCTTTCGCGTGCCCGCGCGATTTCGGCGTTGAACGCGTAAAGCGCGAACAGCCCGGGACGCGACGCATCCGGCGCGAACAGCGTGGTCAGCCAGCGGTCAGGGTCAAGCCGCCGCAGGTCGTGGCCGCATTGATCTGCGGGTGACGCGGTCATGCAGGAACCGCGCGAATCCGGGAAGATTGCTTGTCGCTACCAGGTTTTATGGTAGCCTCACCCTTGCGAATCAGGCTGATGCGCGCACACACGGTGATCGATTCGTCCTTCCCCTGCCCTCGTTTCAAAGAGGGTGCGTTGCGGATCAGCAGCCCAAGCCTCTCTTGGTCAGCCTGAACAAGAACAACAAGGACCCGCATCATGGCAAAGATTCTCGAAAACCTCTACAAGGCGCTCGGCGCGGGCGTCGCGCTCGCCCTGATCGTCTTCTTCCTCGTTCATCGCAGCTTCGATGCTGCCTTCGTCAGCTTCTTCTTCCGCTGGCTGCATGTGCTGTCCGGCATCCTGTGGATCGGCCTGCTGTGGTATTTCAACTTCGTGCAGATCCCCACCATGCCGAAGATCCCGGCCGAGCTGAAACCCGCCATCGGCAAGTTCATCGCCCCTGAAGCGCTGTTCTGGTTCCGCTGGTCTGCGCTGGCCACGGTCGTCACCGGCCTGATCCTTGCCACCCTGAACGGTTACGGCCACCAGGCCTTCATGCTGCAGGAAGGCAGCCGTACCATCGGTATCGGCATGTATCTCGGCCTGTTCATGGCCGCCAATGTCTGGTTCGTGATCTGGCCGAACCAGAAGAAGGCACTCGGCATCGTGCCGGCCGACGACGCAGCCAAGGCCAAGGCGGCTCGTGTCGCCATGCTCGGCTCGCGCACCAACTTCATGCTGTCGATCCCGATGCTGTATTGCATGGTCGCGCAGCAGAATGGCGGCGCCTGGTAAGCCGGCGCATCAGCCACAAATACAAAGGGCGACCTTCGGGTCGCCCTTTTTTTTGTTGCCTGAATTTGCGCTCAGACCGGGATCAGAGCGGCGGCCACGCGCCGGCTTTCGCCCATCAGCAGATTGTAGGTACGGCAGGCGGCGCCAGTGTCGAGTGTTTCAATCACCGGGCCCTTGCCGCGCACCGCAGCCCGCAGGGCCTTGTCGATGAAGACCATGCTCGGGCCGCAGCCGAGCAAAAGGATTTCCACATCGGTGCCGGCAGCAAATACCGGTTCCAGTGACTCCAGCGTCATCGCCGTGATATCGGGAATGCCCCAGGCCAGCGTCTGGCCAGGAAAGACCAGCACGGATTCCGTCCAGTGCTTACCGCTAATGCGAAAGCCGCCATCGCCATAGGCGTTGATCACCTGGCGATCGACCGGGATGCGTGGCAGCAGGTCCATACCTGCCTCCTCCGACTGGCTTACGGCCGCTGTGCGGCTGCCTTGGCTTCGGGCTGCTCCGATGGCTGGCCACGGCGCAGGCGATTTTCACCCAGGAACAGCAGGATCGGCGCCGCGATGAAGATCGACGACGAGGTCGCCAGCACGATGCCGAACAGCAGTACGATGGCGAATTCACTCACCGCTTCGCCGCCGAACAGGGCGAGCGGCAGCGTCGAGAGGAACACCGTGATGGAGGTGTTTACCGTGCGGTTCAGGGTCTCGTTGATGCTTTTATCGATCAGCTCGCGCAGCGGCAAAGTCTTGTACTTGCGCAGGTTCTCGCGCACGCGGTCATAGACCACAACCTTGTCGTTGACTGAGAAGCCCATGATGGTCAGCACCGCGGCGATGGCCACCAGATTGAACTGGATATCGGTGACGACGTAGAAGCCGATCGTCTTGGTGACGTCGAGCACCAGCGTTGCAATGGCGCCGACGCCGAATTGCCATTCGAAGCGGAACCAGATGTAGATCAGCATGGCGACCATGGCGAGGCCCATCGCCAGCATACCGTCGCGGAACAGGCCTTCCGACACGCTGGCGCCCACCGCTTCGACGCGACGGATTTCGGTGCCGGGATAAGACTGTTGCAGGGTGGCGCGCACCTTGTCGGCGGCGCGCTGGGCGGCGGCGTCTTCGTTACCCTGGCGCTCGAGACGGATCAGCACGTCATTCGGCGAACCGAACTGCTGCAAAGCCGCATGTCCGAGATCAAGATTGCCGATCAGGTTACGCAAAGCCGGGAAATCGGCCGGCTGCTGCATGCGGGCTTCGATCACGATGCCGCCCTTGAAGTCGATGCCGTAATTCAGTCCCGGATAGAAGAACAGAACAACCGAAATCACCGACAGAAAGGCCGAGACGGCAAGGCCGATCACGCGGCCCTTCATGAACGGGTAGTTCGTATTGTCTGGAATCAGGCGGAGCTTGTACATGCCCGTCTCCTTACACCGGCAGCAGGGTCGGCCGGCGCTGCCGCAGCCAGGTCACCATCATCAGGCGGACCAGCACGGTAGCAGTGAACATCGAGGTGAGAATGCCGATCGAGATGGTGACGGCAAAACCCTTCACCGCGCCCGAACCGAGTGCATAGAGCAGCGCCATCTTGATCAGCGTCGTGACGTTGGCATCGACGATGGTGCTGAAAGCACGGCTGAAACCGGCAGACATGGCCGCCATCGGCGATTTGCCGAGCTTGGTTTCCTCGCGGATGCGCTCGTTGATCAGCACGTTGGCATCGACCGACATGCCGAGCGTGAGCAGCAGGCCGGCGATGCCAGGCAATGTCAGCGTCGCCTGCAGCAGCGACATCGCCGCCAGCGTCATGACCAGGTTGACGATCAGTGCCACGTTGGCGAACAGGCCGAACAGGCCGTAAGCCAGCACCATGTAGATCACCACCAGCACGGCAGCGACGGCAATCGAGATCAGACCCGCGCGGATCGAGTCTTCGCCCAGATCCGGGCCGACAGTGCGTTCTTCCACGACCTTGAGCGGCGCCGGCAGCGCACCAGCGCGCAGCAACACGGCAAGATCGTTGGCAGACGCGGTCGTGAAGTTGCCGCTGATCTGGCCCGAACCGCCCAGGATAGGTTCGCGGATCGTCGGGGCGCTCAGCACCTTGTTGTCGAGCACGATGGCAAAGGGCTGACCGACAGCCTGCTGGGTGATCTCGGCAAAGCGCTTGCCGCCGACGGTGTCAAACCGGAAATTGACCACCGGCATGCCGCCGCGCTGGTCGTAGCCGGCCTGCGCGTCGACGAGGTTGTCGCCGGCGACTTCGACCTTGCGCTTCACGACATAACGGTCGGAACGCCCCTGCGCGCCATCGCCTTCGAGGATTTCAGAGCCGGGAGGCGCCGGCGCATTCGGATCGGCGCCGACATCCACCATGCGGAAAGTCAGCTTCGCGGTGGTGCCAAGCAGGCGCTTGATGCGCTCGGGATCATCGATGCCGGGGAGCTGCACAAGGATGCGATCGGCGCCCTGACGCTGGATGGTGGGTTCGGACACGCCGGTCTGGTCGATGCGGCGGCGAACGATTTCAATCGACTGCGTGACGGCGTTGCGCGCGCGCTCCTGCAGCGCGGCTTCCGACAGTGTCATGCGCAGCTGGCCATCGGCCGTGCTGCTGATCTCCATGTCGACCGGGCCCGTCCCGAAGCCGAGGCCTGACGCGCTTTGCACCGGCAAAGCCAGTTTGATCAGCAGCTGACGGGCCTGTTCGGTCTGTGACGCATCGCGAAGACGAACCGCCACGCTGTTGGTACCGGAGACGCTCAGGTTGGTATAGCCGATGCGGGCCTGGCGCAGTTCGTTGCGGGCACCTTCGACCAGCGCTTCCAGACGTTCGCGCAGCACGACGGAGGTATCGACTTCGAGCAGCAGATGCGCGCCGCCACGAAGATCGAGGCCCAGATTGACCTGTCGCTTGGGCAGCCAGTTGGGCCAGGTCGCGACCGTGGCAGCCGGGAAAAAGCTTGGAATGCTGAAAATCACACTGGCCAGACAGGCCAGGGCGATCAGCGCGATCTTCCAGGGCGCGAAATACATCATCGGATCGTCACATCATTCAGGCAGTGAAAAGCGGACGACGCCATGTGGCGTCGTCCGTATGTGGCAATCAGCCAGCCTTGGCTTCGGCCTTGTCTTCGTCGTCGATGTCGCCGCCCTTGGCGCGAACTTCGCCGATGGTGCCCTTCAGCACCTTCACCTTCACGCCTTCAGCGATCTCGACCTGCACGATGCCGTCTTCCTGCACCTTCAGGACCTTACCGATGATGCCGCCAGCGGTGGTGACGATGTCGCCACGACGCACGGCTTCGATCATCGCCTTGTGTTCCTTCATCTTCTTCTGCTGCGGACGGATCAGCAGGAAATAGAAGACGACGAAGATCAGGACCAGCGGCAGCAGCGAGGTCAGCATGTCGGTGGTGCCACCAGCCGCCTGCGCGTAGGCCTCGGAAATCAGCATAGAAAACTCCCTGTCGATGATTGGGGCCGCTGCAGCCCAGCCGACAATCGGGGGCCGCGCGACGCGAGAGGCGGACTATAGCCGCCGATGCTCCAATTGCAAGCGCCGGAGGCGTGATCCGCCCCCTTGCCGACTACCGAAAAGCCTTCAGAATCAAGTGGCTGCTAGTGAGGCTGAGGTGCTTGCAACCAGAGGAGCGCGGCCCGGCGATCCAGGAACAGGCGATGCAGGGCGCGCGGAAACAGAATGCTCACAGCCTTGATCACAAAGGCGAAGAAACGGTCGGGACTGATATAGGCAACGCGCGACGGCTTTTTCGCCGTGCCGCCCCAGGCTGCCAGCTCACTGATGCGCTTGATTGCCGACCAGTCGATCTTGCCGTGGAAGCCGGAGACATCCACCAGCGTCGGCATATCGGTGCCGATCCAGCCACCCTCATACCCGGCCCGGAGGCCATCCAGAACTTTGACGGTATCGGGGGCGCCGGAGACTTCGATGATCAGCAACCCGTCACGGACGCGGATATCTACGAAGTCAACGCGGTCTCCCAACCGGAAACCCGGAACCACTGCGATCGCTTCAGGCATTTAGGTCCCCCGCCATCCGGCTCGATGCCGCGCCGGCAGTGGACTGCCAACATGGTTAATATTGTATTACACCCATAGGTGGTGATGCGCCAGACTTAAAGGTTGCAACGTGACATTTAGCAGGATGGCTGTGTCCAGCTTTGGACACAGCGCGCGGTACCGGAACAGGAGCTGGCAGTCGGCGTTCGGCTGCTGAGCAACTCTTCAGGAGTGAGGTCCGATGATGACCGCGAACCGTGAGACTGTAATTTCCGCCGCACTTGCTGCCGACGCTGATTCCGAGCGCTGGTGGTGGGACGAGGTCGGCGTGCTGGTCGAGCACGAAGTCTGGCACCTGACTCGTCTGGCTGACCAGCAGGATGGGGCCGAGTAATGTTGAGAAGAAATGGTCGGACTGGCGGGATTTGAACCCACGACCCCTTGTCCCCCAGACAAGTGCGCTACCAGGCTGCGCTACAGTCCGACCGGGCTTTGCGAAGCGGCCGGGTAAGCAGGCTGCCTTGCGAAGCGGCGCGCACTATAGCCATCGCCTACCCCCGGCGCAACCGCGCCAAACCCTTTGAAAATGAGCACGAATACGGCTTCGCCGTGACCTGCGAAGCGGTCAGCGCTTCTGCCGCGAGACAATGTCGGCGTGGATTCCTTCGAGTTCCTTGAGGCAGGATTTCAGCGCCTGCTTCAGGTTGCCCATGTCGCTCAGCAGCTCGAATGGCATACCAATCTGCCGCTGGTCGGCCGCCAGCTTCTTCGAGGCAGATGCTGGCGCTTCGGAGACCGGCTCTACCTTCTTGCCGCGAGCGCGCACGGCCTTGGCCAACCCACCCTCGCGCAGCAGCTTCTGCACGCCCTTGATCGTGTAGCCCTGCTCATGCAGCAGAACACGGACTTCCTCGAGCAGGGCAATATCGCCGGTTCGGTAGTAGCGCCGGCCGCCATTGCGCTTGACCGGCTTGATCTGATGGAATTTCTTTTCCCAGAAACGCAGCACGTGCTGCGGCAGGCCGAGCTGCTCGGCGACCTCGCCTATAGTGCGAAAAGCGGCGTCGGCCTTGGTCTTGCTAGTCTTGTCCTGAGTCTCGATCTGAGTCGCCATGGACCCAGATCATACAGGAAAACCCGCAGGTTACGAGCCGCTTTTAACCTGCTGGCTCGCGGCGTGCATGCCGGCGTTGATCTTTTCCTTCAGCACATGGCTGGCGCGGAAAACCAGCACCTTACGCGGGTCGATCGGCACTTCCTGGCCGGTTTTCGGGTTGCGGCCCATGCGACCGCCCTTGGAACGCACCTGGAAAGTGCCAAAAGAAGAAATCTTGACCATGTGGTCGGCGATGAGGCTGTCGATGATCTCATTCAGAACAGTTTCAACCAGTTGCGCGGATTCACTGCGCGACAGGCCGACTTCCTGATAGATCGCTTCGCTGAGCTGCGCCCGCGTCAGGGTATTCTCGCTCATCGCCACGCCCCTTTTTCTAAATTTTATAGCGGTGACGCTAACTTAAGCCCAAGCGGTCGTCAACAAGACCTTGGGCTTACCGGGCCGCCGAATCGGGCTTGGAAAGACGAAAATCCCTGCTTTTTGAGGGGATTACCAGCGAACCAGGGCGCTGCCCCAGGTAAACCCGCCGCCCATGGCTTCCAGCAGCACTACCTGGCCCTTTTGGATGCGCCCGTCGCCGATGGCTTCGGCCAGCGCCAGCGGCACCGAGGCCGCCGAGGTATTGCCATGATGGTCAACCGTGAGCACCACCCTGTCAGTGCTCAAACCGAGTTTCCGTGCGGTACCGTCAATAATCCGTTTGTTGGCCTGATGCGGTACCAGCCAGTCAATCTGGTCGGCCGTCATGTTCACGGCCGACAGGGTTTCTTTCACCACATCAGCAAGGTTCACGACCGCATGGCGAAAGACTTCCTTGCCCAGCATGCGCAGCTTGCCGGTGGTCTGAGTACTGGACGGTCCGCCATCGACATAGAGCAGGTCGTGATGCCGGCCGTCAGAATGCAGATGCGTGGTCAGGATGCCGCGGTCGTCATTTGTGCCCTCGCCTTCCTGCGCCTGCAAGACCAGCGCGCCAGCGCCATCGGCAAACAGCACGCAGGTGGTGCGGTCATTCCAGTCGAGGATACGCGAAAAGGTCTCGGCGCCGATCACGATTGCAGTCTTGGCCTGACCGGCCTTGATGAAGTTATCGGCCGTTGCCAGGGCATAGATGAAACCCGAGCACACCGCCTGCACATCGAAGGCAAAGCCACGCGTCATGCCCAGGCCGTGCTGCACACGACAGGCCGTCGCGGGGAAAGTTTCATCCGGCGTGGCGGTCGCCAGCACGATCAGATCGACGTCGTCAGCCGTCAGCCCAGCATTCTTCAGCGCCGCCTGCGCGGCCTTCAGCGCGAGATCTGAGGTCAGCTCGCCTTCGGCGGCGATATGGCGCTGCTTGATACCGCTGCGCTCGACGATCCACTCATCGGTGGTGTCGACCATCTTGGCGAGGTCGGCATTGGTTAATATCCGCTCCGGCAGATAGCTGCCGCATCCCACCACAACAGAGCGAATCATCCGGCCCTCGCACTCGACTCTTGTTCGTTCGGGACCGCTTCGCTGTTTGCAACCTGCTTGGCCAGCGATTCTGCGAAAGCGCCGGCGAAGTCAGCCTTGATACGGTCGATCAGGCGATCCTGCGCCATATCGATCGCCAGTTCCAGAGCCGAGGCAAAACCAACATCGTCAGTGCCACCATGGCTCTTCACGGCTATGCCGTTCAGACCCAGCATGACACCGCCATTGTAAAAGCGAGGATCCATGCGGTCGCGCAGCATCGAGAGGCCCGAGCTGGCGAACAAATAACCGATCTTGGTGAAGATCGAACGCTGGAAGGCCGACCGCAGCAGGGACGCCATCAGTTTCGCCGTGCCTTCGACCGTCTTCAGCGCGATATTGCCCGTGAAGCCATCGGTGACGATGACGTCGACATTGCCGCCGCCGATATCGTTGCCTTCGACGAAGCCGACGAATTCGAATGGCGGGTTGACCACAGCGCGCAGCATCTCGGCAGCGGCTTTCACCTCGTCATGACCTTTGACATCTTCCACGCCGACATTCAGCAGCCCGACGCGTGGACGATGCCGGCCCAGCGCCGAATGCGCCAGATTCGCGCCCATGACGGCGAACTGCACGAGATTCCTAGCATCGCATTCAACATTGGCGCCAAGATCGAGAACAACGGTTTCGCCCTTCTGCGTCGGCAAGAAAGAGGCGATTGCCGGACGCTCGATGCCTGGCAACGTGCGCAGCACGAATTTCGCCATCGCCATCAGCGCGCCGGTATTCCCCGACGACACGATGGCCTGTGCCTCGCCATTGGCGACGGCATCGATGGCAAGGCGCATGCTGGTATTGCGACCGCGACGCAGCACATGACTCGGCTTGTCATCGCTGGCCACCATCTCTGCGGTGTGGCGCAATTCGCTGCGGTCTTTTAGCGCCGGGAATTTACGCAATAGCGGTTCGACCTGTGCGGCATCGCCGAACAGGATGAACTTCACCTGCGGAAAGCGTGGAAGCAGAGCGGCTGCGCCCTTGATCACCGCATCAGGGGCGTGGTCGCCCCCCATGGCGTCGAGCGCAATCGTAAAGGCCGCGGTCATCCCGTTGCCTGCAACCGTTCAGTACGGATGCCTGAGCGGGCTCAGGCGGCAGCCGTCTTCGCTACAACTTCGCGGCCATCATAATGACCGCAGGCGCCGCACACATGATGGGGGCGCTTCAGTTCGCCACAGTTCGAGCATTCGACATGCGCGCTGGACTTCAGCGCGTCATGCGAACGACCCTGATCGCGACGGGACTTCGACTTCTTCTTCTTCGGAACAGCCATGACACTTCTCTTTCAACAATTCGCACAGGCGGTTGGCGCATGCATGCCCCACCCGGCTCAGAATCCCCGCCTATATACTCTCGGCGCGCCCGGGGGCCAAGCGCTTTCGCCTCAATCCTTTTTCGTCGCCTTCAGCTTGGCCAGAGCGGCAAAGGGGCTGATTTTAGCCCCCTCTTCCGCGGCCTCGCGGTAGGTGTCCGGTACCTCGGCCCCAGGCTTGCGCGGATAGGGGTCCAATCCCAGCGCCAGTTCCTCGGCCACCACTTCGCCCAGGTTGATCTGGCCGCCGATCACCGGATCCGGCGGGTCATCCGCATCTGGATCAAGCCATTCGGCCTCGTCCTCACCCAGTTCCGCCTCCGGCCTGACCTCGGTTTCAGGGCCAAAACGCCGGACAAACCCCTCGCTGACCTGCTGACGAACTGGTTCCAGCGTTACAACGCAGGCCTGCTCCACCTCGGCTTCAATCTGCCCGGTCAGCCGGAAATGCCCGGCCTTAGCCTCCGGAACCAGCTTCAGGTCCGCCTTCAGCGACAGAACGCCCAGAATCCTGAGCTGGCGTGCCAAGGCGACGCGCGCCGCCTGATCGGCCTCCAGCTGCATCTGCAGCCCCTGGGGACCGATCCGGTCGACCTCGACGACGTGGCTGAAGTCCGGGCCAGGCACGTCTTTCGGCACGGCAAATCCTCGTTCAGCAGGGCCGCCGAACCGTCATAAACGGACCGGCTGGCCAAGGCGGCGGAACATAGGGGCAAGCAGACTGGCGGTCAACCGCCCGAAAAGGCTGAAAATCAGGTCGGCGGGGCCGGAAAATCCACGTTTCCTGCCAGAATCCTGATCTCCGGCAGAGCTGCAAGGTGAGCCTCGGCGGCCCGCATATACGCGGCCATGGCCAGCTGATTCGGCAAAGCGGGCTGGGTCGTGCCGTACAGGTTCCGGGTCAGGGCATCGGTGAGGATCGCGTCATCAGTGGCGGTCAGCCCGGCTTCATAGGCCTCAACCCGGCCATAGAAGGCCTGCGCCATCTTCTTCACCCGCTTACCGACCCCGAGATCACCTACGCCAATTTCCCTCAGGTTATTGTCCATATCGGCGAACAGCAGGTCGAACAGCTCCTGACTGAGCTGTCTGGCCGCCTCGCTGCCGATCACGCGCAGACGGCGCATCACCAGAAAGGCGTGCAGCACGATCATGTCGAAGCGGCCATCCAGGCTGTCCGGCACGCCATGGCGGGCGTAAAAATCGGGTTGCCGTGACTGTTCGACGATGCGCCTGTAAAGCGCGACTGCAGCCGGATTGGGCTGCTTTCCAGCGAACAAAGAAATAAGCCGATTAAGCATTTGTCACTACTTCATAAAACGCACCTAGGGGTGGCGCTGTTTGCCTTCGGGGGCGCGTGAAGTTAATATGCGGGCCAGGTTAAAGCGAGTCTCCCGCATGTCGTTCCGTCTTGCCGCTGTTCTCTCAATCCTGCTGCCCACGGTGCTGCTTGCTGCCGCCTGTGCGCCGCGCCAGGATTATCGCGGTATCACCATCGAGCAGGAGAAGCTCGACCTGATCAAGGTCGGCCAGACCAGTGAGGGCCAGGTCAATGCGCTGCTCGGCTCGCCTTCCACGATCTCGACCTTCCCCGACTGGGGCACGGTCTACTACTACATCTCAAGTGAAACCGAGACGGTGGCTTTCCTTGCGCCGGAATTGATTGACCAGCAGGTGCTGGCGATCTCGTTCGATCGCAGCAGCGTCGTCAAGGAGATCAAGCGCTACGGGCTTAAAGACGGCAAGCAGATCGCCTTCGTTGATCGCGAGACGCCGACGCGCGGCAGGGAGATGACCGTGCTCGAGCAATTGTTCGGCAACCTCGGCCGCTTCAACAACTCCGTGGGCAGCGGCGGTCGCGGTCGCTGATCGCACTGACTCAGCTTTTATTGCTGATTCCTGCTGAACTGAACGTCGCCATGCCTGCATGGCAGGCGACTGCCGCTTTCAGCACGCCGAGCGCCACGGCGGCGCCGGACCCCTCGCCCAGCCGCATCCCAAGATCAAGCAGCGGCTGCATTGCGAGCATATTAAGTAAACGGCGATGACCAGGTTCGGCCGAGACATGCCCGGCCATACAATGCGCAAGACCGTCATTGGCCAGTTTGGCCAGCACGGCCGCAGCGGCGCCGACGACGAAACCATCGAGCAGTACCGGAATGCGATTGCGCCGTGCGGCCAGCACCGCGCCAAACAGGGCCGCGATCTCACGGCCGCCGACATGACGCAGTGCTTCGAGCGGGTCGTTCCGCATCGCATCGCCGTGAAGTTTCAGCGCCATATCGACTGCAGCGATCTTGGCGGCCAATGCATTGCCGGCGACGCCTGTGCCTGGCCCTACCCAGCTGGCGGCATCTCCGCCATAAAGCGCTGCTGCGAGCGCGGCGGCAGCCGTGGTGTTGCCGATCCCCATCTCGCCGAGGAGCACCAGATCGGCCTCCGCCGGTACAGCCGCGGCGCCACAGTTCACCGCGGCGAGCAAGCCCGCCTCATCCATCGCCGGCGCCGTGGTGAAATCCTGTGTCGGTATGTCGAGATCGAGCGGCGTTACCGAGAGCGTCGCGCCATGCAGTTTCGCGAGCTGGTTGATCGCCGCGCCGCCGCGTTCGAAATTCGCCACCATCTGCACGGTCACCTCGGCCGGATAGGCCGAGACGCCGCGCCCAGTAATGCCGTGATTGCCGGCGAAGATCAAAACCTCGATCGTGTCGAGACGCGGAACTGCGCGCTGCTGCCAGCCGGCCAGATGGCGAATGCATTCCTCTAGCCGGGCGAGCGCGCCAGCTGGCTTGGTCAGATCTGCATCATGGGACGTGGCTGCCGCGACAGATGCCGAATCGCTGACGGGAAGTGATTGCGCTGCTGCCGCGACGGCAGCCTTATCCTGAAACATACAGGTTATCCTTGGCCGATCATGCTCTGGTCACGCCTGCCTCTTCCACCCCGCGTCGCGTCTGCGGCGCCAGCGTGCTATAAGCTACGCCAGCCTTTGCCGCAATACAGCCATGACCGACAGCCCCAATCACCGGAATTCCAGCCACCAGAACTCCAGGCGCAACCGCTGGGGCAGCGACCTTCGCCTCGCCCTGATGCTGCTGACTCGCCTTCCGACTGGCAGGTCCGCCAGTCCGGATGACGCCACGGTTGCGCGCGCCGCCTGGATCTTCCCGGTCGTCGGCCTGCTGGTCGGCGCCACGGGCGGCGGCGTCTTCATGCTGGCCAGCCATCTGGGTCTGGGCATCGCTAGCGCAGCCCTTCTGGCGATGGGAATTCAGGTGCTGCTGACCGGCGCACTGCATGAAGATGGGCTTGCCGATACTGCCGACGGCTTCGGCGGCGGTCGCAGCCGCGAGCGCAAGCTGGAAATCATGCGCGACAGCCGCATCGGCACCTATGGTGTGGTCGCACTGGTGCTGATCCTGTCGCTGCGTTTCACAGCACTGCAAGACATCGCCAGCAACCTGCTGTCGATCAGTGACGAGTTGGACGAAGCCACCGGGCAGAATTCGGCCGTGATCATCGCGCTGATCGCGGCCGGAGCATTGTCGCGGGCCGCCATGGCTGTCGTGTGGTACCTGCTGCCGCCAGCACGCAGCGATGGCCTTGCTGCCAGCAGTGGCGCGGTTTCATTCGGCTCGGCGGTTGCTGCCGCTATTATTGCCGCGCTGATTGCTTTTGCCACTCTGCCTGGCTTCGCCTTCATCGTTGCCTACGCTGCGGCGGCCATTCTGGCATTCGCGGTTGCTGCGCTGGCGCACTGGCAGATCCGTGGTCATACCGGCGATGTACTTGGGGCAACCCAGCAGATCACCGAGGTTGGCGTGCTGCTGGCCATCGGCGCCGCCACGATCGCGGCATAAAGGTACCCAAAAAAAAGAAAAAGGGCCGGGTTGCCCCGGCCCTTTCCGTTTCACTCCGTCGTAACGCTTAGCCGTGCGCCAGAATGGCGAGCAGCAGCAGAGCCACGATGTTGGTGATCTTGATCAGCGGGTTCACGGCCGGGCCGGCCGTGTCCTTGTAAGGGTCGCCGACGGTGTCACCAGTCACGGCTGCCTTGTGGGCATCCGAACCTTTGCCACCATGATGACCCTCTTCGATGTACTTCTTGGCATTGTCCCAGGCACCGCCGCCGGCCGTCATCGAGATGGCGACGAAGATGCCTGTGACGATCACACCCAGCAGCATGGCGCCGACGGCAGCGAAGGCTGCGGCCTGCCCGGCGATCACGTTGATGATGAAGTACAGCACGATCGGGCTGAGCACCGGCAGCAGGCTGGGGATGATCATTTCCTTGATCGCCGCCTTGGTCAGCAGGTCGACAGCCTTAGAGTAATCAGGCTTTGCCGTGCCTTCCATGATGCCGGGGATTTCCTTGAACTGACGCCGCACTTCCACGACGACCGAACCGGCCGCACGGCCGACCGCCGTCATGCCCATGGCGCCAAACAGATACGGCAGCAGACCACCGATCAGCAGGCCAACCACGACATACGGGTTGCTCAGGGAGAAGTCGATCGTAACGCCCTTGAAGAAGTACTTCAGATCTTCCGTATAGGCGGCGAACAGTACCAGCGAGCCGAAGCCGGCCGAACCAATGGCATAGCCCTTGGTCACGGCCTTGGTGGTGTTACCCACGGCATCGAGCGCGTCAGTGGTCTTGCGCACGTCCTTCGGCAGATCCGACATTTCGGCGATGCCGCCAGCATTGTCCGTTACCGGACCGTAGGCATCCAATGCGACGACCATGCCGGCGAGCGCCAGCATCGTGGTGACGGCAATGGCAATACCGAACAGGCCGGCCAGCATGTAAGTGGAGATGATGCCGATCACGATGAACAGCGCCGGCAGAGCCGTGGCTTCCATCGACACGGCCAGACCCTGGATCACGTTGGTGCCGTGACCCGTGGTCGAGGCCTGCGCCACGCTACGCACCGGGCGATACTCCGTGCTGGTATAGTACTCGGTCGCCCAGACGATGGCGGCCGTGACCAGCAGACCGATAATGCCGCACCAGAACAGGCTCGTGCCCGTGAAGGTGGCGGTGCCGGCGGTCATGGGCGTCTTCATGCCCAGCATGTAGTCGGTGATCGGCCACAGCGCGATCGCCGACAGGATGCCCGTCACGATCAGGCCCTTGTACAGGGCGCCCATGATGTTCTGGCTTTTGCCGAGGCGGACGAAGTAGGTGCCGATCACCGAGGTGATGATGCAGGCGCCCGCGATCACCAGCGGATAGGCCATGACCTTGGCCATCAGAACGGCATCAGTGGCGAAGTAGATCGACGCCAGCACCATGGTGGCGACGATGGTCACGGCATAGGTCTCGAACAGGTCGGCGGCCATACCGGCGCAATCGCCGACATTGTCGCCCACGTTGTCGGCGATCACCGCCGGGTTGCGCGGGTCATCTTCCGGGATACCGGCCTCGACTTTGCCGACGAGGTCAGCGCCGACGTCCGCACCCTTGGTGAAGATGCCGCCGCCAAGACGGGCGAAGATCGAAATCAGCGAGGAGCCGAAACCGAGCGCGACGAGCGCATCGACGGTTTCACGCCCGCCTGCGCCGATCTTGATGAGGATCATGTAGTAGATCGCGACGCCGAGCAGGGCGAGACCGACCACCAGCATTCCGGTGACCGCGCCCGACTTGAAGGCGATGCTGAGCGCATGCTCCATGCCCTTGCGCGCGCCTTCCGCAGTGCGGACATTGGCGCGGACCGAGACGTTCATGCCGATATAGCCGGCAGCGCCCGACAGCACGGCGCCGATGATGAAGCCGATGGCGACCTTGAGGCCCAACGTGAAGGCCAGGATGATCGCGACGACGATGCCGACAATGCCAATGGTACGATACTGACGATTGAGGTAGGCGGATGCGCCTTCCTGGATCGCCGCGGCGATTTCCTGCATGCGCTGATTGCCTGCAGATTCAGCCAGCACGGACTTCGACGTCCAGATGCCGTACAACAGCGCCAATACGCCACAGGCGATGGCGAACCACAACTCGGTCATGAGCGTTTCCCTTCGTTCCTCGGTTTTGTAATCGAGACTTTAAATCCCGACGGGCATGCGTTGCCCGTACCGGGTTACGCGACTGCTACCATTATTGGCCCCAGACTCGGGGCAGGACGAACTGCGAGTCGTTATGCCAGAGATGCGCTTTGGGCGCAATATGGCTGATTTTTCCGAAGCTTATGCCGGGGTCGTGGCTTGTCGCTTTTGCAGCATCAGC
>JGI24115J20150_1000044_pt1 | contig 60158 bp, 49 predicted proteins | sample Subbioar_CSW14AB_FD_20150 | JGI IMG/M metagenome (IMG submission 20150)
GGGGTGAAGACCGCACGCCTATGAACAGTGTTAAGAATGGTATCTGGATCGCTGACAGTTTGATGTATGATGCAGGATTACGTAACGGTGACAAGATCGTTTCCATACAGGACAAACAGGTTGAATATTTTGAAGATGTAAATAAGAATATTCTTACTGCCAAGAAGATGGTGGTTGAACGGAATGGTGTACAAAAAACCATCATGTTCCCAACTGACCTGGTGGGCAAACTGGTTGAAAGCAAACGCAGGAGAAGATTAGTGGAGTTACGTGTACCGGTGATCATTCCAAAATTCGACAAAGCTGATACAACTTTTGCAGCAAAAAGTGGTTTGCAGGAAGGTGATAGAGTAGTGGCAGTAGATTCAGTAAACATCAGCTTCTTTGATGAAATGGTTCCTTTAGTTGAGAAAAAGAAAAGCAGAACTGTTTTGTTGACCGTAAACAGGAACGGCCAAATGCTTTCTGTTACTTCAAAAGTGGGTGATAACGGCAGAATTGGTTTAGGTATGAATGAGCAGGAAGTATATGCGAAAGAAGGCTTATTTAAGGTGGAGCATTTGTCGTATGGCTTTTTTGAATCATTTCCTGCAGGTGTAAAGAAAACATTTACCAAGCTGGGTGATTATATTGAACAGTTTAAATTGATCCTTCGACCTGAAACAGGTGCTTATAAGGGAGTAGGTGGTTTTAAATCCATGGGTTCTATTTTTCCTCCTTATTGGGATTGGGAACATTTCTGGAACATCACTGCTTTCTTCAGCATTGTATTGGCATTTATGAATCTGTTACCAATTCCTGCTTTGGATGGCGGTCATGTGTTATTCACATTGATTGAAATGATCACAGGAAGAAAACCCAATGAAAAGTTTTTGGAGTACGCACAAATTGTAGGTATGGTATTACTGCTTGGTTTGATGATCTATGCTAACGGCAATGACTGGTTTGGGTGGAACAAATAAAAATGAGAAATGTCAAATAAAAAATAAGAAATGAGGAAGTAATGCTTCCTCATTTTTGTTTTAACAACACTCGTCCAGTAAATAAAATATAGATTGATAGTTTTTGCCTGTAGCATCGTATAAACTCATTTCACAGGTTTTGCCTGATGAATAATAACCATCATAGCTGCTGCTGTTCACTTCCGTGGCTTCATTTTTAGTGGCAGCACTTGTGAGTGAAGGGTAATAAAAACCTCTGTCGCCTGCCATGCCGCAACAACTGCTGTTAAATGGAACTACTGCTTCTTCAGAACAATGCTCCCCGATCTTTTTCAGTTTATGTAGATTATTCATCTTATGGGTAGTGCACACAGGATGAAATACAATTTTTGATTTTTGATTTTTAACGCTCAGCTTTGGCAAAAGATGATCGGCTGCAAAATCAATACTGTCAATAATCTGCAGTTGTTTAAAGCGCTGCTTGTTTTCTTCTGTTAAATAAGAATCAGAATGCTGCAATGAATACGTGCAGGAAGTTACATCCATGAGCACAGGTAATTGACCCTGCTTTGTTCTTTGCCATAACAATTCAATGGTTTGATTAACGGTGTGTTTATAAGCCGGTATAAATCCTTTGGAGGAGAATAATTGCCCGCAGCAAATACCATTATTGTTGTGAGCGATGAATAATTTCAAACCGGCTTTGTTGCACACAGATTGAATTACTTCACTGATCGGTTTGCTGTTTTCTTTATCAGCACCCATCATCCTTGTGATGCAGGTGGGGAAGTACACCACATCGGCGTCATCCGTTTCATTGGCTTTTATGGAAACGGGTTTGCTCAACGATTTTGTCCATAACGGAAATGCAGGGATGATTTTTTTTACAGCGGAGGTGATGAAATGCATTCCCTTGTCACCTGTGATCAGGTTGAAGGCATTACCACTGTATAATGCCAACTTCACCAATCGCTCAACGGCTCCAAAGTTTTTGGCAATCCGTAAAGCTGTTTTATTAGCAGATGCAGAATGATTTTCTCTTCGTAAACGTTTGATCAGTTCACCTGTATTGATGTTCACGGGGCAATCTGTAGCACACATTCCATCTACTGCACAGGTATCCATCCCGTTGAATTGATATTCATTGATGAGTTGGTGGTAATCATTCGTATTACCTTCCGCTTTTAATCGTTGCAACGAACGGCGTACCTGGATGCGTTGTCTCGGCGTCATGGTAAAATCCCTGCTGGGACAACGATTCTCACAATAGCCGCATTCCACGCATTTATCCACTTCCTCTTCCACCACAGGCATGCTCTTTAAATTTTTGAGATGGCATTTATCATCGCCATTAATGATCACACCGGGGTTTAAAATATTTTTGGGATCAATCAATTGTTTGAGTGATTGCATGATGCGGTAGGCATCATCTCCCCATTCATCTTTTACATAGGGGGCAATTTGCCTGCCGGTGCCGTGTTCTGCTTTTAAAGAGCCGTTGTATTTTTTGATGATGATCTCGACCAGTTCATCGTTGAACTGTTCAAACACTTTTGTTTCTTCTGTTGTGTTCACCGGTTGTGTGATCAGGAAATGAAGATTGCCTTCCTTGGCATGGCCAAAGATGATCGCATTGTGATAATTGTATTTTTGAAACAGTGTTTGTAAATCTGTAACAGCCCGGCCCAAATTCTCCAATGGTACAGCTACATCTTCCAGCATAGCTGTTGTTCCTTTGGCACGAACCGCTGCCACTGAAGGATACATGCCTTTACGCAGCTTCCAGAATTTTTGTTGCTGATATTCATCTGTTGTAAAATCAACTTTGGCAAGCAATGGTAATTGGTTGATGATGGTTTGTGCAGATGAAAATAGTTGTTGCAGTTCTTTTTCAGTTGTTGCCTGGTATTCACAAAGAATGGCTGTAGCACCTTCAGGTAATGACCTGATCACATCAGGACAATAATCCAGATGTTCAATGGAACGAAGTGCAGGCCGGTCCATCAACTCCAATGCTTCTGCATTTGTTAATTTGAGTAACGGAATATTTTCTGCTGCCACTGAAGGGGATTCAAAAAATAAAAGCCCGGTAGTTTTAAAACGTTTATCAGGAATGGTATTCAATACTGCTTCTGCTATAAATGCCAGCGTTCCTTCACCTCCAATGAGTAAATGTGCAAGAATATCCAATGGATGTTCATAATCCAGAAATGCATTGATGCTGTAACCAACGGTATTTTTAATTTTATACTTGGTGCGGATTTTTTGAACCAACACTTCATTGTTCAATACTTCATTTCTAAGTTGCAGTATTCCATCGGCAATTTGTTTGTCATCCGTTTCAAAGCGTTGATAATCTTTTTTTGTTGCAGTGTTGTATTCATTCCCATTGGGTAAAACAAAGTGAATTGAAGCAACAGTGTGATAGGAGTTAAATGTTACACCACAACACATACCACTGCTGTTGTTGGAAAGAATACCACCCATCATCGCTGCAGTAATCGAAGCAGGGTCGGGTCCCATCTTCTTTTGAAATTGTTTGAGCGAATGATTTACATGGGCACCAATCGCCGCAGGTTGTGCTTTGATCTGTTGGCCGTTGTTCAGCGGTTCAATTTTTTTCCAGTTGCGGCTGAGATCTACCAGGATGCCATCCGTAATGGATTGACCGCTCAAACTGGTGCCACCTGTACGAAAGGTGAGAGGAATATTATGTTGATGGGCAAATGCAAAGAGTTGTTTTATTTCTTCAATAGAGTCAGGTTGTACAACTGCCTGCGGAAGTAGATAATAAAAACCTGCATCAGCAGCAAAAGCATGACGGTCTATTAGTTTGGTTTTGATCTTATGCGCAGGTAAAATTTGTTCTAATTGCTTACTAATGGAAGTCATACGCCTTAAAAATACAAACATCTGTAACAGCACAGAAAATAAAAAAAGGGAAACAAAATGTTTCCCTTTTTGTGGAGCTGAGCGGATTCGAACTTTTATCAGCCGTAGCCTTGGCGAAGGCTGAGCTGTCCTACACAAAGTGTTTTTTTAAGAATGCTCTGCCAGAACCTGATTTCAAATATTTTTCGAATTCATAGGCTTTGTATTTATCTATGAATGCAGTGTATGAAACTAATTGAACTGGCAATAAATCTTTCGTAGCATCAACCCAGCCATTTTGATGTCTGTTCAATCTCTCATCCAAATTACTTGTGCAGCCTTTATAATATTCTCCATTACTGCAACGAAGAATGTATACGAAGTGCATAGAAATATTTAAAAATGAAAAAGCCGCCTTCGCCAAGGCTACGGCGGCCGATGGTGGAGCTGAGCGGATTCGAACCGCTGTCCAAACATATTCTCCAAAAGCTTTCTACATGCTTATTTCATGATTATTTGTCGGCACTGTACAGGACCTGAACCTACCAATACAATGCTTAGCTGAATAAATCTTAAGTTGTTGTCACAGCCTTCAACAACAGCAACCTGTTTTCTTTTTGAGTCGGCGGCGGAGCGGCGGTAACAAGTCAACCTGCTCGGCGGCCCGAATGACTAACTAATCACTGATTAGGCAGCCATGGCATACTGTGTATTGCCATTTGAGTTTTGAGTATTCAGATTTACGTGCTAATTACACAACGCACGGCATGCTTACACTTTCAAAGATCTATGCTGTCAAAACCAGGCAGCCCCAAAATGAGTTTGTAAAAATACTGATTATTCTTCACTCTCTACGATCGTACCATAATCAATTAACAATTCTTCTCCGGTTTCTATGTCACGCAGGGTTTCAAAATATTCACCATCATTAATGGAAATGATATTGGGTGAATCAGAATGATTTAAGTATAACGATACATCCATTACTTTAAAACCATACTCCGGAATCCAGTAATAGTTGTCATCAAACAAGCAATAGGTTTCAACCAAATATTTGCTATGAGCAGGAAGTGCATCTACTTCGCTACGTTCAACTTTAATAAAATCTCCAATGCCTGTTGAAAACATACTTCTGCAGCCCTTAGGAATGGGGCGAATGGCAAATACGCCGTTTCCATGCAGGGGAGATGGTTTGATGGTAACGTATGTTTCGTGTTGGAGTTCGTGGAGTAATTGTTCTTTGGTCATGAAAGCAATTTAAATCTTCCAATCCACAATTTCATTCACCCATTCTTCTTTATAAGGGGTGGTAATCTTGATGTAGTTATCTGTATATCCTTCCATCATACTATTTTTTGAATGCCCTTCAAACAATACAGGTCTTGTTTCCCCGGTGTGTTGTTGGGTAAAGTATTGCATCTTCATGTACGAAAGATTGCGGAGGGCTTTGTTGCGTTCATGACGGACTGTGTGAGGTACTACCGGTTTCAGCGTCAATGCATGGGTATTGTCACGTTCTGAATAAGTGAACACATGCAGGTAGGAAATATCCAGCGAATGCAAAAAGTCAAACGTTTCTTTAAAAAGTGCATCTGTTTCTTCGGGGAAACCAACGATCACGTCTACACCAATACAACAATGCGGCATGAGTTCTTTGATGAAAGCCACACGATCAGCATACAACTCTCTTTTATATCTTCTGCGCATGGCACCCAATACGGTGTTGCTTCCGCTTTGTAATGGAATATGAAAATGCGGCATAAACTTTTTGCTCTTGCTTACAAACTCAATGATCTCATTCGTAAGCAGGTTGGGTTCAATGGAGGAGATGCGGTAACGTTCGATACCTTCCACTTCATCTAACTGCCGGATTAAATCATAAAAGTTTTCTGAACGATTTTTTACTCCCTCTCCTTTGGAGAGGGTTGGGGTGAGGTCACCTTTGCCGAAATCACCAAGGTTTACACCTGTTAACACAATTTCTTTACTTCCTCCTGCTGCAATTTCTTTAGCATTCTTCACTACATTTTCAATACTGTCACTTCTGCTTTTACCTCTTGCCTGTGGAATAGTGCAGAAAGAACAGGTATAATCACAACCATCCTGTACTTTTAAAAACGTTCTTGTACGATCATTGATAGAGTAGGAGGCATTGAAGCCGGTTACATCTTCAATTTCACAACTGCTTATTTTGGTACTGTCGCCTTTGCTTAATTCTTTGATGTGGGCAGCAATATTGAATTTTTCTGCTGCACCTAATACCAGGTCCACACCGGGAATTTCGGCGATCTCTTTTGGCTTTAGTTGGGCATAGCAACCTGTAATCACCACCAGGCTTTCAGGTGATTTGCGTTGAATGCGGCGTACTAATTGACGACATTCTTTATCAGCATTATCCGTTACAGAGCAGGTATTGATGACATACACATCCGCCAGGTCTTCAAACTCTTTTTTCTCAAAACCTTCGTTCTCCATCAGTCGGCTGATGGTGGAGGTTTCGGAGTAATTTAACTTACAACCGAGGGTGTGAAACGCTACTGATTTGGTTTTTGTCATCGGGCGGCAAAGATAAGCGATTGCCCTCAAAGCATTAGCTGCAAAGGGTTTTATCTCACCACTCCATCCACCACCTGTTTCAACTCTTTGTACTTATCATTACGGCCTTTGTTTTGCAGATTGTAAACAAACAGGAATGCACAATATTTTTTATCAGTATCTACCCATGGAAAACTTCCAAACAATCCCGGGCTTGTTACAGCACTGCTTCGTTTACTGTCGGGCATGGCGCCTTTTTTATCAGCAATTGCCAGCGGACTGTCCATCACCCATTCACCAAAACCATAACCCCAGCTACCGGCTTCCGCAGGAGATGATGTTACCAGCACATCACGACCAATACGATTCTTTTGCATTTCTACGATCAATGCCTTACTGATGATACGTTTGCCATTAAACTCACCTTCATTTAATATCATCATCAAAAAATTCATATAATCTTCAGGTGTACTGTAAGCACCCCCTGCCGCAAGCGGAACACCTTTCTTTCCAAAATCAGTATTCTTCATGTTCAATGGTTCGGCAATGCGTTCCTGGAAAGCTGTTTCAAAATCTTTACCACTCACTTTTTCAATAACAGCTGCCATCAATTGCAAACCCACATTGCTGTAGCGGAATGTTTTGCCGGACTCGCCTTCCATAGGGGTCATGGCGATTTGTTCAATGGCTTCATTCATGCTCTTGATATTTTTCATGCCCTGTAACCAATCTCTCAGATCACCGCCTTTGATTCCTGTAGTATGACTTAAACATTGCCAGATACGAATATGTCCCTTACCATATTTGCTCATGATGGGCAGGTACTTGCCAACGGTATCGTTCAGGCGAAATTTTCCTTCATCAATATACGTCATGGCTAAAGCTGCCGTTAACCATTTACTGCAACTGGCAATACGTTCACGTGTGGTCAATGTATAATCCTGTAACAGTTGTTCTTCATCAGCACCTATAAGCTTTGCTTTTATCTTTTGCCTGTTCTCCTGTTTTTTGCTGAGATTATTGAAAGCCTGTGCATACACCATTTTCCCGTCTTTATAGACCATCATCACAGCTCTTCCGCCCAAATCAGGCAAATTATCATTTACCCATTTGGTGATTTTGGAAGTATCCTGGGCCTGTGAAAACTGAAATAATAACAGGAAAGCGGCAATGGCACTGACTTTGGTGCGGATTCTGTTGTATACAGGTGACATTCTTGCTGAGTTTTTGTGTTGGATAATGATTTGAGGATATGGTTTAAACATTCGAAATATGAATTTAGGAAACTTCACTATAAAAGCTGCTGAGGCCGTGCAACAAGCCCAGCAATTGGCATTTAATTCACAAAATCCAAATATTGAGACGGAGCATATCCTGCAGGCGTTGCTTGAGCAGGAGGACAGTCCTGTTGAATATTTGCTGAAGAAAAACAATGTTACTGTTAACCTAGTAGAAACCAAGTTGGCAGATGCCATCAGCAAACTTCCCAAAACAAGTGGCGAAGCAGCACAATCCATCAGCCGTGATGCCAACCAGGTGGTGTTGCGTGCAGGCGCATCCCTCAAATCTTTTGGTGATGAGTTTGTAACGCCTGAACATTTATTGTTAGCTGTTGTACAAGGCAATGATGCAACAGCAAAGTTGTTGAAGGATGCAGGATTAACGGAGAAAGGATTGATAGCAGCAATTAAAGAGCTACGCAAAGGTGATACGGTAAAAAGTCAAACACAGGAAACACAGTTCAATGCATTGAATAAGTATGCCAAGAACCTAAATGAAATGGCAAGACAAGGAAAATTGGATCCTGTGATTGGTCGTGATGAAGAAATCAGAAGAACCCTGCACATACTTTCACGCCGGAGTAAAAACAATCCTATTCTTGTTGGTGAACCGGGTGTTGGTAAAACAGCCATTGCAGAAGGATTGGCGATGCGTGTTGTGAATGGTGATGTTCCTGAAAACTTAAAATCAAAGATCATTTATGCACTGGACATGGGTCAGCTCATTGCCGGTGCCAAGTATAAAGGTGAGTTTGAAGAACGTTTGAAAGGTGTGGTGAAAGAAGTAAGTACCAGTGAAGGAGAGATCATTTTGTTCATTGATGAAATTCACACCCTCGTAGGTGCAGGTGGTGGTGAAGGTGCCATGGATGCAGCAAATATCTTAAAACCTGCACTGGCAAGAGGTGAACTTCGTGCTATTGGTGCCACTACGTTGAATGAATATCAAAAATTCTTTGAAAAAGATAAAGCACTGGAACGTCGTTTCCAGAAAGTAATGATCGATGAGCCAAGTGTGGAAGATGCCATTTCTATTTTACGTGGTTTAAAAGACCGTTATGAAACACATCATCATGTACGTATTAAAGATGAAGCGATCATTGCTGCCGTTGAATTAAGTACACGCTATATCACAGACAGATTTCTCCCCGATAAAGCCATTGACCTGATTGATGAAAGCGCTGCCAAACTTCGTTTGGAAATGAACAGTATGCCGGAAGAGCTGGATAAACTGGAACGGCAAATTCGTCAATTGGAAATTGAACGGGAAGCGATCAAACGGGAAAACGATGAATTCAAATTAAAAGAGCTCAATACGGAAATTGCGAATCTTTCTGTAGAACGTGATACCTTAAAAGCAAAGTGGAAAGATGAAAAGGAAGTAGTAGAGAAAGTACAGAATGCAAAAGCCGAAATTGAAAATTTAAAATTGCAGGCTGAGCGTGCTGAGCGTGAAGGCAATTATGGATTGGTAGCTGAGATCCGTTATGGTAAAATACAGGAGCAGGAAAAATTAATTGAAAAATACAGTAAGCAGTTAGAAAGCATCAGTGAAAAACGTCTGCTCAAAGAAGAAGTGGATGCAGAAGATATTGCTGAGAATATTGCAAAGATGACGGGCATCCCTGTTGCCAAAATGATGCAGGGCGAACGTGAAAAGTTATTGCATCTCGAAGATGAATTGCATAAACGTGTAGTAGGGCAGGATGAAGCCATCATTGCTGTTGCAGATGCCATCCGCAGAAGCCGTGCCGGTTTGAGTGATCCCAAAAAACCAATCGGTTCTTTTATTTTCCTCGGTACTACAGGTGTAGGTAAAACAGAATTGGCCAAAGCATTGGCTGATTATTTGTTTGATGATGAAAGCATGATGACGAGGATCGATATGAGTGAGTACCAGGAAAAGCATACGGTGTCACGTTTGGTAGGAGCTCCTCCGGGTTATGTGGGGTATGATGAAGGTGGTCAATTAACAGAGGCTGTACGCCGCAAACCCTACAGCGTGGTATTGCTGGATGAAATTGAAAAAGCCCACCCTGATGTGTGGAATGTGCTGCTCCAGGTGCTGGACGACGGCCGCCTCACAGACAACAAAGGCCGGGTGGTGAACTTTAAGAACACGATTATCATCATGACCAGCAATATTGGTAGTCATTTAATTTCTGAGGCATTCGAAGGCGTAAGCACTGAAAATCAGGCTGTTGAGGCAAGCGAGAAAGCTAAGGGTGAAGTATTGACGCTTTTAAGACAAACCATTCGGCCTGAATTCTTGAATCGTGTGGATGAAATCATTATGTTTGCGCCACTTCTGAGGAAAGAAATAAAGTCCATCATCCGCATTCAGTTGAACAATCTGCAAAAGCTCGTAGCGGAAAGCGGTATCAATCTGAAATTCAGTGATTATGCTTTGGATTACCTGGCAGAAAATGGTTTTGACCCGCAGTTTGGAGCACGCCCGTTAAAGCGTTTGATACAAAAGGAAATTGTGAACACACTGAGTAAGAAGATCTTGGCAGGTAATATTGATAAAACACAGCCGGTTATGGTGGATGTGTTTGACAACACAGTGGTTTTTCGCAACGAGTTGCCTGAAAAAGTTAAGTAATGATGAAATGTCAGGCAACAAACAACTTTAAAATACTTGAGTTGTTATATTGAAAAGGAAATAAAATACCCGTTAGGGAAAAGGAGTAATACTATGGCACATTCTAAAGCAGTTGAAATTGAAATCATCCCGCCAAAGGATATTTGGGTGGGAAACACAAAAGCACCCGTTAAGTTAGTGATGTATGGAGATTATGAGAGTGAGGCCTGTGCAAAAGCAAACGAGGTGGTAAATGAGTTGCTGGAAAAATATGAAGATAAAGTACAATTCAATTTTCGTCATTTTCCGTTAACACGTATTCATCAGCGTGCACAAAAAGCAGCGGAAGCATCAGTAGCGGCAGCACAGGAAGGAAAATTCTGGCCCATGCATAATATGCTGTTTGCCAACAGGCGCAACCTGGGTACCATCAGCTTAAAAGGTTATGCCAAGGAAATTGGTGTAACGGATAAAAACTTTTTACCAAAGCTGGTTGATTCCGTTTTTGGCTGGAGTGTACGTGCTGATTTACTGGAGGGTGCTGATAAAGGCATCAGGGATGTACCTTTCTTTTACATTAATGGTGAAGCATACAAAGGCCCCGTAAATGTCAATGGTTTCAGTAAAGTAATTGATCCGCTCACGAAAACGATGAAGAAAGTAGGAGCGAAGCCTGCAGTAAAAGCAGCTAAGAAAAGAGCATAAACCTTGTTGGCAGGCAGCCAACAATAAAGGATAAATGTTTTACTGAGTAAGAAATGAAAACAGTAAGCCCCGCTATTGGTGGGGCTTTTTTATTGCATTTACCGGTAAGCCGGTTGATGAAGATTTCTTTCATCAACTGACACATGAGATCATTGATCTCTTGTTTTCTTGAAATAATCATCCATGGAAAGTGGCCCCCCACCTTCAACAAAGAACAGGATGAGTAAAACCAGGATCAACAATGAAAATAAAAACTCAGAACTTCCAAGCATTCCCTGTCTTGCATTGACGAACAGAACAGCCACCAAAAGAATAGGGATCTGTACAGCTATGGAAAGCCTTGTAAAAAAACCGATGATAATGAAAGCACCGCCAAGCAAATGAATCCAGGCAATACTATCGCTTACCCATTCTGATGAGGGCAAATTACTTTGCTGCAATAATGTTTGCAGTTCAACTGAATTTGCAATGAATGAAATACCTTTTACAAACAGGGAAACTCCTAAAGCAACACGCAAGATCACCAGCCACCTGGGATGATGGGTGATGCTCCACTGGTTAAGTTGATGCAACATACCCATAACTCAAAATTTAAGTGAAGAAATAAAGAACGGTTTGTATACAAAGTTTACGAAAATTTACGGAGGAAGGCAAATGAAATTTCAGCACATGGGGATCATGTTTTTTTATGCTGAATGGCAGTTATTTAACTCCTCTTGCAAAAAATCGGGATGAATTTTTCATAAAACTATCATCTTTGCGCCTCAACACTCCACTATGGCAACAAGTAGAAATGCCGCCATTGGCTTTATTTTTATTACACTTTTGATCGATGTCATTGGTTTTGGAATCATTATTCCGGTAATGCCTCAACTGATTGAAGAATTGGGCCATGTAAATATTAGTGGTGCTTCTAAGATCGGAGGATGGTTGCTGGCAGCTTTTGCTATAACACAATTCTGTTTTGCGCCATTCATCGGAAACCTGAGTGATCGGTTTGGCCGGCGGCCCGTTTTATTGGCGGCACTCTTTGGTTTTGCAATTGATTACTTATTCCTGGCATTTGCACCATCTATTGCTTGGTTATTTGTAGGAAGAGTTGCTGCCGGAATTACAGGAGCAAGTTTTACTACTGCATCAGCATATATTGCTGACATCAGCACACCGGAAACAAGAGCCAAGAATTTTGGAATGATTGGTGCTGCATTTGGGTTGGGGTTTGTCATTGGCCCTTCATTAGGTGGATTGCTGGGAGAGCTAGGCACAAGAGTTCCATTTATGGTGGCAGCAGGTTTGTGTCTGCTCAACTTCCTGTATGGCTTGTTTATACTTCCTGAATCATTACCGGCTGATAAACGTCGTGCTTTTGAATGGAAGCGTTGTATTCCCGGGGTGAGTTTGTATAATCTCAAACGTTATCCTGCATTGATCGGTTTAGTGGTGGCTTTATTCCTTGTATATCTTGGTTCACATGCAGTGCAAAGCAACTGGAGCTTTTTTACCATTGAACGTTTTAAATGGGATAGCTGGATGATCGGCATTTCATTAACTGTAGTTGGTGTATTAGTAGGCGGAGTGCAGGCAGGTTTAACACGTGTAGTAAACCCCAGGCTGGGTAATGAAAAAAGTATTTACATCGGGTTGGCTTTGTATGCTGTGGGGATGTTATTGTTTTCATTTGCTACTCAAAGCTGGATGATGTTTGCATTTTTAGTGCCTTATTGTTTGGGTGGTATTTGTGGCCCGGCATTACAGGCGGTGATGGCGGGCTATGTTCCTAATAATGAACAGGGCGAATTGCAGGGATCTTTAACTGCCATGATGAGTGTAACCACCATCTTTGGCCCATTGTTAATGACCAATGTGTTTTCTTATTTCACTTCTAAAAATGCACCTTTCTATTATCCGGGTTCTGCCTTTTTAGTAGGCAGTGTATTTATGATTGCCAGTGCGGTAATTGCTTATTATGCTTTGCATGGGAAGTTGAAGATGGAAAAAGCATAAAATGCTCAATAAAGAAAAAAGCGATGAAGTGAGTGACATCCGCCCGGATGAATCCGTTCGGACGGGCAACACCGACGCCTAGTCTGCACTAAGTCCATCTCCCCAAAATCATTTTTCTGTAATCAACAATTTGTAAAAGAAGATCATATCTTTTAAATCGCTCACTGCAATACGTTCATCAATACCGTGAAAACCTTTGGCATCACGCATGGGTGCAAAGTTGAGCACCGCATCACTAAACGGACGGAAGTATCTTGAATCAGTTGCACCTACAATGAGGTACGGTGTTACATGCACATTGGGAACTGTTTTGTACACGGCATCTTCCACTTTCAAAAACATAGGATGACTTGTAGAAGTAGTAGCCGATGGCTCAAACAATGAAATGGTTTGTTTCTTCACCTGCACACGATCATCATTCACCACCTTTTTTACAAAGGCAACAACATCATCACTTGTTTCGCCGGGTAAAATGCGGCTGTTGAATGTAGCTTTGGCAACTGTAGGAATTACATTGTCTTTGATACCTGCTTTTACAATTGTTGGTACCAAGGTAGTATGCACCATGGCATTGGTTTGTTTGTCTTTTTCCATCATGCCAATAATGCTGCTGCTGAGCAACCATTGATTACTCACCCCTAATTTCGTTACAAAGCCATCCACCGCTGCAATACGGCCCAGCATTTCCTGCACAGGTGGTGTAATACGACCGGGCATTTGTTGTGCACGGATTTTTTCAATGGCTTTGTTCAGCACATCAATCGCTGTTTCAGTTGCAGGCATCGATGAATGACCACCGGGAATTTCAACTGTCAAGTCAATATTGCAATAACCTTTTTCACCAACACCGATCACTGCAACGGGTCTGCCGCTTTTTTTGAATTTTTCTGTATCTACTAATCCGCCTTCGTCTACAACCAATTGGGGTTTGATGTTGTTCTCCTTGAACCATTGTGCAATTTTTGCAGCACCACGTCTGCCTGTTATCTCTTCATCATGGCCAAAGCAGAAGTAGATGGTACGTTGCGGCTGATAATTTTCTTTCAGCAATTGTTCTGCTGCTTCCAGAATACCGATCACGCTTGCTTTATCATCCACCGCACCACGTCCCCAAATCGTATCTTTTATAATTTTTCCGCTAAAAGATGGTACCGCCCATTTACTTTCTGCTACTGCTTCTACAGGAACCACATCCATATGCGCCATGAGTACATGCGGTGCCAGCGTTGTATCTTTTCCTTTCCATGTAAATACATAGCTGAATTCACTAAAGATCATTCTTGGTAGTTGTGCATGCACCAATGGATACGTTCTTTCCAGGAAGGAGCGGAACTTTACAAATTCAGCTGTGTCGATCTCCAATGTGTCGCCAAAAGAAATGGTTTTGATCTGCAGTGCTTCACTTAAATGCAGAGCAGCAGAATCACTGATGCCCGTAATTTTCATGGCCTTCCTGGGAGCAGCTGCTGATTTAAAACGAAACGTATTGAATAATAACACAGCTACTAAGCCGAGAAATACTACCAAAAAGGGGTAGATTATTTTTTTGATCATGCAGTTGGTTTTGGATGAGGAAAGATAACTGATATTTCACATGCGTTCACGAAAAATAATAGAAAGCCGGCTTAAAAATTCGTAACTTTTACATCCTGATTTTAAACCTTAAAACTTACAATGATGGAAGAAAACAAAAACGCCGAAAGCTGGCAGGACAAAGCCGAAAACAAACTCCAGGATCTGAAAGCCCAGGCAAGTGAGTGGGCAGATAAAGCGGAAGACAAACTGGAAGAACTGAAAGACAAAGCAGAGGATAAGTTTGAAGAGCTGAGAGACAAAGCTGAAGAGCTGGGTGCTGATCTGAAAGAAAAAGCTTCGAATCTTTGGGAAAAAGTAGTGGACAAGTTTGACGGCGACGAGCAGCCGAAGCAAAAAGAAGAAGCCAAGTAGTAAGTACGAAGTAAGAAGTACTGATAAAGGTGAAGCAAACTGCTTCACCTTTATTCTTTTCAATAGATTTGCTGCATGGTCACTCCTCAGCAGTTAATTGAAACCTACCAATTGCAACCACATCCTGAAGGTGGTTATTATACAAGAACCTATTACAGCCATGAACAAATTGCTGCTGCATATTTACCCCAACGTTTTACAGGCGACCGTTTTATTTCAACCGCTATTTATTTTTTATTAGAAGGGAAACAATTCTCTGCTTTTCACCGGATCAAAAGTGATGAGCTTTGGCATTTTTATGCCGGTAGCGGCTTGCATATTTATGTGATCCATCCTGATGGAAGAGAAGAGTTGTTAAAGCTGGGTAATGATATAGAAAATGGTTATTCATTCCAGCAGGTTGTAAAAGCAGGTTGCTGGTTTGCATCAAAACCGGTTGATGAAAACGGGTTTGCATTTGCAGGTTGCACCGTTGCGCCCGGTTTTGATTTTGAAGATTTTGAAATGGCCGGAAAAGATGTATTGATGAAAGAATATCCGCAGCACAAAGAATGGATTGAACAATTATGCCGCTGAGGTTACGGGTTTCTCATCTTATAAATCACCATAAACGCAATTACAATCAATACAAGAATAATAAATGTAGTAGCGATCAATAAACTTTGATTGGGTAATTCCCTGCGTTTGCGTTTTCTGCGTTTCTTTAATTGCTCTGTAAGTTTTGCATTGAGTTGAGCAGTAACAGCATCCAGTTGTTGTTTGTCTTTTACCAAAGCCAAACCTTCTTCTGCATCCATCAGCATTTCATGTTGGGCCAAACGCAGTTCAATAGCATGACGTTCCTCGGCATTCAATTTGCCATTTAAGTAATCCAGCAATTGCTGTTCACTTACATCGCCCTGCTCTTTTAATATGTTCAGCAGCCGTTCATTCATGACTCATGCGTTTGAGTAAAATCAATTTCAAGTTACGCTTTCCGTTTTGAATATGGCTTTTTACCTGCATCAGTGTAAAACCTGTGAGCTCAGTGATCTCTATATAGCTTTTCTTTTCCAGGTAAAATAATTCAATGCAACGTTTCTGTTCATTGTTGAGTTGCGGTAATGCTTTGGCCAGTTCATCCATCAACTCTTCTTTTTGCAGCAGCTCTTTTTGATCCGTTTCTTCAGCAGGAGTGGAGAGATAACGGTCATGTAACTCTGCCGGCAGTTTGCCTTTGTCTCTCAGTTTCATGAGACAATGGTTTTTGGCCACCATGTAGATCCAGCTTTTAAAATAATCCACTTTGTATTTTGCCAGCTCGTTAATAGCTTTCTCAAATACCTGTTGCACGGCGTCTTTTGCTTCTTCCTCATTTTTCAAATACTTCATGCAAACACCATAAAGCAGCAATGTATAACGTTGTAATAGTATTCCCAGCCAGCGGTTGTTGCCATCGTTGTAATAGTAGGTAAGTAATTCGTTATCGGGTATGGTACTGTGCTGTTCGTGCAAGGCTGCAGGTTTATTGTTCTGCGGGCAATTTAGCCATTTTAAACATCAGATGCAGGTGCTGCTGAAATTCCATATATTCACAGAAACGAATTTTTGAATGAATAATACTGCCTTGTGTATTGTACCTGTAGCACCCATCCGCAAAGAACCACGACAGGAAGCAGAAATCACCTCCCAGTTATTGTTTGGTGAAGCAGTTGAATTGATCTCCAATCATGGAGAGTGGGTGGAAGTGATCTGCACCTATGATGGGTATGCAGGGTTTTGTATGCGTAACCAGTTGACAGATGTGGATGCGGCTATTGCCATGCAGGATCAGGTACCATTGGTAAATACATGGAGCGGGGTGATATTCGTAAATGAAGCGCCTATGCATGTACCGTTAGGCAGTGCAGTCCCGGGTTTGCAAAGTGGTGAAAGTACCTGGGGCAGTTACCGTATTAAAAGTAGCAGCAAGCTGGTGATGGAAGGTGCTTATGTATATGATGAAGAAGGAATCCGTGCTGTAGCTTTTCAATTTTTAAATACAGCTTATCTCTGGGGCGGCCGTTCCGTGTTTGGAGTGGATTGCAGCGGGTTTGTACAGGTGGTGATGCGTTTCTTTGGGAAACATTTGCCACGTGATGCTGCCCATCAAAGTTTGCTGGGTGAAGATGTTGGTTTTTTAACCGAAGCCAAATGTGGTGATCTTGCATTTTTTGATAACGACGAAGGAAAGATCATTCATGTTGGTTTGTTATTGAATGATCGTGAAATACTTCATGCAGCGGGTAGGGTTCGTATTGATACCATTGATACTGCCGGTATCATTAACAGGGATAACTTTCAGCGGACACATAAGTTGAGGGTCATAAAACGTTTATAGTTTTTGTTTTTTGGTTACCGGCAAGTGTACAAATGGCATCATCCCTTGCGCCTGCCCGTCCGCAGCTTAAGCGAGGGTGGGTCGCACACATCAAAGCATGTACATGAAGGGGCGATGGGTTGATAATTTAAAGAGCTTTATTTGTAAATATGGTTCTTAGAGATACGAATCATTGCTTGGGACTTGTTATTATTAATTCAAGCCGTATTTTATAAGTTTTTTTCCTAAGTCATTTAATTGATATTTTATTTCTAATAACTTATCACTGTTACTTTCGAAATTTAATAGTACTCTGTTCAATGGTTTTTCTTTATACTCGATACTCATAATACCTATGGTTGCGAAATGCTCTTTTGTTATTTGATTATATGCTAATTGATTAGTAATTGTTCTTTTTAGGATTAGTAAGTCAGGCATAAATGCTTTATCAACAATTAAGGATAGGCGTAGAAACTCATCATAAGTTATTTTCTCCTTAATCGTTGCTTTAAAAAGTCTACCGATTATCTCCGGTTTTTCAAGGTCATCGAGTCTCTCAATTAAAAAGATTAATTTTTCACCAACCTTCTGCCTGAACTCTTTTTTTGATTCTAATTTCTCTATAAATACTTTTCTTTCTTCTAATGGAATTTCTTTTATCTGGTTTAAAAAGCTAAAAACTTTTTTTGCAAAAATAGTTTCTCGGATTCCAATAGCAGCTTTAAATCCTTTGTATAAGGTTCCAAAAAAAGGTATCTCTTTTATTATTCCTTCTTCTAGAAAATTATCAAGTGTAATTTCTGCTCCCTCAATTAGAATATCTTTTAAATTATCACTTGTTATTTCATTAACTAAGGCAATCTCTAAACCTATATTTTTATTTTCATTTTTAGTGTTAAGGTCATTTGGCATATTTTCGTTATTTATAGTTTTGGGCATTACGGATATATGATTAAATGACTTTTCATACATCAAAAAAAATAGCTCAATTTCCCTTAAGCCCCACGAAATCCATCAGCCATTTATCCCATCCCATCATTTTAAAGGCAGTGTAAAATAATACAAGGGCAAACACTTTTTTCAACACCTGCTGGTTTACATTTACTGCCAGCTTGCCGCCAATCAATCCGCCAATAATAAAGGCAGCAGCAATAGTGAGAATCGCCTGCCATTGTATGGTATTACCGGTTTGCTGCCCCATTTTATAATACTGCAAAAAAGCAAGCAATACCACTGGCATCATGATCACCCCTAAAGAAGTTCCCTGTGCCTGGTGCTGTGTATAATGCAAAAAGAAAACCAGCGCAGGTACCATAACAATTCCGCCGCCTACGCCAACCAGTCCGCTTAATATTCCTGCCGCCAGCCCAATGATGAGCAGCGTAATGATTGTTTGTGTATCCATTTGTTTGGTCATTGTTGTAGTGAATAGTGAATGGTGAATGGTGAATGAATAGGAGGTAGGATGTAGGAAGTAAGAAGTAGGAACGTCACAAATAATCAAGCCCTCCTTTACTCTTTTCCCCTCCTTAATCTCTTAGCTACTTATTAAACTTCTCTTTATAAAATTCAATCGCCTCCTTAATAATCACATACGCTTCTTCCTTGCTTTGAAACTTATCAATCTCCACTACTTTATTCTCCAGTACTTTGTATTGCTCAAAATATTGTTTCAGTTCATTGAAGAAATGTTCTGGCATTTCGCTCACATCGTTAATGTGTTTCACCATGGGGTCATTACTGGCTACAGCGATGATTTTATCATCATGTTCGCCCTGGTCAATCATTTGCATATTGCCAATGACGGTTGCTTCCACTAAACAAAGTGGTTGAATGGCTTGTGAGCATAAAACAAGAATATCCAATGGATCACCATCCTGCCCTAATGTTTGAGGAATGAACCCATAGTTCACAGGATACATAAACGATGAATAGATCACACGATCCAGTCGTAACAAACCGGTATCTTTATCAATTTCATATTTACTGCGGCTGCCTTGCGAAATTTCAATCAATGCATTGACACGTTCGGGAGCTTTAGGGCCAAAATGAGCGCCATGCCAGGGGTGAAGAACTGTGATCATTTGATGAGTAATGAGTGATGAGTGATGAGTTGCTGTGCCGAAGTTAATAAGTTTTGGTTGAGCATATAAAAGAAAACAGCGGTGATATAGGTCACCGCTGCTGCCAATTCATTTTTTGGGCTTTTATTTAGCCAAAAGCGCTACCACAGATGTGATGAATGATGCTGTATTTTTTTTATCATAAAAATGCACATAGAGCTGGTAGGTTTCACCCGCCTGCATGGGATCGCCTGTGGTAAGTGTGGCTTTTAATTCCGTTGCCTGGTCGGGAGCTAAGCCGTCTTTAATGTCAGCAAACGCATCAGGCAAATTCAATATTTCTTTTTTGTTCTTGTCTGTGAGGATGATGGTGCATCCAAGGTAAGCTTTGCCGCTTTCAAGTGTATAGTTTTCTACACCGCTGGCAATAACTATTAATTCACTGCCCAATGTAACAGCGTTACTGCCTAACTTATTCCCTTTGTCGTCTGTTAAATAAATATCATCAACAGCAAAGCCGTTATAAGTACTGGTGAGTCCGGTGTTCAAATCTTTTTTTACGCCTTTACTAAAGCTTCCGCCACTGCATGCTGCGAAGAACAGTATTGGTATCAAATACAAAAGTTGTTTCATGTTCAATGGTTTTTTATTTACGAATTCATTTTTATTGAATACCCTTCAACAGTTCCTGTGCTTTTTTTCCAAGAAAGGGCACTTCTTTTTCTTCTCCATTAATGGCTGCTATTAAGCCAATGATCCAGAGCACAAACAAACCCAGCAAAACAAAGTAGAGCAGTATGGAAATGATCCATCCAAGAATGGGAATAAAAATAAGTATCCATTGTAAAATACTCACTCCAAAGCCTGTTAGCATTAAAAACAATGACTGTCTTAAATGAAATGACCCCAATTGACTTTTGTTATTACCGTGCATTACAAAGGCAATGATCCATCCGATAATTGTTAAGTAACTGATGATGGCAATTGATTTTCCATCCATGGTTGAGTTATTTGTATTTACATTTTCTGTTTGCATAATTTAAACGTTTATATAATTGTAGTTTGAAATGAACGCTTTACTTCTTTCTTGACAGTCCTGTGAAGATGCCGCTTCCTGGATGATTGGCATCGTTTACCCACAATACTCTTCCGCCTTTGATCGCTGAAAAATAAACATCAAATGTTTTCTCCTGTCCACCAATGTTTGAAAAATACAGTTGCCAGTTGTTCAATGATTTAAATGTGCCGTCGCATTTTGATTGAGCAGCATTTATAATACCTCCTCCTGTATTGGTCATAACTGCTTCCCAGTGATAATTGTTACCGCCTTTAAAATCATACCACTCAGATGCAGAGAACGTACTTATACCGGCTGAGTTACCGGTGTAATAGTTATAATAAAATGTGTTGCTGTTATAGTTCGTATTCCAGCGGCCGGTATTATCTAAGTCAGATGCGGCTACTGCAAACTTGTTTCTGCCCATCATGTTATCCAGTTTATTGTATAGTTCAGGTTCGTCTGCTTTTATTACAACTCCATTGCTGTTATCAACTACATAACCGCCGGAATACTCAGTTACTTTAGCCCAACGTATGGTTTCAGGATTAAAACCAAATTCTTGTGTAAAGGTTAAAACGTCAGGTGTAATCACTTCCATCCATCCAGTACTCCTGCGAAATAATACCACAAAAGCAGTGTTGCCGGAATTTGCTTCGGTTACCGTTCCCATTCCAAAATAGGGCCTGTTATTTGTTTCAACATAAGCTGTTTTAAAATTTGATAATTGTGAATAGCGTGGTGCAACCAATATATTCCATGCTGCAGTAGTTAATTGATCAGGTGCTGCCGGGAAAATGGTTCCTTCTTTTGGAAAATGTAATAGCACTTTAATGTTTCCTTTTGTTACTTCAACCCAGTCTTCCTGAATGGTACTTGTCCAGCCGTCATCAAAGTTTGTGGTATTAAAAGCGTAACCGGTATTTGTAAAACTTGTTTGTTGCTGAGGTATTGTTTGCTGCTCTGTAGTTGTTTGTTGTTGTGTACCGGGTTGTTCCTGTACAGTTGTTGTTTGTTGCTGCGGATTTGATGTATTAAATGCAGCAGGGGCAGCGCCTAATTCTCCAAAATAAAGTTGTGTATCGCCTTTCTTCGTTTCAAAATACAGAATTAAATAACGGTTGTCTTTTTGCAGCCATGCATATTTATTATCTGTTTCAATAGGCGAAATCGTAAATCCAAGAGTTGATAAATGAGTTACTAATGAGTCAGATGTAAACCCGGCTTCGCCGGGTAGTATAAACATTTCTACTTTCGATACAGTAGTTCCGGCTTTTTTTGTTTCAAATTCAAGTAATGTTTTGGCACCTATTTCACTCAGGAAGCGACTGTCCTGTTTGCTTCCTTTGGGTAAACTCATGCCTGTGAGAGCAGACTGATTTACAGGAATTACTTTCTTTTGTGCAATGGCAACAGCGCATTGAAAAATTAATACCAGGAAAAATAGCTGTTTCATTCTTTTACTGTTTTGCTTTTGCAAGTGTGAGTGTTGTTCCGAGTTTATCGGTCATAATCAGCAAACGGCCGCCTCTAACAGCTTCAAAATAGCTGTTGTATATTTCTGTTTGATTTTGAAAACGATTCGTTAATGTTATGTTCCAGTCTGTAACCGTTACAGATCCTTTATATACCTGTCTTGTAAACTTTTGATTCCCCACCACACCAGAAGCTCCTGCATGATCGCTTTGATAAGTACCGTCACCTGCAAATACAAATTCATCAGCAATAGATGTAGCTGTAGCACCGGCAAATCCTCCGCCGTTTACATAATAGTAACTGAGTGATGCATAGGAGCTGCTGTTCCATTTACCATTTAAATCGTTGGCGCCAACTGCAAATTTGTTGCGCCATTGCATGGCAGCCAGTTTATCCCATGATTTAATTTGATCCATATAACTCCAATCTGAACGGTTGATGTAATTACTTCCAAACTCACGTTCAAAGGTTTGTTTATCATCTGCTATTATTTCCATATAACGGCCAACACCGGTATCGTAACTCTTTTTAAACAATACAACATGAACTTGTTTCCCGGATGCATCCGTCGCATCTGCTGTAAGAAAAGTAATGGATTGATAATCCTGTATTCCTCTTTCAAGAAAATTGCTGATGTTCGTATACCGGGGTGCAACTAATGTATTCCATGCTCTGTAATCACCATCTAACTTTACGGAAGTATATTCATCCACTTGTTGATTGGGATAATGAATCAAAATTTTAATGCCCGGTTTTGAAACTTCCACCCAATCTGTTGTTTCAATGCTTGTCCAGCCATCATCAAAGTTGGTAGAGGTAAATTGATAACCGTTTGTTGCAGGTTGTGCAGGAGAATAAACAGGCTGTTGCGGTATTGTTTGTTCCTGTTGTGTTGTTTGTTGTTGTACAGGTTGTGTGGATTGCTGTGTGTTTCCTGTATTTACGGGTTGAACAACAGGAGTATTGCTTGCCTCACCAAAATAGAGATTGGTTTGTTTTTTATCATTTGAAAAATATACCAGCACAGTCTTTCCGTTATGTTCCAGCCATAAGTACTGCGGCTCACCATCAACCGGTGTAATTGTCCAACCGTTTTGCTGTAAATGATTTTTTAATAATTCTACGTTGAAATTGTTAGCTGTAACAGGAGGCAGGGAAAGCACTTCTGTATTTTTAATTGTTGCACCTGATTTTTTACTCACCATCTCCAGCACTGCTTTGGCAGCACTTACAGAAAGCAGGCGTTTATCCTGTTTGCTTCCATCCGGCAATGCCAATCCTGTTACAGATGATTGCTTTGTTTCTGTCAATTTTGATTGAGCACAAACTGACTGGCTTGCAAACAACAGGAATAATGAGAGCTGTACCAAAGTAAAGAGGCGCATAAGATTGTTTTTTCAAATGTATGGTTCAGTTGCCAGCATTCTTATCCCTTGAAAAAGGGAATTATTCGTCTTTTTTGATTTTGATATTGGTGATATAAAATTCCTCCACATCCCAGCCTGCTCTGCCATTGAAAAAGTAGAAGTGATTGAAAATGGTATGGGCAGGCAGGGCATCAGTCATGTCATACACTTTAGTATTATCAGCCCATACGGTAAGATGTGTTCCCTTTTTTTGAATCACTACTTTTACTTTATTGATGGGTTTGTCATTTGAAAAACCGGGAACAGCCACCTCTTTTGGAAACTCTTTTTTTGCAGGTGTTTCAATAGTTATATAGGCCCAGCCCTCCCTGCCACTGAAACCCGGACGGATCCTGAAGACGATTTTATTTTCATAAAGCGTTCTTGATGGTTTATTGCCAACGAGGAAGAGTTCAAGACCAGGCACACCCCAATGAAAATCTTTTTTTACGCAGGCGTCAAAACTTAAAGTAAAATTGGCGGGTAAATTTTTCCCAAGTTCATTTACATGCAGGTATTGTCCGTTCAGTTCTGCCCAATTGCCTGTTGTACCAACAGGTGTTCTTACAAAAGCCTTTTTGGATAGTTGGTTTAATGTAGAAGTCCAATCAACAGGGGTTTGTCCAGTGGGTGTAGCAGAAAAATCTTCAAAGTAAAATACAGATGGATCAGTTTCTGTTTTTTTTACAATAGCTGATTTTTCTGTTGTTACAACCTTCGCTTCATAGGTAGGTGAGCGTAAGGGTTTGTATTGTTTGCCTTTTACTTTATCAGGATCAAAAAAGAAATTATATACATAGTCAAAATCAAAATTATTGATAATGGATTCATGCATATGCTTATATACTTCATCGTGCATTTCACCTCCCCACCATTTAATAGTGATCCATTGCGGTTTATTTGTGCTACAGAGCTTTTCAAATTCGGGTTTTACTTTCAGCACAGGATTCAATAAGTAGCGGCTGCTTCCGTTTTCATTTAATTTTAAACCTGTGAAAATGTCATAGCCATTTTCAAGTTCACTGATAACCGTAGTTTTTGCAAAAGCCAATTCATTTCTTTTGCTTTGGTATTTTTCTTTCAGTAGTTCATAAGTGGTATTAATTTTTTCAAACCTTTGTCTTATATATGCTGATTGCGTGGCTATTTGATTGGTTCTGCCAATATTGTTTGCTCTTATTTCGGCCAGGTATTCTTCCATTCTGAAAGGTAATGCTGTTTTAAGGTGATCCAGTATCTCTCCAATAGTAAGTTGTACAAACGGAAAAATATTGTTTCTGCTTAATATCACCTGATTAATACGCAATACAGAACCTGATTTAGGCAAAACAGTATGAATATATTTTGAAGCACTTGATGTTGGAGGTAAACGAAATAATTCAAACTCCTGTTTTTCATCAGTATGACTTAAATTATATTCAGGAAATGTAAACAGGCATATATTATTTGTGTTGTATTCTGTAAACCGGTAGCTGAGCGGAATTTCATTGGCACTGATGCTCCAATGATTGCCCAGATTATTGTCTGGTATGAATTTGCCATTTTCTTTTTTCAGATACACATAACTTACAGCTCTGGCACCATAACTATGAGGAAGCATCGGATTATATTGATTGCCGTTATGTTCTCCTTTTTTGGGGCTAAGGAATTTAATAATGTCACCGAGTGCGCCTTTAGGTGTATAACTGGCCTGCATCCAGTTAGCAAACGAATCAGCAATTGATAATTGTGCTATTGTATATGTTTTATTATCAATGGTTACAGTTTTAGTTGCGCCTTTATAATTATAGATTTTCATCCAGCCGAGGTACATTTGTTTATACTCTTCATATTTAAATTGCGCCTGTAGCGCAGAACTGGTAATTACAAAGAGCAGTATTAACATAAACGTTTTCATACTCATTCTTTTTCAATTTTAATATTACTGATATACACTCCGGTTTCCTTTGCGTTATTAGTAAAGTTTTCCCAACTGATAGTATTGAAAAAAAGACCTGCCGGTATTCTGCAATCTTTACAATTACCTCCGTAAGCCAGTTTCATATCTTTTTGCGAAACCGCAACCTTTGTATTATTGATAAATAATTGAATCTCTCCGCTATTAAAAACAAGCTGTACCCGCACCTTTCTTTTTTTGTTGGTGAACTCAGTAAGGTTCTTTGTATAAAATGCTCCTTCAGTAAAATTTTCACGAAACAGGGGCGGGGTAGTATGCAGCTCAAGTTTAGCTTCACCATTATAATTGTTGTTGTTAAGGTCGTTCTCATTGCCTGCCCTGATTGTAAGTTTTAACCAGGCACCATCTTTTGTTTTATTTTCTGCTCCTGTTGCAAGTAATGGAAATGTACTCATATAGAGCGTTACAGCGCCACCCGTTCTGCTGCTGAATTCATCGGTGGCTACATCGAAACTGATCGTAAAATTTTGTGGCAATGGTTTCTTTAACGTGAAAGGTGATACTGAATTATTGTATCCCAATTTCAGCCATTTGCCGGGTTCGTTTTTAAGCGTTGTAATGGTGGAATGCTCACCTGAAGAACTCATCTTCCAGCCTTTGGCATTGGAGCCTTCAGCATTTGATGAAAAATCATCTGCCAGTAATATATTGGATGATGTACCTGCATTGGTAATACTTGCTGTTTCCACACCTTTTTTTCTATAGGTATCTAAACGTGCTTTAAGTTCACTTTCGTTGGCAGGTGTATAGGGCTTGCCTTTTACCTTTTCAGGATTAAAGAAGTAATTATAAGCATATTCATAATTAAAGTTTTCAATAACAGATTTGTACATTTCATATTCCTGGTTGCCATCTGCTTTTGTTTTGTAGGGTACTGATATATTCAGCCATTGCGGTTGGTCTGTCTTACATTTTTGAAGTAATTCTTTTGAGTATTTGTACACTCTGTAATACTCTTTATTATTCAACGCTAATTCATGAATAACAAACGGATCGGGGTCAGTTTCAAAACTATAAATATTCATGCTGTAATTACTTACTATGGCAGGCTCATTTAATGTAGCACCATGTTTTATTTTCAGTTTTTGAATATTAAGTAGATGTTTTTCCATTACTTTCTTTCGGCCTTCGTATGCTTTTTCAACTGCAGCCTTATTACTTGAGCCGAACTGTTGCTCAATGGTCATTTTCAATTCTTTCAAAAGTGTTTCGTATGATTCTTCAGCCATTTGTAATAATTCTCCTTTTGTAACAGCAACGATTGGAAGTTTATTACCGGGGACAAGGAAGATGGATTGTACCTGTTTATTTTGCCATGTTAACCATGGATATAGATTAGGATGAATTTTCTGATCAGCTTTTTTTCTTTCATCGCCAATTAAGTTACTTCCCGTTTTATCTTCTTCCCAGGTAAACACATAACGGTCATCATTATTGATCCATGATATGGGCCAGGTGCCAGGTAATGTATTTACTTCAACATCAAAACGTGTATATTCTTCTGTTACGGGTTTGAAGTGTCCTTTGGCATCTAACCATCTTCCATTGTAAGTATAGGAAACATTCCATACACGAAAATCTACACCATATGAATGTGGCGGATAGCGTTTAATAGGTCTATATTCGCCTGCCGAAATGAAGTAACCATGCTTATGTGTCCCTAAGCCGCCTACAGGCGTATAGGTTTGACGCATCCATCTGATGATGTCATTTAAATGTTCCTGTTGTTTTACAGAAAACGTTTTTCCTTCACCTGTTTGCGGTGTGGTTGCTTTTTTGGGTGCTGCACTATACCAGCCAATCACACTGTCCTGGATGCGTTGTTCAGGAGTAAGTTGTCCATACGTTGTAGTAATGCAAATAACGAATAGAACTAAAAGCGTAGAATGTTTCATGTGTAAATGATGAATTGTAATTTATTGCTCCGTTTTCCAAAGCAAAGTTTTATCTCCTGCAATATCTGTTTCAAGCTTACCGCCTGATTCCATGCCTAAAATGCCTGTGATCTTAGCCTCAGTCATAATTGGGCCAATGGCTGCGGAGCCGCCTACTTCGGCTTTGTCACCATAGTCAGTTATACTTAAATCTTTTCCGAACTTTATAAACAAGCCTCCTTTTGCCTCAAGCTCAACGCCACCACCTACTTGAGCAATCCCTCCTTTTGAGTAGAATTCAACACCCAAACCAACAAATATTGTTATTTCGCCGGTTTTATAATTTTTTTCAAAACTGCCTACAATTCCTTCGCCTCCCTCAATTTCCCAGGACTCACAATCCGATTTAAATTTTGCTGCGCCAACAGGAAGTTCAAGTTTTAAAGGACAATCCGCATCTGGTATCTCAACACTATCTTTCTTTTCTTTACGCTTTTCCTCCGGTTGAATATTTTTACATTGAATAAAGATATTTTCAGGCGTGGGATATAGCTGCTGGTATTGATCGTAGCCACGAATTTGTTTCAGAAAGTCGCTGGTAAAGCTCAGATAGAATTGCTTGTATTCTTCGGGTTTCATTAAAAAAGCCGACCAGTAAACAATTTCATTTGTAAATTCATAAAGCTTATAAACAGTATTGCTGATGTGTTGATCCCTCTGGCTGGCAGTTAGCGTAAGATATTCATTCAGGTATATAATTTTTTGTTTGCATTCAGCTTCGGCTGATTCAAAACTTTGGGTTTTGTACATGTTGTTAATCTTATTGGTGAGCACATCATGTGCCCGCTTTACATTTGCTAATCTTTCTGAATTTTCTTTTGCCGTACGTTGAAGGAAACTTTGATATTCTTTAAGTGCTGCATTAAATCGCATCCTTGCTTTTATGGCCATTACACCACCTGTACCTGCATATCCATGATACCAGCCCGCATACCTTGTTACCAACTGATCCATGGTTTCGATTGATTTTTTGTTTTCATTTTGCTTGTAGTAGTCATCATATTTTTTTGACCATTTGCGTACAACCTCATCAAATTCGGTTCTTTGTGCTGATACCAATACCATTTCTTTAAACTCTCTTGCAGATGGGGTAGGTTTGTATTTTTGCGCATTAAAGTATTCAGGCAGCTTTTTGTTGTAATCAGAGTAGTCGAGTTTTATCTTATTCTTTTCAGCTAAATGATATGCCTGTTCTGAGTATCCATATTTCAATGCTTCTTTGATGTGAACAGCTGCTTCCTTTTGTTTCCCTCCGGCATCAAGAATGGTTGCAGTGCCCGTATGTGCACTTACATGTTCAGGATTTAATCGTAAACAGGCTGCAAAAAATTGACGTGCCTGCGCTGTATCCCCCAATGAAAGATAGCATTGTCCAAGATTGTTTAGTAACGATGGATCAGTTTGTTGTTTGTTAACAAAATGAAGAATAGGAATCGCTTTGTGGGCATAGCCTCCGTATTGAAGAATTACGGCCAGGTTATTTTGTAAAAGGATACTTTGAGGATACAGGAGCGCAACTTTAACAGCTGCATAAATTGATCCGTTTAGTTTTTTTTTCATGAAAAGAGCGGGTGCTATGTTTCCCAACTCATTCATTTTACTTTGGTATTTTACAAACAGTGCATCAACATCTGCCTGTGTTTTTTTGTCAATCAGCAATCTGCAATCTTTTAGCAGGGATTGCAAGTATGTATTCAATTCTGCTGCAGTTTGCAATTTTGGGATTTTGCCAAGCGTAATTGACTTTTTCTTTGGTATTTTTAATTCGTTTTCAACCGGGCCTGGAGGTATCATACCCTGTTGCTGCATTGTTTTCATCATCTTTTGCCCCTCTGCATATTGCTTTCTCATTTCTGCTTTTTCTTCTGGGCTCATGCCTTTCATTGCCTCTTCCAGCATTTTATCCATCTCACTTTGGGTAGGCGGTTTTTCCTGCGGCTTTGCAGGTTTTTTGGAAGGTTGTGATTGAGAAGAGCACAGATAAGAGATCAACAAAAAACTTATTGTTATTAAAATACGCTGCATATTGTTGATTTTAGATTTATAAATACAAAGGATGTTTCTATTACAGATACAGGTTATCCGCATTTATCATTTTTCCAGGTAAGTTTTACCCTGCATCCTCCTTTTAATGCATGAAGTACCGGCCATTTGTAATTTAACAAAGTATGAATGCCAAGAAGCTTGGCTTTCCAAAATGTGATCTGCCTGTTTTTATCCAGATCACTAAACGCTAATTGTACACTGTATACTTTCCTGTTTTCGTCAGCAATGAGTGAATGATTTTGTACCCATAGCAAATGTTCTCTGTTGCCGGTTAAAGGAATACCTATTTGTTTCCACCAGGTAACTTCCCTGTTTGATTGGTTTGCGCCAAGCTCCAGTATGAATTCAACTTTATCTGAACTCACTGCATTGTACTCTACTTTAAAATCAATCATATCACAATCATCACCTGTGCGTAATGTGCCCGTAGCTGTTGCAGGTGTAACAGGAAAGGGATATAACATACCTGCATATTGAATATCCATTGAAGAAAAAGTATAGTTGCCGCCGGCTGAATAGCCATTTAATGTTAAGTCTGCCGGTACTTCATAGTGCATAATTGAATATTTATCATAGGCAGAATAGTTGAGCGTTGCTTTGTTATATTTATGAAATATATTAATATCAACAGCTAGGCGATCCCATTTATTTGGTTCCTGTGCATAAAAAGCATAGACTTTTTCTTTATCCCATTGAATGCCTGCAGCAGGTGATTGATGTTCATGAATAAAACCAAGTGCATGACCAAATTCGTGAAGAATTACCCTGCTGTAATCCAAATCTGATCTTCCTCCGGGTGGAAAACCAAAATGCATCGTGTACAACTGCAGTGGATTAAACAGCACATCTCTGCCAATCCATGACCAGTATTTATTATCACTGCCAAACATCACTTTAATTTGAGCCGATTTAAAACTGCTTACAAATTCAAATTTGATGTTGGCAATCTTTTCCCATTGTTTGGCGTAGAGCCTTACTTTATCCCTTACATACTCAGAACCATTGTTTGTGTTGAGATATACTTTTACAGTTTCACCGGGGCTCCACATTTTTAATGTTTCTGCTGCCAGCGGCTGCCTTTTTACTGCAACAGTTGATACTGTGCCATCACTGTTAATACGGGGTGGTGGCATTACAGATGAAAAATCCCGTTCAGGTAATGGTTCGTTCAGCACAGGACGGTCAACACAAAACTCCATGTTGCTGAAGTCGTATGCTTTTGCCAATAAAACTTTATTGGTAATTGTTGCCTTATTACCAGGTTGTATTTGTTGTGGTGCTGTACGGGTGGGGTATTGAGCAAAACAATTATACGAAGCCAAAACAATGATTCCTGTTAAAAATTGTTTCATATATTTTTATTTAGAAATAAACGCATGTTGTTCCTTTACCATGAATTTGAATTTCATTTTAATGATGTTTAAACAGCTCTATTGTTTATCCGTAATAAGTAAAGATTGCGGATTTAAAAAACTATCTGTTACTCCTATCATATCTTTTTTAGTTTTAGTGAGTAAACCACCCTGGTTATCAAAACGAATAGTTCTGTAGGGAGAAACAGGGTGCAGCCTCCCGTACTGATCTTTAAATTCTGCAACAATAGTAACGGCATCAATTTTCCAGGCATCCAGTAAAAAACCGGGGATATACATAATTCTAAACCGCAATCCTTTGGCTTCAAGGTTTGATAGTGTATAAGCATTTGGATCTGCGTCCGGATATTTTACCAAAGCAATATCAGTACTGCTGTTAGGTTTTAATTCAATAGCATTATGCTTGCTTGTAGTTCCAAACAGATCCCGGCCTTTACCCCAAATACCCTCATTTTCAGTTACAAAAACAAAAAATGTTGAGTTGAGTTCTTTGTTGTCGTTACCGGTGTGAATCGTAAACTTTATGTTTGAAATATAATAGACTGATGGAGCAGGTGCAGGTGCAACCGGAGTTGTTTTGTTGCGTTGTATTCTCTGAATTTGAGCCTCTGCTACAACAGCATTGATGATTAACAGCATCACAAGAATATATTTGTACATAATGTTTTTTTATTTTTTAAAATCATTTACCTGATGTTAGTTGTTGCAGATACGGCTGCTTTACTCATTACCCATCGTCCGCTTCCGCTTGTATTTGTGCCTGCACCCCATGTGCCATTTAATTGTGTATTAGAAAGCGATGCTGCGAAAGAAAAAGTACTGTTGGTGCCATTATATTTATATGTTCCGTTTAATTGATTGTTGCTAAAACTGTAACTGCCAGCAGCTATACTTTTACCTGCAGCATCAATTACAAGCATACTGCTATCTGCATTCAATTGAAAGCTGTAAAAATTTGGACCATTGTTGCTGCCATTACCCCATGTGCCTTTCCATACACCTGCAATAGATGTGGAAGTTGTGGTAGTGCCCATCGTAACCGTTTTATTTGTTATTGGTGTTGTTATTTTATAGGTGGTGTTATTTGTGGGGCTTGTTGTTGTATTTGTATTTTGTACCGGAAAGAATTCCACTTTCAGGAAGATGTTATAGTTGCCATGATCACGTACGTTACCCAAAGCCACTTCATCATAATTAACAGCAATCACCCCTTTGCCATAACCCATATCGCTGTTACAGAGACGTGTAAGATAACTGGTGCTCAATAAAACAAGCTTAGGTGAAAAGTCACCAAGCTTTTCCATGCCAATTGGTCTTGTGCCTGCTCTTCCTAATTCGCCCTGGTCTCCGGCAGGTCTTGTTTTGGATATTTCAAAGTTTATTGCATTAATTATCAACCATGCCCAGTTGCCGGTTACGGCATGATATGTATTAATGTAGGGTGCTGATTTTTGTGTGATGGATGCATATGTATTGCGCAGGGTAGAAAAGAAGGCGGCAGAATTATCAGCTATCGGATCATGCTCCCACATGGTAGGTATTACTGTTAGGATATCGCCGTCAGTCATATCGTATTCACCAATTACATCGTTACAACGGTAGGTATCGCCCTGCTTAATGCCTCCTGTGTGTCCGAAGCCTGTCCAGGAACCTACATTGACACGATTTGAAAATTGACCTGATGCATCACCATACACAGGCGTGCGCTTATCATAGGAAAGTTTAGTATTGCCATTTCTGTCGCCAAGCACACAATTGAAATTGAGAAATACTTCATCTCCCTTTCCATCTGTATGAAGAATATCATCCCATGTTTCACGGTAGCAATCAAATCCTGCAAATGAAATGCGGATGCGGCCTGCCTGTGCCAGCACTGTATTGGCAGTAACAATGAATACGATCAGGTAAAATAACTTTTTCATGTATGTATTTTTTTGTGATGTAAAAATGATACCAGTACTCTCAAAAAACCATCCCTTAAAAAATGGATATTTAAAGACAGGGTAAAAAATCACTTAAAAAGGGGAGGCGTATTCATAAAATGCATGATTTTATTTGCAGTGTGGTGAATTGATTTTATATTATATGATGAAACAGCTGCTATTTTATACCGCTCTCTTCCTGTGTTTCATTTCAGATGCTCAAACTCTAATGAACAGGGATAGTCTTTTGAAATTATTGCCAACTGTAAAAGAAGATTCAGCAGGTGTAGAGTTCTACATCAATCTTGGGCAACAATATGAAAGCAATGAACCGGAACTTGCTAAGTATTATTACAAAAAGGCAGGGGATATCAGTGAAAAGATCAATTATAAAGCAGGAGTTGTTCGTTATATTTTCAATTATACGTTTGTACTCAACTTACAGGCCAGGTATGATTCAGGCCTGGTACTCAACCAGCAATCAGTAGCAATAGCACGAACGCTGAAAGATCCGGTATTGCTTGGAAAAGCACTGTTTAACACCGGCACTTCTTACAGGCAACTGGCACGGTATGAAGAAGCAGCAAAATATTATGAAGAAGGAAGAAAACTATTTGCGGATATCGGTGACAGTTTTCTTTCAGCACAAGGGGGTGATATTTTGCAATTAATGTACTTTAATATTGAAGATTATGACAAAGCAATTGAATATGGAGAAGCGGCAGTAAAATACCTGCGTACAGTTGATGAACCCGTTTGGCTGGGTACTGCTTTAAATAATCTTGGATTGAGTTATATTAAAAAAAGAATGTTTAATAAGGCTGAACAGGTGTACCAGGAAACAGTGAAAATTGGCGAACGTATAAACCATGTAGAAATGCAGGCATCTGCCATGGTTAATCTTGCAGATGTGCATTTGCAAAAAGGTGAGTATGAAAAATTAAAACCTTTTTTTGAAAAAGCAATCGTATTAAATAAGCAAATTCAGTCGGATGATGGGCTGGCGATTTCATATCGGGGTATGGCTGTTTATCATTTCTTTCGAAAAGAATTCGATATCGCTAAAGATTATGCATTGCAGTCATATATCATTACTGATACCAACAACCTGGTTACAGAGAAGCAGCAAACGATGCAAACGCTTTCCAGTATTTATTTTGCTTTGCATGATACGAAAACAGGCTATGACTACCTGCGTGCTGCTGATGTTTTGGCTGATAGTATTTTGAGTGATAAGATCCGAAAAAATGCACTGGACCTGGAAGCTAAATATCAATCTGAACAGAAAGAATTACGTATTCAAAAACTGGAAAGTGATAAACAAATTCAGCAATTAACCATTGACCGGAAAAATACGTTGAACTATATTTTAATTGGCAGCGCTGCAGCTTTACTCATCATTTCATTGCTTAGCTATCGCAACTACAAACACAAGCAAAACCTGCAACTGCGAAGAATTAATGAGCTGGAAACAGAAAAACAACTCGCTGCCACAGAAGCTGTTCTCAAAGGAGAGGAGCAGGAACGAACCCGTCTTGCGAAAGATTTGCATGATGGATTGGGTGGAATGCTCAGCGGCATTAAATATTCAATGAATACTATGAAAGGAAATTTAATCATGACGCCTGACAATGCACAGGCCTTTGAACGCAGCATGGATATGCTGGACAGTTCCATTAAAGAAATGCGGCGTGTGGCACATAACCTCATGCCCGAAGCACTGGTGAAATTTGGATTAGACACAGCATTGAAAGATTTTTGTAATGACATTCATCAATCCGGTGCATTGAACGTAACGTATCAATCCGTTGGGTTGCAGGGTAAAGAGCCGGATCAAACAACAGCCATCACCATCTTCCGCATTGTACAGGAATTGCTGAACAATACATTGAAACATGCTGCTGCCAAAAATGCTATTGTGCAGTTGAACAGAACGGATGATCAACTCTCTGTAACAGTGGAAGATGATGGTAAGGGATTTAATACGGATGTACTGCAACAAAGTGGCGGAATTGGCTGGAGTAATATTCAAAACCGGGTGGAGTTTATGAAGGGAACACTGGATGTGCAATCAGCAGAAGGCAAAGGAACATCAGTTCATATTGAAATCAACCTGTAGATGAAGATCAAAGTTTTTATAGTGGATGATCATTACATGGTGGTGGAAGGTATTCGCTCCATGCTGCAAACTGAAATTACGGTTGATTGGCTGGGCCATGCTTCCAACGCTGATTCCTGTTTGGCTTTTTTAAAGCAACAGCAGCCTGATGTATTATTGATGGATATTAATATGCCTGGTAAAAGTGGTATCGAGTTGTGCAGTGAAGTAAAACAGAAATACCCGGGTGTGTTTGTTCTGGCTTTGAGTACGTTCAATCAACAAAGTTTTATTGAAAAGATGATGCAGAATGGCGCATCAGGATATGTGCTGAAAAATGCATCACAACATGAATTGATGGAAGCAATTGAAACCGTTGCGAAAGGGAAAACGTTTTTAAGCGATGAAGCTGCTGCAGCTTTGCGTAAAGATGTCAACAGTGCTGCACCGGTTATCACCCGAAGAGAAAGAGAAGTATTGGAACTGCTGGCAGATGGATTGACCAATAATGAAATTGCTGAAAAATTATATGTAAGTGCCACCACCGTTGATAGTCACCGTAAAAGTTTAGTGGCTAAATTAAAAGCTAAAAACACACCGGAGTTAATCAAGCTGGCGTTTGTACATAAACTTATTGGATCATAAATTATGAAATGGCTATTTATAATACTGTTGATCAATGCTGGTACTGAACTTTCAGCACAGGATACCATTCATCGGGTAAAGCTTCCGGAGTTACAATCAAAAAGGATCCTTTCGTCAAACCGGCCGGTTAAGGCAACACTAACAACTTCACAAAAAATCGAAGCGAGGATCAATTCATTTCTCGATTCAATGGTTCGTACGGCAGATGCAAGTCCTTTCTTTATCCAAAAGGTAAAAGCGGGTGTAAATAATATATTGAATGGTTTTTGGAGATCAGGTTTGTTAACAGGTGCCAACCAGCAAGACCAGGCATTTTTTGTACAATGCAATGCTCAAACAATGACGCAAAAAGATATTGCAGATGGTCGCCTTGTAGTAATGGTAGGTTTTGCTTTGATCAAACCTGCTGAGTTTGAAATTCGCCGTTTTGAACGGATATTAATTAATAAAACACCACTGCAATACGCATCTCAATTCTGAGTCCTATTCAAAATCTTCGTACAGCAAATACTTTTTACGTATCACTTTGAATTTGTTCAATGCGGGCTGCCAGCTGTTTCGGATTTCCTGTTCTGATTTACGGGCAATGATCTGCTTCCTTAAAGTACTGTTACCTGCCAGCTTATTGAAAAAATAATCTTCTTCTTTGCCACTCTTTGGTTTTAACCAAAACGAATCTTTTTTAGGAAACAATTTATAGGCATCTATCAGCCACTTCAACTGCACTTTGTTGTTTACTTTTTTGTACACAGATTCTTTGCTGCCACTCAAATCCCAGCCGTAGCAAAGTTGATCCTGAAGTTTGGGTGTTTTAGCGCCCTCCATGCTACGGGGCGTAAACTTCACCAGTGTTTTTGGAAGTGAAGGATGACCAAAGATCTGAAACTGTTTATTGGTTCCTCTTCCTTCACTCAAAACCGTTCCTTCAAAAAAGCAGGTAGAGGGATAGAGATAAATACTTTGAATGTTGGGAATATTGGGTGAAGGTTTCACCGGCAATTCATACAAGCTTTTATGCGTATAGTTCACACATTTGATTACCTGGAAATGAAACGGAGTATCTTTTGAATTTTCTGCCGTGCGGTAATAATCATACTTCGCATTTGCTTTTGCACTCAGCCATTTTTCTCCGGCAATCATAAAGGCATATTCAGCTATGGTCATGCCGTAAACAATCGGAACAGGTTGCATACCCACAAATGATTTAAAAGGAGCTTCCAGTACCGGGCCGTCTACATAATGACCATTGGGATTGGGCCTGTCCAGTATCATCAATGGTTTGCTGTTTTCAAACGCAGCTTCCATAAATTCCTGGAGAGAAGAAATGTAGGTGTAAAAACGAACACCCACATCCTGAACATCAAAGATCAACAGGTCAGCTTTTTCCAGGTCTTCTGCTGATGGTTTTCTTTTGGCTCCATATAAAGAAACAATCGGAATGCCGGTTTTCGGGTCAGTTATATTCCCCACTTTTTCTCCGGCATCAGCAGTGCCACGAAAACCATGTTCAGGACTGAAGATCACGGTAATATTGATCCCCAAACTTGTAAGCGTATCGATCAAATGTGTATTACCTACCATTGAAGTTTGATTGGCAAATACTCCAATGCGCTTCCCTTTAATGAGTGGCAGGTAGGTGGCAATTCGTTCGGCAGCAGGTGTAATCCGTTGTGCTTCAACAGAACTGCTTATCACCAACAACAATAAAAAAGGTACGATACGGGATAGTTTCATGTGCATTGTTTATAGCATCAAAATTGCACAAATATGCTGGTAAAAAAAAGTGAATCTGCTACCACGGCATCCTCCTACCTTTGCAGAAAATATACAAATATGCAAGCAAAAAAAGGGGATACCGTACGTGTGCATTACACCGGTAAATTAACAAGTGGTGAACAGTTTGACAGTAGTGCCGGACGTGCACCGCTTGAGTTTGAAGTAGGCGCCGGTATGATGATCAAAGGATTTGATGATGCAGTAGTTGGTATGGCCATTGGCGATAAAAAAACAATTAATATTCCTGCACATGAAGGATATGGTGAACGCAGTGAAGAGATGGTGATTGATTTCCCCCGTTCTAATTTTCCTGATGATATGGTTCCTGAAGTGGGTATGCAACTGGTGATGAACAACAGTGCCGGTCAGCAGTTTCCAGTTACTATTGCTGAAGTGGGAGAGGAAGTTGTAAAATTAGATGCCAATCATTTCCTCGCCGGTAAAGAACTGGTATTTGATATTGAAATGGTTGAGATTGATTCCAAAGGATTGATCATTGTTCCTTAAAAATATTAATTCTCAGTTTTAAGTTCTTAGTTGAGGGCTGATGAACAGAGTTTCAGGAATGAAGTTCTCTCATCAGCTTTTCTTTTTGTTTTCACGCAACATATATTTTGCACCTTTCATTTCTGTTTCTGAAAGATACTGGATCAGTTTTAATGTCATATTTCTTACTTCCTGGGCAAGATTGTATAGTTCATTAAACTTCTCTTCTGAAATATATTTTCTATCAACTACTCTGTATAATTGACTTTGACATTCACAGGCAGAGGCGTGTGTAATTTCTAAAAATTGAATAAACTCTGCATTGCCGCCACGACCAAAACCTTCAACTATGTTATCCATCGCTGAACCACTGGAGCCATTAATTTGGTCTTTTAGCTTGTAGTCTTTTTCTAAAGCTGTTGTTGTAATAAGCGTATAAATTTCATTACAAAGCATTCTTGCCTTTTGCCATGCTTTTATTTCTTCAAATGTTTTAAAGGTTGCCATAAGTGTAAATTGAAAAAGCCCTGATCTATTTGTTCAGGGCTCTATTGGTGATGTTTTTAAAACTAATAACTATAAAACTTAAAACTCAGAACTATGGGTTTTGTTTCCTCCTCATCCACCAGCCTAACCAAATACCTACTAATCCCCAGCTCACCAATGCATCCATAAAATGCTCGTTGATATCATGCTTGGGATACCAGATATGACCCGTATAAGGCCCATTGGTGAAACATATGATACCCACCAGCAAACTCGCAATCAAATAAGTGCTGAAACTTTGGGTGCCCATCTTGGAAAAGATCCATACAAGAAAACAAACAATGATGATATTGGCAATTAAACCACGTGCCATGTTCATACCCATGTTCATATGCCATGCTTTGTAATAACTTACCGTAGCCCATGGCTTGCCATCCACTTCCTTCATAAATTTTTCCATCTCTTCACTGGAGTTTTCATTTTGAAGTCTTGGCATAAAGTAAGTACCCTCTTCCAAACCGGAATTGTTCAGGAACTGAAGAATGGTGTCTTGTTTGGCAGTATATGCCTGCCCTTTGTCATGAAGATTAGCAACTGCATAAGAAATGGTTTGCCATGCAAATAAAAGGATGCCGCCTGCAAGGCCGCCAATTAGGATTTTCTTCATGTTTGTTGGTTTTAGTGAAGCAGTAAAGTAGAAAACAGCAGTTGAAAATGCAAGCAGTTAAAGCAACTTTTATGCAGATGGTAACTCAGTCTTATACTTTTTAAGGAAGAGTAAATAAAAAACGGGGATGGCAATGGAAAATACAATAAGTGTTAACCAGGATGCTTCTAAGCCAAATTCACCACCGGTAAGTAAGATGGAGCCACGGAGGTTTTGCTGCAGCAATGTTGGCAATTCCAAACCGCTTACTTTAAAACCAAGAACGGGGCCTTGTACAAAATTCCAGCTCAGGTGCAGCATGATGCTGAACCAAAGATTGCGTGTAAATATATAATTGATGCCCAGCAGCAAGCCTGCTAATAAAATATTGAGAAAGGCGGTAAGATTAAAATTGGGATTCAAAGAATGCAGTATAGCAAATACGATGGCGCTTAACAGCAAGGCTGCCTGCGGTTTCATGCTTTCCATGAGATTATTCAGCACATAACCACGAAATACCAACTCTTCTGCCAATGCTACCGCTATCATAATGATGAACGAAGTGAATAAGCCCTGTACAGGTATATCCTCAACATACCATTGCAGCAACTGCATTACCCAGAGAACAATGGCAATAACCAAACAAAGAAACACACCTGTTAAACAGCCAATGCTTCTTTCTCTTGCAAAACCTTTCCAGCCAAATCCTAAACTCTTTATGCTTGCTTTGTCGATCAATTTCCTGAATAAAAGAGTCAATATCAAACTGGCAACAATATTGAGGGCTATTGATATGTAAGTAAGTTGTGCGTTAACTTCCGGAATTCTATTCCTCAGTAATTCAATGATTGTACCTCCGAAGATCAAAAACAACAGGTAAACAATTAAAAACAGCAGTGCTCGTAACCATCCTTGTTTCATTAGCGGTTGTTGCATGGGCAGATTTTGGCAGGTAACAGAAATCAATTTTCTTTACAAACCAAAAATAAGCGGAATGAGTGCAAACTACAAATACGGTACGGCGGAACGGTTGATGCGTTATGTACAAATAGATACACAAAGCAATCCTGACAGCAAGAGTTTTCCATCAACGGAAAAGCAAAAGCAGTTATCAATACTGCTTGTTGATGAACTGCAGGCAATGGGTGTTGCTGATGCACACATGGATGCGTTTGGATATGTATATGCAACCATTCCTTCCAATACTTCCAAAGATGTTCCTGCTGTTTGTTTTTGCAGTCACGTGGATACAGCACCGGATTGCAGCGGCACTCATGTGCAACCGATCCTTCATCAAAACTATGATGGCAGAGATATTGTATTACCTGACGATGCAACTCAAATCATTTCAACATCAGCCTATCCTTATTTAAAACAACATATTGGCAAAGACATCATCACCGCCAGCGGTAAAACCTTATTAGGAGCTGATGATAAAGCAGGTGTAACCATTATCATGAGTATGGCTGCTTATTTACTCCAGCATCCTGAGATCAAACATGGCCCCATCAGGATTTTATTTACACCCGATGAAGAAACAGGAAGAGGAACAGAGAAAGTAGATATGCAAAAACTGGGCGCTACTATTGGTTATACGCTGGATGGCGGAGAATTAGGAACATTAGAGGATGAAACGTTTAGTGCGGATGGTGTTGAACTCATTGTGCATGGCGTCATTGCACATCCCGGCAGTGCCAAAGGCATTATGAGGAATGCCATCAAAATTGCATCAGAAATTATTGCTGCATTGCCCAAAGATGAATGGAGTCCTGAAACAACTGAGAAGCGACAGGGCTTTGTTCACCCGACAGATATTGATGGTTTGACAGAAAAAACAATCATCAAATTTATTGTTCGTGATTTTACAGAAGAAGGATTGTTGCAGCATGAAGCAAGATTAAAATCCATTACAGAAAATGTATTGAAACAATATCCCGGCTGCAGCATGGAGTTTCATGTAAAAGAACAATACCGCAACATGAAAAAAGTCTTGGATCAACATCCTCAAATTGTAGCTTATGCTGAGGAAGCCTATCAGCGCTGCGGTATTGCTATCAAAAAAGAACCCATACGTGGCGGTACAGATGGCAGCCGTTTCAGCTATATGGGAATGCCATGTCCTAATTTGTTCACAGGCATGCAGGCCATTCACAGCAAACACGAATGGATCGGTGTGCATGATATGGAAGAAGCCACACGCATGCTCATTGAACTGGTACAGGTATGGGAAGAGAAAAGTTTATAATCCTCCAAAGCCAACACTTGCAATCACGATCGCAAGAATAATGATGGCAAGGGCAATAATGATCAGCCCGACAAGGCTAATGATCTTTCCTGCTTTCGCCAGGTCCTTATTGCCACGGCTTAATGAGCCGGGATTTATTTTTTCACTCCGCAAAGCATTACTACTTAAAATAAGGCCGGGGATGAGTAGCGGCCATAAAACGATCAAGCCGCAAAGTGCGAAAATGAATCCCAATACAGCATTACTGTTGGCTCTGTCATCATACCTGCTTTTATAATCAGGCATAACGGATTGAAGACGCAGAGCCATTTTTTCTTTGAGCTTTAATTTACGGCCCAGTGCCAATTCAAGTAAGGCTTTGTTTTGTTTGTAGGTAAGTTTTTTTACCTGTGTTTTTGCCGGAGTAACAGTTGCAGGTGTAATGTTGGAATAAGCTGTGAACGCATTACCGGCAAAGGGTGCAAGAAACAAAGCGATGATAAGGGTAAAAATGATTTTCATAATTTGTTTTGAGGCACAATATAATCCCGGCGTTGCTTATAACAGCGCCCAACATTTAATTTTTTACAGAAGCGGTTGTTAAAAATTACTCCCGTATAAAATTGCTTTCAGGTTTTGGGCCTGGCCAAATGCGGATGATCCAGTATACAGGAAATGCAATACTGCCGGCCAGCAGGAACACCAGTATCCAGATAAGCCGTTCCTCACTTTTGATCGTTTTGTTATTGATGAGGTGGATGATAAAATAAATGAGAAGCCCAACGTGCAGCGCCAATGAAATGATGATCATGAAAAAGAAGGGAGCCATTTGCGATAGTATGTGAATGGGATGCGGGTCATCTTCCAGTTGCTCCAACTGGTGCATGTGCGGTATAAACGAAACAAACATGTAAACAAGTGCAATAAGTCCGAGTATGATGGGTGCAAATGCAAGTATGCCCAGCCAAATTTTTTTGGTTCTGTTCATTGTTTTAAGGTTTGTATAAAGTTACAGGAAGTTGTTCTTTATTCCTGCCCGTTTATCAATTGCTTTGCAGTACATTTATCAAAAATTAAAACACTATGGACTTATTGCTTGCAAATTGGTGGGTCGTTATCGTTGTCTTTATCATTTTCAGCGGGTTGGTTACGGTAAACCAGGGAACCATTGCTGTTATTACCATGTTCGGTAAATACCAGCGCATATTACGCCCCGGTTTGAACTTTAAAATCCCGCTTCTGGAGCAGATCTACAGAAGGGTTAGTATTCAAAACCGTTCCGTGGAGCTGGAGTTCCAGGCGGTGACCATTGACCAGGCCAATGTATATTTCAAGAGTATGTTGCTGTACAGCGTACAGAATGCTGATGAAGAGACCATTAAAAAAGTAGCGTTCAAATTCATTAGTGACAAAGACCTGATGCAGGCCCTCATTCGTACCATTGAAGGAAATATCCGGAGTTATGTGGCTACCAAACGCCAGGCGGAAATTTTGGGGCAGCGTAAGGAAATTGTTGATTATGTAAAATCAGAAATTGATCATACACTGGAAGGTTGGGGTTACCACCTGCTGGATTTACAGATCAACGATATTACGTTTGACCAGGCCATCATGGAAAGCATGAGCCGTGTAGTGGCCAGTAACAACTTAAAAGCAGCAGCTGAAAATGAAGGGCAGGCTTTGCTCATTACCAAAACAAAAGGTGCAGAAGCAGAAGGTAATGCTATAAAAATTGCTGCTGAAGCAGAGCGTGAAGCTGCCCGTTTGCGTGGTCAGGGTGTGGCGCTCTTCCGCCAGGAAGTAGCCAAGGGTATGACAGAGGCTGCCGAGCAAATGAAACAAGCCAACCTGGATACCAATGTGATCCTCTTTAGTATGTGGACAGAAGCGGTGAAGAACTTTGCTGAATATGGCAAAGGCAATATTATTTTCTTAGATGGCAGTGCAGATGGTATGGAAAAAACCATGAAACAGATTCAGGCATTGATGGTGAAGCAGGCGGGTCAATAAAGATTGGAACTTCTTTCAATATTCAGGAAACAGGCGCAAAGCCTGTTTCTTTTTTTAATGCTTCTACCACGTTAAAAATAATAGGGCAGCGGTCGTAATGCATCATCACGGTGAACAGTCTTTGTGTAAAATGCGGCAGATGCAATGCCGGGAACTCACGGCAACCGGCGAAGCGGTGTTCATAAATGCTGCAGGAGGTTCCTTTTAAAAAATGACAGGGAATAGCGTTGATGATCATGAGTTCATGACTTCCTTTTTCAACATACGCTTCGTCAAAAGCTTGCCGGGTCATTTGCAAATGAGCAGATGCTCTGTCAGCCTCTTCACCGGTAATATTCACCATTAAGGTTTTGCAGCAGTTGCCGCATTGCGTGCAATCAATTTGCGGTTCAATGGTTTGGTTGAGCTGGTGCACCGCCGTATCTACTTCTTCACTGTTCATTTGCAGGAGCTGTTCGGCAAACTGAATGTTTTCTGTTTCTTTTTGTTTTGCTGCTTCTGCAATAGCGGTAATTGAAGTTTGTAGTTGCAAAGAATTGTTTTGGTAAAGGTAGCGGTAAATGATAGGATGTGTGGGATTATCTAAGCTGTTCGTTTCAAGCATTGTTTCTCAGTAACGTCCCGTCAGGTTTGTGCATAATATCAACTATCAATAAGGGAGACGTTATTGAGAAGAAAAGAAAGATAGCACAAGCGAGACACTTGCGCCTGAGTGGGCTATCTATTTGATCTTTAAATAAATTCCGTCAATTGTTGCATTGAGTCCAAACTGACCTGCACAATAGCCTTTCGTATAATTTATATATACAAAACCTTTGTAAAAAGTCACTTTAAACTCACAGTCGTCACTTTCGGGAATTTTGTAAACAAACGAGTTGCCATTCATAGGTATAGTGTCTTTTTCAACTTCTGCAATGTTTGGTCCTCTCTCGACATTTGTTAATGAGAAGATATTAAACTCGATTTTACCATCTGCAACTTTATCAATTTTAAAATCCCCGTTGAAACCATTTTCTCCATACTGATAATGATACTCTCCGAAAACCTGGTTTTGATCTGGCTTTATGCTTGGACTTGTAATCACCGAATCCTTTGCCGTAAGTGATAGTGAAAGTTCTTTTTTTGATTTAGGTGATACCCAAATGCCCTTAAAACTTTGCTCTGTAGGTTTACCCTCAATAATACCTGTGATGTTTCCTGATTCGTCAAATTCTAAAAGTCTATAGCTTTTGTCATTTTCTATTGTTCCTAAAAGTCGAATGGGTATTCTGTTTTTTGTGTTCAAGTAAGTTATTTCGCCAATTATTAAATTACTGTCAAGTTGATAATGTATAAAAACAGGAGTCTTGCTGTTCAAAGTCCCAGTCCAACAAATCTCATTTTTGCTATGAGGTTCATTCGCTGTCAATATTTTCGATTGTACAGCCGTAAGCGTGTCAGTATTTGTTTCACTAGATTTTTGTTGCTGCTCGTTACAGGAAAAGAGTGTCAGGGTTAGTAAGTGAAGTATATATCTCATTATTTGAAGGTTGTCTCTTTTCACCTTTGTTGGTTTGGTATACAGTTTATCCGCATTCAAAAGTAAAGAATTGCACATTGTTGGCCGTTGTTCGGTGTGCTTTTATTCATCATTGGTTCTTTCATCAGCAAAAGGCAATAGCAACAGCGGCAGAAACGGCGTAGATATTGATTGCTCAACAGCAGATGCTCATTGCTTGACTGTAGATGTTGATTTCCTGACTGCTCGTGTTCATTTCGTGACTGTCAATTGTAATTGCGGCAGATACAACTGTAATTGCGTCATGTTACGAGGTCTTTACGTGACTGTTACAGTCCGTTGCGGAACTGTCAGTGTTCATTGCGTAAGGTGCAGCATTGATTTCTCTACGTTCTTTTGTAATTGCGGCAGAGTCAAAGCGACATGAGGTCAGGTAAGAAAGCGTTGATTGACGGATACAATTCGTTGATTGATGAAAATCAATCATTTATTTCCTGCCGAGTTGGAGAGTTATGTATAGATGATAACCAACCCGCTTGTGTTTGTACGAGATTGGAATAAAGCTGCAATAAGGTTTGTGCCGGCATGAAGAAAGGAAGGATATTTTACCGATAAGAAAAGTAACGAATTAGCACAGGTCGGGAGACCTGCGCCAGTGGGGGCATACCCTTCTCTCAATTGTATCGGTCAAAGGTGTTTAAAAGTCGTGGTTAATTTGAGGCTTTTATTACTAGATTTGTTGTCTAAACCCATTTATTTTGAGTATGATATATAGGATACAGGATATACAAGAGCAACTGTCCGTCGTCGCAGAGGATATGCAGGAATACATTCGGAAAAATAAGATTAAAGTAGGTAAAGAAGGCAATGTTTCTGCGAAGGCATATCAAGCTCTATTTGATTTTTATTCTACCGAAAGTGAAACCATAAATGGCAAGCCAGTATATGTTTTAAATGGTCATAAAATAGAGGTCAAGCAAAAGCCATATTATGAAAGTGAAGACCATAGAATTTCTTTGTTTCAAGATGATGCAATTAATTTTTTGAAAAACTTGCCATCTGCAAGTGTTGACCTGATTGTAACCGACCCTGCATATTCAGGAATGAATCAAAGATTAAAATTGGGTCGGGGAAAAATTATTGGTAAGTATGCTGATGCTGGTAAAAAAGGTGCAAAGTGGTTTGAAGAGTTTCATGACACGGAAGAAAACTACAAAACCTTTTTACAAGAATGTTATCGTGTATTGAGAAACAATCGTCACATCTACATAATGTTTGATTCTTACTCGCTGCTATCGCTTGCTCCAATAGTCCGTGATGTTTTTGAAGTAAAAAATGTTTTATGTTGGGATAAAGCAAATATTGGGCTTGGGCATTATTTTAGACGCAGGCATGAATTTATTTTGTTTGCAAGTAAAGGAAAGCGGCATCTCAACTCAAAAAATATTCCTGATGTCTGGAAAATTAAAAGAGTAGTTCATTCAAAATATCCAACTCAAAAACCGACTGAAGTTTTTGAATTAATGATGAAAGGAAGTGCCGATAAAGATTTTGTCGTTTGCGACCCTTTTCTTGGAAGTGGTTCGGCTGCAATTGCTGCGATTAAAAGCGGCTGCAAATTTTTAGGTTGCGATATTGCAGATAATGCACTCACTTTTTCTAAAGAACGGGTCAAACAGTTTTTGAAAACAAAAACTGATATGTATCAAAAGTCATCGTTGCTTGGCGATGATGAAGCAATGACAAAATTATTTTTGAATGGCAAATCTAAGTAAGACACGAACCGTATTCGCTTTTACTTCTCCACGAACTATTGAGAAAATTATCCCTGAAATTCAGGTTTTGGTCGACTCGTTTTCAGGACTGGAATGGAATACTGACACTCAAATCGCTTTCTTTCACGAATTGTTCAACTCTGAATTTTATGAAGGAAGCAAGATGCCTGATAACGTTTCTCTTGCTGCAAGAGACAGAATTACAAGAGCACCGAAAGCCCTCGGCTTTGTTGATTTGAAACCAAAGATTGCTCTTACTGAAGTCGGAAAAAAATTATTGAGTGGTAAGCGGACAAGTGAAATAATTGCGAAGCAATTATTCAAATTTCAGTTGCCTTCTCCTTACCACAAAATTCCTGGTGATAGGGGTTTCAATGTAAAACCATACTTAGAACTGTTGCGACTTGTAAAGGAACTTGGCAACATTTCAAAAATGGAGATTGCAATTTTCTTTGTGCAAATGACTCACCACAACAAATTTGACAGTGTTGTGGCTGCAATAAAGAAATTCAGAAATGATGTTCAAAAGCAAAAAGGAAATCGTAAAGCGTTCATTGATGAAATATTTACAAAGCAGATTTTGAAAATCTACTCTGAAGAAATTAAAGGTAATGATTTAAAAACTCGTGAGAGTGGCGAAGCCACACTCACAAAGTTTGTCAATACGAAAAAGAGTAATCACATTGATTATGCTGATGCGTTTATTCGTTATTTGAGAGCAACACAATTCATTTCGTTTGATAAGAAGACTTACCGAATGATTGTTGCTCCGTCTCGTGTTGCTGAAGTTGATTATGTTTTGAAAAATGTTGACCGAAAAGCAAAAGCATACAGCACCGAAGCTGCTTACAAAACTTATTTATTCAATCCTGATTCGTTGTTGCTGCTCACAGACGATAGAAAATATCTTGAAAGGCAACTTGCAAAATTGTCTGTGAAGTTTTCTGCAACTGCAAGCATTGAGTCTCTGAAAGATTTGTTGGAAGCGACTGAAAAGAAAATTATTTCGGAGGTGATTGTTGAAACTGAAGTTGCTCTGAAAAACTACAAAGAGTTTGACGACATTGTTGATGTGTTCGGAAAAATTCAAAAGAAAGAAGTTCCCGATCCACCACTTTACTTGGAATGGAATATTTGGCGAGCAATGGTTATGATTAACTATGCTAAAAAAGTTCAAGGAAATTTTGCTTTGGATTTAGATGGTGTGCCGTTAAATACTGCTCTCGGAAATATGCCTGACATTGAAGCGGAATATGATGGATTCAAAATGATTGTTGAGGTAACGATGTCAAGCGGAAACAAGCAATATGAAATGGAAGGCGAACCTGTTGCCCGTCATTTTGGAAACTTGCAAAGAAATTCTGATGTTCCTGTTTATTGTTTGTTTGTTGCACCGAAAATAAGTGAAGGAGCATTAGCTCATTTTTTCAATCTCAACCGCATGAACACAAAAGCATACGGAGGTAAAACGAGAATTGTCCCGATGAGCCTAAGTCAGTTTGTTTCGTTTATCACAATTGCAAAAGATAAAGGGTTCAAAAACTCTAAAGTTTTGAAGGCATACTTAGACTCGGTCATTCAGAAAAACCTGTTGCTAGATGATGAAAGTGTTTGGTATCAGCAAATACACGATTCAATTCCTGTCTGGGTTAGTTGAGTGCGTCTGTCTTGGAACTGCTGAATTAAGAACGAGTGCTGATAGGGTTGCCTACAACACTCTAATTTATGATTTAAGATGTAATATCTCCAAATTTTGAAGCATTGAAAATCAATAATTTATATTATACATTTTTAATTGTTATTAGCACCATCCACCCTCACAACTCCACATACTTCACCCTAATCATCACATCCCTGTTTCTTCCTTTATCATCGGCACAGGAAATTTTAATGCTTCCTTCGGCGGGCATAAAAAAGGGTTTGCTGTTGGCATCAGCCGCTTTATAAAATTGGTTGTTAATATACCAGTACACTTTGCTTACATCATTGCCTGTTTTACAAACAAGTTGTAAAGGCTCGGGGTGTTGTTTGCTTATCAAATATTCTGTTCCGTTTACGGGGCTTTGTATTTGCGGGGCACCGCCGGTAAATATTTTTTCACAGTCGGGGTTGTGGGCAGGTATGGGTTCGTAAAAAAGTCCATTGTTTTGCATCCATTGCTGCAACTCCGGCGAGAGTAATTTGTAACCCTTGCGTTTCAAACCATTGGCAGGTTCACAACTTTTGCAATAACTCATCGTTTCGTTTTCACTCACTGCTATCTCTTCATAGTTGTTACAGGTTTGAGTGGAAGAAATGCCGGGTATAAAATAATCAAGCACCAAATGCGTGCAATGGGCGTCAGGAGGCATTCCTGTTTCGCTGCAAATTTTTCGTTGTTCAAGATCAGTTGGTGGTGTGTACCAACTTCTGTCAGCATCATAATCCAGTGTATTAAAAATTCGAAAGAGCAGAGGCGTGGCTGTTTGTGCACCGCTGAGTTGTGCATTGCCTTCACCGGAAAAATTGCCAACCCAAACACCTACCGTATATTTTTTATTATAACCAATGCTCCACGCATCACGGCGGCCATAAGAGGTGCCTGTTTTCCAGGCAATTTTTGGTAAGTGAGCGGTAGCTTCCCAATGCAACGGAAAATCAGGACGGTTAATACGGCTGAGGATATCCGTTACCATATACGCCGCATCTGCAGAAAGTATTCGTTTGGCCATTGGCTTACTGTCATCTTTTATAAATGCGCTTCGGTAATACAAACCTTCATTGGCCAAACAACTGTACAAACCCGTTAACTGTTCCAGCGTAGTGCCGCATCCGCCGAGTATCAAACTCAAACCCAAACCTTTTTGTTTCTGTTGTATTTGTGTAAAGCCAATGCTGCTGAGTTGAGCGATCATCCGTTCTGTTCCTAATTGGTTCAGGGCTCTTACTGCAGGAATATTGAGTGAATGTTCCAATGCATACTCAACAGTAACAGGTCCGTTGAAGGTTTTATCATAATTCTCAGGTGCATAACCACCGTAATTCACCGGCACATCATTCATAGTACGTTTGGGTGTGAGCAGACCTTCGTCAAAACACAAACCATAGATCAATGGTTTCAACGTACTGCCGGGTTGACGAACTGCAGCTGCACCATTTACCTGTCCGCCATCCAGGGTATCTTTAAAATCGCCGCTGCCCACATAGGCAATCACGTTGTGGGTTTCATTGTCAATGATCATCACTGCTGCATTGCGGATATTGCTTAAACGAAGTGTACGCACATAATCCTGCACCAGCTTTTCTGTTTTGAGTTGTGTATTGAGTTCAAGGTTGGTATGAATGATGGGGCCACCGTTTTGTTTGAGTTTGGTTGACAAATGCGGCGCCAGTTGCGGCATGGAATTGCGTTTGGCATTGAGTGGTTCAGCCAACGCATCTTCAATTTCTTTGGCAGTGAATAATTGTTCTTTGGCGAAACGTTGCAGCCATTTGTTTCGTTGCTTTATAATTTCATCGTTGTTCTTGCCGATCACCAGGGAAGAAGGCCTGTTGGGAATGATGGAAAGAGCTGTGATCTCTGCCAGTGATAAATGATCCGGATTTTTACCGAAGTACAAGACCGAAGCAGATTTTACACCCTGAATATTGCCGCCATAAGGTACCAGGTTGAGATAGAGTTGGAGCACTTCTGCTTTGCTGTACTTGATTTCCAACTGCACGGCACGAAATAGTTCGATCAACTTATTACCAAACGTTCTTCGTTTGGGTTCTAATGCTCTTGCTACCTGCATGGTAATGGTGCTGGCGCCGGAAGTGCGGCGGCCGGTGAATAGATTCATGGCAAAGGCACGTACCATTGCCACGGGATTGATACCGAGATGATAATAAAAGTATTTGTCTTCCTTTTGTACAATGGTTTTGCGCAAAAGCGGGGATATTTCCTGCAGTTCGGTTTTGAGCCGCCACTGTTCATCTTTGGTAAGAAACGCATGGATGACTTCGCCATTGTTATCGGTTACCAGTGTTGAGTATTCGATCTTGTCAGGTAAAGGAAACAACCAATGAAGCAGAAAGAATAAGGAAACAAGGCACAGGACAACAACACCGCTCCGCTTAAGGTTGCGCTGGGAAAGGAGGCGATGGAAGAAGTGTTTCATTGGAATTGACTTCAAATATCGGGTTAAAAAATATTCTTTACATCATTGTCCTGAATCACCCGGTATGAATCTTCTTTAAAACGGCTTTCCATGATATTAAGAAGTTCAACGGCCAGTTTTTTATTGCAAAGAGTTCCGTTTCGAAGACCCGAATAATCCCTGAACGAAGAAAACTCCCAATCTTCCATTTGCTTTACCAGTTTCGCTTTCATGGGATTTTGATGGATATAATGAAAACAAATCGTTCCATAGTTAATGCTGCCATCACTTAGGCACTTCGCTTTTGTATTTTGCTGAAACAGGGAACCTGTGGTTGAATTCTGCTTGTTGATGGCCTTTGTATAAGTTTGAAGCAGGTTTCTGATTCCTTCTGATAATATATTCCTTTCCTGGCCGCTTATCATAACAGTTTGAATGGTTCTTTCATCAGCAACTATTTGGAAATGGAAATGATTGGGCATAAGAGCGTAACTGAGTATTTCACAATGAGGAAGTATGAATTTCCTCACCTTGTCTAAAAATAAGAGATAGTTATTATAGTTAAAGAAAATGGGTTGCTTGTTGTTTCCCCGGTTATAAATATGATAGAGTTCATGCTGGTGAAATTCCATGTTGCAGCTTCTTGTTGGTGTAAGTTAATAATAGTTTCACAGAATTTAAGCAGGTTGTCGAGGTATGCCATACCTGCTTAGAGTGTTACAAGTTGTAGGTAACTCACAAGGTATGGCATACCTGTGTAGTGTCTCGCAAACTGTGAAATGCTCATTAATTATGGCATAATATGATGTTTTTTTTCGTTTTGGTTGGAGCAGCTGCTGAGGTATGCCATACCTGCTTAGAGTGTTACAAGTTGTAAGACACTCACAAGGTATGGCATACCTGGGTAGAGTCTTGCAGGCTGTGAGATGCTCATTAGTTATGGCATATTATAATGTTTTTCGTTTTGATTGAAGCGGCTGCTTAGGTATGCCATACCTCTTTAGAGTCTTACAAGTTGTAGGCCATTCACAAGGTATGGCATACCTGTGTAGAGTCTTGCAAGCTGTGAGATACTCATTAGTTATGGCATAATATGATTTTTTCGTTTTGGTTGGAACGGCTGCTTAGGTATGCCATACCTCTTTAGAGTCTTACAAGTTGTAAGACACTCACAAGGTATGGCATACCTGGTAGAGTCTTAGAGGTTGTATATCACTCATACGGCACGCATACCTAATTGTTTCATAGAATTGATAAGGTATGGCATACCTGTAAGCCTCTGATATATTTTTCATCATTTATCAATTCTTTAATAAATTGGATTTGCAAATACGGAAATTGCTAATGTATTTTCATGTTCAAATTTTCTCTCCTTCAAACCACCTTCAATTTTAAACTTTATGCGTAGCCAACTACTACTGCCGGTACTTACCGCAGCAGTGATTCTTGTTGCATCCTGTAACAAAAACACCGTACAACTGAGCGATACCAATGCCAAAGGCGAAGTTCAGCCACTTCAAAACCTGGTATTTCGTTTTTCCAAACAACTGGTTCCCGATTCTTTGCTCAACCGATGGAATTCTACTGCTTATGTGGAATTCAGTCCTTCCATTCGTGGGCGTTTTCGTTGGGAGCATGGTGATGAGCTGATCTTTTCACCTTCAGCACCCTTATCGCCGGCTACAACTTATACGGCTGCCATTGGAAAAGAAGTACTGACCTTCAGTAAATACAGCAATGTGTCAGCTGATGAAAAACTGGAGTTTCATACACCGGATCTGCAGTTAGAAAATTCCAACATTACCTGGGTACTGGATGATGCTACCAATAAAGCCATACCGCAGGCTGACCTGTATTTTAATTACACCGTTACACCGGTTGTGTTAAAGGATAAACTTTCCGTAACAGTTGATGGTGAGAAAAAAGATGTGAGTATTCAAACCATCAACAACGATAAAAAAGTTTCCGTCCGCATTTTGAATGTGAAAACAGAAGACAGAGATTATGCAACTGCCATTACACTGGAGAAAGGATTGATACCTGATGGTGGTAAGAATGCTACCAAAGAAAAGATGGAAGAAAAATTCACCATCCCATCACCTTATACTTTAACCATCACCAATGTTGAATCAAAACATGATGGATTATCAGCTACGGTAAAAGTATTCACTTCTCAGCAGGTAGTGTTTGAAGGACTAACGAATTATATAAAAGTATCACCCACATTAAAATATGGTGTAGAGCTGGAAGATGATGGATTTGTTATCACAGGTGATGCATTTGATGTAAGCAAAACTTATGAGCTTTTACTCACCAAAGGTTTGCGTGGCAAGCTGGGTGGTACATTAAAGGAAGATCATAAAACCAATTTGGCATTTGGTCAACTGGAACCGGATATTGCATTTGGCAACAAGAAAGCTGTTTATCTCTCAGCACAGGGAAATAAAAATATTGAGGTGCGTATCACCAATGTGCCCAAGGTAAAAGTGATCGTTTCCAAAATTTATGAAAGCAATTTACTGGCGGCGCACAGGTATGGCTATTATCCAAGATCAACAGATGATGAATACTATTATGATGAAGATGGTGGTGATGCAACTCTTGGTGATGTGATCTATGAAAAAGAAATTGATACCCGTAGTTTGCCCAAACTGGGTGGCAGCCGTTTGTTCAACTTCAATATTGCTGACCGGGTGAAAGATTTCAACGGTATTTATCATTTGCAAATACAATCCACGGAGGATTACTGGATCAGGGATAACCGTTTTATATCACTCAGTGATCTTGGTTTGATTGCGAAAGAAGGGAAAGAAAAGATGATGGTGTTTGTGAACTCCATCAAATCAGCACAGGCATTGAATGGCGTGAATGTTACAGTATATGGTGCCAATAACCAGGTGCTGGGTATGGGTACTTCCAATGCTGATGGTGTGGCAGAAGTAACATACGTGCAGAAAGAATTCAGTGGTTTTACACCGGCGATGGTGATCGCTAAAACTGCTGATGATTTTAACTACCTGCCTTTTCACAATACAAGAGTAAATACAAGTCGCTTTGAAGTAGGTGGTAAAAGCTGGAACAATACAGGCATGGATGCATTTATTTATGCAGAACGTGATATTTATCGTCCCGGTGAAAAAGTAAATGCCAATGTGATCCTTCGCACCAAGGATTGGAAAACGCCCGGTGAACTGCCTGTGAAAATGAAGTTCATCATGCCCAATGGAAAAGAAATGAAGAGTTTCCGTAAGATGTTGAATGAACAGGGTTCTGTTGAAGTGAGTATTGATCTGCCGATGGCAGCCGTAACCGGAACCTATCAATTGGAATTATACAGTGGTAATGATGTGTTGCTTAGCAGTAAATCATTTAGTGTAGAAGAGTTTGTGCCTGACAGAATTAAAGTGAGTACAAAATTGGGGAAAGAATCATTGAACGTAGGCGATTCTACATCACTCAGCATTAATGCCATTAACTTTTTTGGCCCACCTGCTGCCAACAGGAATTATGAAACAGAAATTCAGTTTCGTCAATCCTATTTTTCGCCGAAGAAATATGAGGATTATACATTTTCACTCACTAATCAAAAAAGCTTCTTTGATAAAATTGTAAAGGAAGGGAAGACGGATGCCAATGGGAATGCCATGGAAGGAGTAGGAGTGCCTGCATTGTATAAAAACATGGGTTTGCTCAACGTAAATATTTATACAACGGTATTTGATGAAACCGGAAGACCGGTGAGCCGTGTGGCCAATGCCAATGTGTATACGCAACCTGTGTTTTACGGGTTAGGGTATGATGGCTATTACTATTATGCGTTGAATCAAAGCATTAAATTTCCGTTGATCGCTTTAAGTAAAGATGAAAAAGTAGTGAGTGCCCCTGCAAGGATACAAGTGATCAAGCATGAATACAAAACCATTGTCAGCAGGATTGGTGATTATTTCCGTTATGAATCACAGGAAGATGATAAAGTGGTAAAAGAAGAAGTGGTGAATATTGGTGGGGAAAACACGAATTATACATTCATTCCCCGTCAACCCGGTGAATATGAAATACGAGTGTATGCTCCCAATGCTGATACCTATGTGAGCCGCAGTTTTTACAGTTACGGAAACTGGAGCTATGGTGATAACAGTTCATTTGAAGTAAATACAGAAGGTGAAATTGATATGCAACTGGATAAGAAAGAATATTTCGCCGGTGAAAAAGCAAAAGTATTATTCAAAACACCTTTCAGCGGAAGAATGCTGGTGACACTGGAAACAGATCATGTGGTTTCTTATCAATATGTAAATGTGGAGAACAGAACTGCTTCCATTGATTTGCCATTGTCAACGGAACATTTGCCCAATGTGTATGTAACAGCTACATTGATCAAACCACATAGTACCAGTGATATTCCATTAACGGTGGCACATGGCTTCCAATCTATTAAAGTAGATGAAAAGAACAGGAAGATCGATGTGCAGATCACTTCGGCCAAAACATCCAGGAGCCGAACCAAACAAAAAGTAAAAATAAAAGCAGCACCCGGCAGTTATGTTACACTGGCAGCTGTTGATAATGGTGTGTTACAGGTAAGCAATATGGAAACACCGGATCCTTATGCTTATTTCTATCAAAAGAAAGCATTGGGTGTGGATGCGTTCGATCTCTATCCATTGTTGTTTCCTGAACTAAGGGCACGTTTGAGCAGTACCGGTGGTGATGGTGCTGATATGGAAAAGCGAAACAATCCCATGCCGAATAAACGTATCAAGGTTGTAAGTTTCTGGAGTGGTGTAAAACAGGCTAACGGCAGCGGTGAGGCGAATTTTGAATTTGATGTGCCACAGTTCAGCGGTGAAATCAGGTTGATGGCTGTTGCTTACAAGAACGATCAGTTTGGTGCCGGTGAACAAAAAATGACGGTGGCTGATCCTGTGGTGATCAGTACCGGACTTCCACGTTTCTTAAGTCCGGGCGATACTGTACTTGTTCCTGTTACATTAAGCAACACTACCAAAAATGCGGCTGTTGCTAAAGTAAACCTGAAAGTCTCAGGTCCGCTGCAGGTGGTAGGTGTTGCCAATCAACAAACCAATTTAGCTGCCAACGCTGAGAACAGGGCAGTGTTTCAAGTGGTGGCACAAAATAAAATTGATTCAGGAAGCATTCTTGTAGAAGTAAATGCTTTGGGTGAAACCTTTTTTGATGAAACATCTATCACTGTTCGCCCCGCATCAGGATTGCAGAAGGAGAGTGGTGGTGGTGTTATTGCAGGGGGCGCTTCACAGAATATTTCTATTCCTGTCAATCGTTTTTTACAGGGCAGTACCGATTATCAATTGGTGGTAAGTAAATCACCTGCTTTAGAGTTGGGCGATCAGTTGAATTATCTCATTCAGTATCCCTACGGTTGTACAGAACAAACCATCTCAGCAGCGTTCCCTCAATTGTATTTTGGTGATTTGGCTGATGCGATGAAGAAAAACAAATCATCAGCATCAACTTCTGTTGCCAATATCAATGAAGCCATCCGCAAAATAAAAATGCGCCAGTTGTACAATGGTGCTGTTACACTTTGGGATGATGAAGGCAGTGCCAACTGGTGGGCTACAGTTTATGCCGCTCATTTTTTACTGGAAGCACGCAAAGCAGGTTACGATGTTGATAATAGTTTGCTGGAGACAATGATGGGTTATCTTATCAACAGGTTGAAAACAAAAGAAACGATTGATTATTACTACAACCGCACACAAAAGAAAAAAATTGCACCAAAGGAAGTGGCTTATAGTTTATATGTGCTGGCATTGGGCAATCGTTCTCAAATAAGTGTGATGAACTATTACAAAGCCAATCAGCAAATGCTGGCATTGGACAGCCGTTATTTATTGAGTGCAGCTTATGCTTTGGCAGGGGATAAAAAATCATTTGCTGCATTGTTGCCTTCTTCATTCAGCGGTGAGGCAAGTGTAGCGCAAACAGGAGGAAGTTTTTACAGCGAAGTACGGGATGAAGCGATTGCCTTGAATACGTTGATCGATGTTGATCCCGGCAATGCCCAGTTACCCATTATGGCCAAACATTTAGCACAGTATTTAAAAACAAGACAATGGCTGAGTACGCAGGAACGGGCTTTTGGATTTTTAGCTATTGGTAAACTGGCGAGAAATGCAGCAAAATCAACGATTACTGCTGATATTAAAGTGAATGGCAAAACAGTTGGAAAACTCAATGGCACTGATGTAAAGCTTACGGCGAAACAATTAGGTGGTTCTAACATTGAAGTAAGTACCAAAGGAACCGGTAAGCTTTATTATTATTGGGTGGCAGAAGGCATCAGTGCAACGGGTGCATATAAAGAGGAAGACAGTTATATAAAAGTGCGCCGGCAATTCTTTAATCGTTATGGTCAGCCAATTACAGGTAACAGTTTTCAGCAGAATGATCTCATCATTGTGAAAGTAACATTGGAAAATAGTTATTCAACTTCTGTAGAAAATATTGTGATCACGGATATTTTACCGGCTGGTTTTGAAATTGAAAACCCACGTACGAAAGAATTACCCGGCATGGATTGGATCAAAGACGCTGCTTATCCCACAGCGTTGGATGTGCGTGATGATCGGATTCATTTCTTTGTTGATCTCAATAACAACAGGCAGAGTTATTACTATGCTGTTCGTGCAGTATCGCCGGGTTTGTACAGGATGGGTCCTGTGAGTGCTGATGCGATGTACAACGGTGAATATCATTCGTATCATGGAGGTGGAATGATAAGAGTGGTACAGTAAAGAGGCTATAAGTAAAAAGGTTCAGCATTTGCTGAACCTTTTTTTATCAATCAAATTTATTTTCCCAGCCCTGCTCTTTCAATTTCTCCACTTTAGTAATGACTTCATCATTCATTTTACTTTTATAAGAACTGATCTTTGAAGCAACAGCATCATCAAATGTACCAATGATCTCAGCTGCCAAAATACCTGCATTCTTTGAGGCATTCAGTGCAACCGTTGCAACGGGCACACCATTGGGCATTTGCAAAATGGAAAGAACAGAATCCCAACCATCAATCGAGTTGCTTGATTTTACAGGAACACCAATCACAGGTAAGGTGGTAACACTGGCTACCATACCCGGTAAATGAGCAGCACCGCCGGCACCTGCAATGATCACTTTTAATCCTCTGTCTCTTGCGCTTTGTGCATATTCTACCATACGAAGCGGGGTACGATGTGCAGATACAACGGTGAGTTCAAAAGCAATATCAAATTCTTTTAAAACATCGGCAGCAGCCTGCATTACAGTTAGATCACTGTCGCTGCCCATAATAATACCAACAAGGGGAGTTGCCATAGTAAAAAGTTGGTCAAAGCTACAAAGGAAAAATCACAAACTATAAATTGCTCAAACTTCCCGCCAGCATTTTCATCTCCGCCTCCGCCAGCTTTGCCTGGAACAATGCGTTGATATAACGGGTTTGTCCGTTGATAAAATCCAATTGCACTTGTCTTAATTCAAGAGAAGTAATAGCTAATTTCCTGAAGCGTTCCGTAGCAATCATGTTATTTTCTTCTATCAGCTTCAGGGTTGTTTTTTCAAGTTCTACCAGGTTCAGTGCATTTTGAAAATTGAAATAAGCATTGATGAGATTGGTATTTACCTGGTTCTTCAAACGATCGATCACTACCTGCTGGTTCTTGATCTGTACATCAGCTACCCGTTCCTGTGCTTTTACAGCACCTCCCTGGAACAAAGGAATGGCAATGCCAATATTGCCGTTAGGTCCAAGGTTACGATTGAACAAGGTAAAGCCTGCCTCGTTCCTGCTTTGTGCTAAGTTGAAATTGGTATTGAGTGTAACAGCAGGCATACGCTGGCTGGTGATCTCTCTTTTTTGTTGCGCCAGTATGGAAAGATTGCTTTGTGCCATCAACAGATCATAGTTGTCCGACGCTGCTTTTTGCTGTAACGTAGTAAAGTTGATGGATGCATCTGGAACAATGGTTTCGCTTACTTCAAATGGAGTTTGTGGTTCACGACCCAATAAATTATTAAAGTTAGCTTTTGCAATACGAATATTGTTTTCAATGCTCAGCAATGTTCCTTTCTGCTGATTGAGATCAACCTGTGCCTGTAAGAAATCAGTTTTGGGAGCCGTGCCAATCGTAAAACGACTTTCGGCAATTTGCTTACGTTCTTCAAAAAACTTAATGGTTTCTCTTAAAGCGTTGCGTTGCTGGTTGAGTTGTACAATTTGATAATAAGATCCGATAATATTAAATACGGTAGTGTTCACCTGGTTACGAAAACTGAGTTCGCCCATCTTTTCCAATTCTTCCAAACGTTTCTTGGCAGCAAACATGCGCATGCCATCAAATATTCTCCAGCTCACAGCCAATCCTGCATTGGCATTGCGTAAAATGGCACCATTGCGTTTAATCACTGTTCCGTTGGATAAACGTTGTTCCAGGTTGTTACTGGCAATACCTGTAGTCGCATTCACGGTGATATTGGGCCACAAACCTGCAACGCCCCAGTTGTTATTGATGATGCCTATTTGCTGTGCATTCCGCTGAATTTCTACATCAAAGTTTTTTTCAATAGCCAACTTCACTGCTTCATCAACAGTAAGTATCGTTGATTGTGCAAATGCCAATACATTAATCAGCAAGCCTGTCAATAGCAGCTTCAGTTTCTTCTTCATGCACTTTTAATTTTTTAGATGAAAGGAAGGAATACATGGCAGGAATTACAAATAATGTAAGGATCAATGAGAACATGATACCACCTACAATGACTATACCTAAAGGAATACGGCTTGTGGATGCAGCTCCCAATGACAAGGCCAATGGTAACGCACCCAAACTCATAGCCAAACTGGTCATCAGGATCGGGCGCAACCGCATGGTGGCAGCTTCTACCACGGCTTCATGTTTGTGCATGCCTGCATGTTTTTTCTGGTTGGCAAATTCAACGATCAATATCCCATTCTTGGTCACAAGACCGATCAGCATAATCATTCCTATCTGAGAAAAGATATTGATGGTTTGATCGAATATCCACAATGATAACAAAGCTCCTGCTATGGCCAGCGGTACTGTAAACATGATCACAAACGGATCAATAAAACTTTCAAACTGTGCTGCCAGTACCAGGTAAATCAATACAAGTGCCAATAAAAATGCAAACATGGTATTGCCGCTGCTCTCCGCAAAATCACGGGATGTGCCCGCAAGAGCAGTTGTGAACGATTCATCCAGTAACTTATCAGCAATGCGTTCCATTTCTTCAATGCCATCCCCAATGGTTTTGCCAGGTGCCAAACCTGCACTAACACTTGCCGATTTGTAACGATTGAAGTGGTACAATGTTGGCGGTGTTGTTTCTTCACTAAAACTTACAAATTGATCTAATGAAAACATTTGCCCGGATGCATTGCGTAGGTATAAATTCTTCAGATCTGTTGGGTCATCACGATCATTGCGTAATACCTGGCCCATTACCTGGTATTGTTTACCATCTTTAATGAAATATCCGAGTCTTCGATTGCTTAAAGAAATTTGAAGCAGTTCAGAAATATCTGCCACACTTACACCCAGTTCACTTGCTTTTAAACGGTCAATATTTACTTTCAGTTCCGGTTTGTTGAATTTCAGATCCACATCCACACCTGCAAACACATTGCTCTTGTTGGCTTCTTCTAAAAACTTCGGAAGAATACCCTGTAATTTTTCAAAGTTGTTATTTTGAATCACAAATTGTACGGGCAATCCACCACGACGGTTTACAGAGATGGTTTGTTCCTGTATTGCAAATGCCCTTACTTCATTTATTCTGGGAAGATTGCGGCTCATCATATCCACCACTTCCTGCTGGCTGCGGGTGCGTTCATTGGGAGGAACCATCAGCACACGTACAAACCCCGTATTTACTGAGCCCGAGCCTGTAAAACCGGGGGCTGTAACGGAA
>JGI24115J20150_1000073_pt1 | contig 48738 bp, 48 predicted proteins | sample Subbioar_CSW14AB_FD_20150 | JGI IMG/M metagenome (IMG submission 20150)
CTGTTTCTCTTTTCCATTGTACTCAAACTTATTATCCATCGAGGTTGCAGCCTTGCTACTAATCCCTGCCATTGTCAACCCGAACGGATAATAATGCATTTCGTTCAACGCTATACCAGTATGAGATTTCAACGGAAGCTGCATTGTTTAAAAATAGCATAAATATGCAAAAATCAACATGTTTCAGGTGTTAATTATGCCGTTTGTAAGAGCTTTTCGTATGCATCGGTTAAATGGCGGTTGGTGTAATCCTGTGCCAATGAAATGTAGCGGTAAAACTCCTTGCTGCCGGCTGCATGGCCAGATAGTTTACGCACCACCATTTCAGGAACCCCCAACACCAATAAGTTGGTAATAGCTGTGCGGCGCATTGTGTGGGAAGAGATATGATCGCAAAAGCGAAAGCTGTTTCCGGCTTTGGTTTTTATTTCTGTTAAACGGCCTTGGCTGTAACGCATTTTGGGCAGGCAGTGTGTATAGCCTGCTTCTTCCATGATCTGTTTCAGGTGGATATTAAAATTGGTATTGGAAATACGTTTAAACAGGTAGGCTGTCTTCTTTTGTTTCAGGCGTGTAATGATCTCCACTGCATAGGCTGGTAGTGGTATGTTTACCTGGGTGCCTGTTTTTTGGGTAAGTACGTGCAGGTAGTATTGACCGTTGTGAACAGAAAGGCTGGTTTTTTTGAGTTGAATGAGATCAATGTAACGCAGCCCAACAAGACATCCAATGATAAACAGATCGAGGCTTTCGGCCAAGTGTTTTGGCAGGCTGGTACGCAGGTTGGTATCATGAATGAGCCGTTGGAGTTGGAAGCTGTCGATGAGCACGGGCTGGTATTGGTAAGCGGGAAGGCGAAACTGGCGGTGGAACTCACCAACCGGTAACCCTTTTTCCTTGCGGAGGTAGTTGAAAAAAGTTTTTAGCACTTTAAATACTGCGGCAATGTACACATCGAGGCAGTTGTGCTGTTTCCGTAGGTATTGTTCAAGCGCCAGCTTCATCTTTTTCCAATAATTGCTTTCCTGCTGAAACTGCCGTTGTGTTTGTTTATAAAGCAATTGGATACGGATGGGTTGTTGTAATGTGCTTTCAAAACCTTGTAAGTATTGTATCACCATCCGGTATTGTTGTACAGTGCCTACGGTTAAGCGTTTACCGGAGGCTGTGCGGCGTTTGCCATTGGCAGATACACGGATGAATTCCTGAAAGGCGGGGAGCAATAAGATTTGTTTCATTACCTATTTTTTTGATGATGAAACAATATATGATTGATATGCTATTGATCTTCCATCGCCTCTAAAAACTCCTCAGGAATAGGCATCGGTTGAATAATGAGCGGAATTTGTTTTACAAATACCTTTTCATCCCAAATTAAGTTGCCTTCTTTATCGACAGGAATTGAAATGGGCGGCTGTCTTCTAACTTGCAGATCGACCCTATCAGGATAGTGAAGGCACAGGAAAGTGCTTTTGGATAGCTTCTTACTGTTAAATAAGGAACGCATATGTAAAGTAGCTGTCGTGCCCTTTATGGTAATCGATTCCTGGATAGTATGCTTTCTCGTTTTATCAATAAAAATATATTCCCCATTGTGCAGATCTGTTGAAGCCCGTTTGCAACCGATGAGTATTAGTAACATAAACAGGATGCTGTGTTTACATTTCATAAGTATGCTGGTTTTGGTTGAGCTGGTTAGTTGTTAGCGAACTCAATATAGCACCTTACTTTAAAGAATCAAAGCACACTAGCTAGCCAGGAAACCCAGCGCCAGCCAAAGCTCCGGCGGCATTTCTTTGCGCAGCAATTTCAAACCATACTGCCTCAGCGATTTCACCGTTTCTACAGCAATTTGCAGTTCGTTGGCGGTTTCCCGAATTGATTTACCTTCTTTATACAATAGTGTAATAACCGAACGGCAACGGGGTGGCAGTGTTTCAATAGCGGCATTGAGTGCCCGCATGGTTTCTGTTTGTATAATGGCATCGAGGATGGCCGGTTGCTCCAGGCTTTGCAACTGTTGCCATTGCTCTTCTTTTTGCGAAAAGCGCTGCTGCTGTTTTATATGGTTAATACAGGCATTACGTACAGCGGTATAGCAATAGGAACGAAATGCCATGCTGTTTTTTAGCTCGGGAGGCTTCTGCCATATGCGTGTAAAGAAATCGGTTACAATGTCTTCCGCTGTTTCTTTACTGTTGATTAGCTGAAATGCGAAGTAGCAAAGGGGAGAGTAAAGGATATGAAATGCATCTTCGAGATTATCGAAATTCTCTTTATTTGATAGGTTAATTGTAATATGTTCTGACTCCAAATGCATTTTCTGACCGGGTATCTAAGGTACTTAAAATAATAAGTATTAGCCTCATAAATTTTAGGTCAATAAATATTGGTTGTTTCAAATATACATATCCTGTTATTTGCAGCATGTCAAAGTCAAGAAAAAAAGATAAGAAGCGTGCTACTCTTGGACACTTTGACTATGACGAGTTTTACGGAAAGTTGAGTAACAGAATTAAGACTTTACGTAAAGAGAAAGGGTTTTCTTCAGCAGAGAATTTTGCTTACGATATCGAGATATCAAGGATTAGTATGGGCAAGTTTGAATCTGGAAATTTTACAGGAATTCAGATGAGTACACTTCTCAAAATTATCGATGGCCTGGAAGTAACACCAGCTGAATTTTTTGCTGAAGGATTTGATTAAACCTGCAATTCTCCAATGAATTTCATTCTTTATAGTTTTCGTAGGTATCATCAATACACAATAGAAGATATTGCCAAAAAACTGCAACTCAGCTTGAGTGAATACAATGACTTTGAATCGGAAAACAGGCAAATTGGCCGGAAATTGGCGGCTGAGCTTTCTGCTGTTTATAATGCACCAGCGTATGTGTTCTTAATTAAGCAAACCACTGCCGGTTTACAGGTTATCTTCAATCATAACCATTTCGAAAACAGTAATGGTTTTGTGAATCACCTTAATATTGCAAATGCTTCCTTTACAGGGCTTCAACCGCAATTAAAAGCCAATAAAACGGTGAAGTAATTCCGTTTATGTGGTAAGTGGGTGTTATTCAGTAAAAGAATTTTGATCGGTTATATCATTTGTGATATAATTTTTTATTTTGTGGTTAACTTTGCCATTCTTTCAAAACCTGTAGCGCCCCATGTCTGATAACTTAACAAATTTTAGTTTTTCCAAAAAATCAAACAGACAGGAAACCTTGCGTGTTGATATACGACATGGAAAGTTGAATGCTAATCTCCAGGCTTTTCGTTACATTGACAGAGATACCAAACAAGTGGTATATTTCATTCCCTCTCTTGAAATTAGTGGTTATGGTGAGGATGATACAAAAGCAGCAGAGATGCTGAGGTTTTCATTAACAGATTTCTCCGCTCATTTGCTTTTACAACCTAGAGAGAAAATACATGCAGAACTTGCTGAATTGGGTTGGAAAAAAGGAATTTTTAATAAGGAATATTCCAAAGCATATGTTGATGTGAATGGAGAACTGCAAAACCTTAACGCTGAAGAAAATAAAGTTGAACGCCTAACCTTAACTGCTGCTTAAACACTCATGGGGAATTTCAGACCGCTGCCTACAAAATGCTGGGAGTCTTTTCTTACTTATTGTGGATACAAATTAAACCGCATTACTTCAAGCCATCATCAATGGACGAAAACCGGAAGTCGTACGATCTCTGTGTGGGGTAATGAAAAAGAAATTCCTGCTATGCATTTAAAAACAAGCTGCCGAACTATCGGTTGTACAATGGAAAAACTATACGAGTGGGCAAAAGAAAATTGTTGAAAGCCTCTCTTAGCTTATCCGTTTAAGCGGGTGTTTACCATTTTTAATAATTCTTCGTTTTGCTTGCGTAAATAAGCGATTTCTTCTTTCAATGTAGCGATTTCAGCAGCGTTAGCTGAAACATGATTATCGTTTTCAATACTACCAACGTACGCATTATTTTCAATTTTATTATCATTGAATGAAATGGTAGGTGTTGCTTCTGTGAGCAGATCTGCAATATTTACATTATAGAAATCGGCAAGTTTTTGTGCCTGATCTGAGGTGAGATTTTTGGGGTTACGTTCCAGGCGGCTGTACGTGTTTTGGCTAATGCCCAATACGTTTGCAATTTCTTCTTGTGTGCGATCATTGATCTCTCTCAGTATCTTTAATGTGGTAGTAGCCATAATGTATTATATGGATAAAAGTATAAATTTTTGATTAAAGTAGCCTGTATTTGGTTTCGATAACCAAAACGGATGCAGCAATTTTATGCTTCCGCTACAGGTTGTTCCGCTCAGTAATGTCCGTCTGCTACGGATCAGTTTTTCATTTTCAATTTAAATTTTCATGCGTTTATTATATGTACTGGCCATGTTATGGCTATGTGCTTCTGTATCGGCACAAACGGTTAAAAAGCAAGCTGCTTTTCCGACAACAGATACAGCGCTTGTATTTACTCAATTGCTTAAAAGCAGTACTTCATTATCGCTGGCTGATTACCGGGGCAAACTGGTGATCCTGGATTTCTGGGCAAGCTGGTGTGCGCCTTGCATTAAATCGTTTGGGAAAATTGATTCGTTACAAACAAAATTTAACGACCGGGTACAGTTTGTCTTAATCAATTCGAAACTTAGGGGAGACACAAGGGAAAAGATAGAGGTTGTCTTCAAAAATTGGGAACAAAGGAGTGGGCGAGTTTTGAAACTTCCTGCAGTAATAGAAGATACGATTGCAATAAAGCGTTACCCTCACTCTTTATTGCCACACTATGTGTGGCTGGATACGGCAGGGAACTTAATGGCTGAAACTGGTGCTGAAGAAGTAAATGCAGCAACGATTGAAGCCGTGCTGTCGGGAGTGCCAGTGCGGTTTGAAGGAAAGCGAGACCAACAAACAGATGCACCATTATTCAGCAACGGTGATTTACCGAAGGAACGGTTGCAGCAATATGCCATATTTATTAAAGGATATAATGCAGGCCTGCCGAGCGGTAACAGATTCCATTATACAAACGGCGTTACTCATGGCAGGGCCATTACCAACAGCAGTTTGCAAGACTTGTATCGCATAATAGTACAACAATTATTTCCTCAGCTTTCTACGAGACAGATTTTATTGGAAGTGAATGATAGGCTGCCGCTGCATATGTCGTTTACGGATAGCCGTTATGAGCAATGGAAAAAGGGACATGTTTATTCAATAGACTTTGTGGTGCCTGTGGAGAAGGCAGCATTGATGTATCCTTTGTTACTGCAATACCTGAATGATTACACTGCTTATGAAGGCCGGCTGGAGGAGCGTTTGATAGATTGTTACCTTTTGCGTTTTACAGGCGACTCAGTAAAACTGAAAGGCAAGCAAGAAAAAACAATAAACAGATTGGGGGCAGAGGAAAAACCTTTTTTAAAAAATGGAGAAATGAAAGTGTTGGTGAATTATTTGAATCAATCAAATACATTAGAATTTCCTGTACTGGATGAAACAGGTATTCGCTATAGGATCGATCTTTCATTTGCAAGTGAACTAAAAACATTTCCTGCCCTTGAAGCTGCGTTAAAGAGCTATGGTTTCGTGTTGGAAAAATCGCAAAGAAGGATGCCTGTGTTTGTGTTACGGGACGATTCACGTTGAAGTAAAAAAATACTGAATCAGTTATAACTGCTCCCAAAACCGAGCATAAAATAATTTGTAAGGCTCTAAGTTTGCGACCCCACCAAAACAGAGGAATTGCTTAACTATGGCCTATGAACTTGCATTGTTCGACGATTTTGTACGAACCAATTTTGACGGTAAAGGGAGCAGTCAACTGCTTTCAAATGACGAGCTGGATAACTGTTGTAACTTATTGCGTCGTGAAGCTGAGCATGTGCTGTTGAATTTCCGCAACAGAATGTTTCAATTCAGCTGTGCAACGCAGCGGGAGTTTTATGTACGACAGCACCAGCTAAATATTACCCTGTTAAAAAACAGGTTACAGCAAACTATACAGCCAAAACGCAGGAACAGAAACATAGTGCGGTTAGCAGAAAGCCTGGTTGATATATTAGAGTTATTACTCAATTTCCTGAAAACAGAATACCCTGTCTATTTTGATAGAGAAGCAGAAGTGCCTTTGCATTACCTGCGTAAAATGCAGGCACAATTAAAGAAAGAGTATGAACGTGTGCACAAGAGCATGCGACAGCTTGAAGTTGAATCGGTATTTCATGTTGCATTTGAACAATCGATAGAGCCATACTTAGACCATCGGTTGCAGCAGCCCGTTAGTTTTCGTTTACTGGATTACCTGTTTCATTTGTTCGGCCGGATTGTATGCTTACTACAAAAAAAAGAAGGTGTTTTTTTTCAATCGGCTTTTGTGGATCTGTTGATCGGGATGAATTTTAACAGCAGGCTGTATTGCAAAGCATTGCTTGGGAAACTCAATGAAGCGCTGCAGGCAGTTATCGGCAAGGAGGAACGATTGCAATATTGCCTGCAGCAACTGCAGGAATTAGAACGTTTTGGCTATGACGCTAAACTAGGTTTGCTACAGAATGAGCAAACGGTTCGTGATGCGTTGTTTTGTTTTTACCGTAGTGAATTATTTGTACTGGAGTACAAACCAGCTTCTGTTGTTGAACGGCCAGCCCTAACGGAAGCAGAACCTTTATTGCATTTAAACTGGACGGTGGAAGAGCTAGGCTTATATGTGCGGCTGTTGCAGGACAACGGACAGTTGCAGAACAGAAACCTACGTGATGTAGCGAAGCTGCTGAGTGGCCAGGTGCGCACTACTCGGAAAGAACAGCTTAGTTGGCAGAACATTTACAATTGTTTCAGCAAGGCGGAGATGAATACGATGCGGTCGCTGGATAGTAAGTTAATGGATGTTTTGAATGGGTTGAGGAGGATGAAGAGAGGGTGAAAATAAATTACCTTATAGGGTTATTTATTTTTTCATTTTAAAATTTTAGAGCATGCAAAAAACATTAAAGGCGCCGCCGAAATTAACGAACGAGGAAAAACGCATTTTGGAAAGATTTATCTGGATGGCTGATTGGCATTTTGACGAGTTGATAAAATCAAGTTGTACGGAATTGTCAAGCTTTATCATTAGTTGGGAAATGAATAATGGAAAGCAAGAGCCAATATTTGCTAGGGTTTATGGCTTAAGAGCTATGAAAAAGGGGACTAAAGAACTTTGTATTGCTAATATTTTTATCCGATACAATAGTCAGGTTTTTCAGGTGAGAGATATCGCTGAAGCTGCGCTTATTGTGCGTGTATTAAAAAAGGAATATGAGTATGATGAATACATGGATAGAAAATGGAAGTTGGAACTGGAAGAGAAAAAGAAATTAGAAAAACAAAAAAGTATGCAAAAAGGAAAGCTGAAGAAGGTTGAAGTTGTAAAGAAAAAAGCTGCATAAAGAAGGCTGGAGAAATCCAGCCTTCTTTATGCAAGGATTATCATTTTTCACTTGTAAATATTAGATTGCAAAAAAAATATGTTATGGCGAGAGGAAGTATTTATATGCTAGGAAATAATTATGAATTGACAATTTTAACTGATCAGATTAAAGGAGGCGGAGGTGCGAACGGACCGTCACTTACAGTACCAATTAAAATTGAGTTGGGACAAATTTTGAAAAAAGCTTGGAAATCAATATCTAAAATTGAAGTATTATCTGTAAAAGGAGAATTAAGGTGTTCGCCTGGAGAAATTCTATGTAGTGAGAGCTATAAAATATTAAGCCGTAATATTTCAGAACAATCGATTTATGAAGAGTATTTGAACTTCACTTTTTCAAATGAGGTGGTCAATAAAATTGAAAAATACAGAAATGGTAAAGTCGTTTTTTGGTTAACTGTTTTTATACAAATGGGACACTATGAAGAAATCTCTTTTAATGATGGAGGAAGTAAATCATTTATGACCGGGACGGAAACTTCAATGGGGCAGCTGCAATTTGAGATAGAACAATCAAGATGGATAAACTCAATATTGCCACAATTGGGGCACCATTCTTACAAACTTATTGAATTGCCTTTAACCAGTGCAGTTATACCAGAGGATTACAATAGATCAATGGCGGAATTGGAAGAAGCGAGGAAGTATTTTATCAATGGTGATTATGATAAGGCAGTATCACATTGTCGTTCTGCTATAGATCCTTTTAAAAACATAAAGGCCGGCGAGCTCCGTGAATTTATTGAAAGTAAAAGCGAATTGGATTGGGTAAACAAGGTGATCGATGCTACAGGCGACTGGCTTGATACAATTCTTAAAGCTACTTCCAGCCTCACATCCAAAACACATCATATACCTTCTGTGGGGCATTTTGGAAGAACTGATGCGGAGATATTAATGATGGTAACGACAGCTATTGTTGGGTACGTGGGTAAGATAAAGGGGAAAGAGGGATAAAGGTGGGCAGCAGTAATTACTCAGAAACGCCAGATTCCAAGCGTTTTTTGGCGGATTTATCCCAAAATCACCTCAATTAATGACCGTTTAACTAAACATGCCTAGGAAGGAGGTTTAACTTTAACTATATGCAACTTTGCATAGGTCCCTCCTATCTTATATTTAAGCCAGCAATTTTGTTGGAAAGCCGTCGTTATAAAAAAAAGTCCTATAATATGAAAAATCTGTTATTTTACACTGCCCAAAGTAAGCTTATGGTGGAAATCGATCACAACGAAATGTCCAATTAACAACGAATGACACCAATTTCTTCTTTATCTCCAGATGGGAATACGCTTTTAAAGAATATTTCTTTTGAATACGTAATCTTCAAAATGGCTTTTTGGTATGCCAGGGCCACTGGGAAAAACCGTATTAATGATTTTAATGAAGGCAACACATTAGGAGTGTCTAAGCTTTTACTATATCCTTTTTTTACTTGTATTGCTAATGGGTCGTTCGATAAACTATATGACTTGTTTGGACCATTTTATGCGTTAGAGGATGGACCGACGTCAATGACAGCATTGAATTTGTCAATTGGAGGAGGAATGAGACAGTTTGAAATTGATAGAGTATTATATAATTTGAAAATTAAGGATACGGGCCATGATTGGGGATATATTGGCGAGCAAATAAATGGAGCTGCATTGCCAACCATAGAGGGAGGGGTTGTGAGATTTGATCACGTAGTTTATGATCAAAGCGACAAATTGGTTACAGCATCAATCGATTCTTCAATCAAAGCAATTGAAAAGCAAAGTGACGGCAAGTTTATATTATTCGACGATTATCAAATAATAACGTTAGCAAGACAGCACCGATCATGGTCTACTATTTTCAGTTATTATAAAGCATATGCTGCAAAAAGTCTTCAAGATTTAGAAATTCCTAAAGCTGAAGCAGAAAAAGATCGAAAAGTGTTCAGGTCAAGTGAAGAATTTGAAACCGGTTTGGAATATGCATAACAGGTAAAACATAAACCCAATATTTAAGCCCTCAATGGGCTTTTTTTTTAACCCGACTAACATGAAATTTCTCCAAGAGTTCATTAATAAAGTAGAACACTTTGTTGACTTCCCCGACATATTTAATTATCCTCAATCAGACATCCCGGTTTTTTTCTATATTAATTTGTCGGTACTTTCTGGTGAGTATTACTCTGAGAAATCCAGTAACGAATTTTATCCTGAATTAAAGGAGGAATTGAAAAAATTAAAATTGGTGCTCGAAAGATTTGATAACAGGATACAATTTATTCAAGCGGCTGACAAACGAAAATCTCTTCGAGAGATCACTCCCGGCCTGCTTGTGGGTATGCCAGGGATGCATACGCCAAAGCAGCAGACAGGCGAAAATGCCAAGATTACCAAACTAAAAGAACTACGTTCATTTCTTAAAAAAATACAAGGCCTATATCAAAAGCTCATAGAAAAGGCTGAAAGAGATTTTTCAGATTATGGTAAAATTAACAACCTATATAATGACTATGAAATATTTGATATTGAACTGAATGTTGAATTGTTTCGTCATGAGTATGATGAAATAGAAGTAAGAGATTCCGAAAAATTTGAGTTTGATATTTTTCAGATAAATGTAAAACTTGCCGAGCTGGATATCAATCTGGATTGTGAGAATGGTACAATAAATAAACTGACTTCGTACCTCAATTTTTTAAATAGACTCCAATCATTGTCTAATCAATATACCAGACTTATTCTAAGGATCTTACTTGATAAGACTCGATTTTTGCTCTATAAGATTTTTTTAAGGCGGCATAATCATTTAGATGATGAGAGTACGGAGCAGAGTTACTACAGCACTAGAATGAACGACTTAAAAAAGGATATTTCATTTTATAAGAATTTCTTGATAAAGAGTGATCATCACTATGCACCTAAAAAGCAAGTATTAGACAATGAATTGAGCCTGAAGTTGGATTCAAAAAAAACTACCTTCAAAATATCGGAACTGCATAAACTAGGAAAGTATTATAGGTGTATGCAATCACTCGCAGGCATTGATAAAGTAATTCAAAAAGCGGAGTTTGTAAAAGAAGTCGACTACCTAAACTTTGGTTATGGTGAATTCGCAAAGGCATCAGCAAATAATCTATTAAAAAATACAAGGTTAAGAATCATCCTGGAGCAAGAAGCTAAAGATGGTTACAAAACGGCGATAGGACTTCTGAGGGATAGAAACAGTATTGAATTTAACAAAAAATATCTCCCCGAGGACGATATTTCTGTTGCGGCAATTTTTAGGTACAAAGATTATTACCCTTATATACAATTGTTTATTTTTTTCGAAGGATTATTTGATGAACTAATTGATGACCCCTTAAAATTATTGCCAGAAGAGCGTGTTGTTAAATTGAAAGAAGATGGAAAGGATCTTAAAGAAGATTTGGAAAAGCTTTTTAAGGAAAATGGCGCTTTTGATTTATTAGAAAAGTGTATTGAGCAATTAACACAACAATTCAATCATAAACTAAAATACTGCGAGCATAAAAAGTATAAGCCTGTTTATCTTACGTATGACGAATGTAAATATCCGGCAGAAATTGAAGATATTAAGAAAATAATAAAAGGGAATGAAACCGATCTCTTTCAAATTGATTTGTTTGTTGAATCGTCTTATGTATTACCTGTTGACTATGAAGAAATCAAAAGCGATTGGAAAGGTGTTAAAAGCAGAATGAATCGAAAAATTAATACGCTGAAGAACACGCTCAAAATTGAATATCAACTTAAGTTTAGTGAAAAAAGTTTTCGAAAGGAAGTTGAAAACAAGGAGTTTAAGTTGGTGCAGGCATTAGCTATGTTTATAGCAATTGCAACGTTGATCCTTGGATCGATAAAGGCAACAGAAGGTAGAAGTGTGTTGTCAAGCTTATTGATTATAGTTGGGCTAGGATCTGTTTTAATGCTTTTTAACTATTTTATATATTGGTTCATAAGAGTTGACAAGACGATTAAAACAAGGGAATATATTGTATTGGGATTTATAACTGCTTTTATAGCTTCCAGTTTTCTTCTTTCACAGTGTAATGATGAGAACTTAATAAAATTGAAATCAAAAACTGATTCATTGGAGATGTATCGACATTTAGACACAAGTTTAGCAAACTGTTGTTCTGCAGATACTGTCCCAAAACCAATTCAACCGAATACATTTACGCAAAAAGCGTCGACTGAGAATGCGAGTACACCACCTCAAAAAACAACAATTAAGGATAATAAGAAGGAAGGTAAAAAGTAATTACGATGTTGCTTTCAAACTAAAATCATTGGATTCTTTCTTGAATTTATCTCTTAATATGTTCATATCGCTACTTACCTTCTTATCGAGCAGCTTTGCATAGTGTTGTGTTGTTTTGATGGTTTTGTGACCAAGCATTTTTGAAACGCTTTCGATTGGCACATTGTTATTGAGTGTAACAGTTGTTGCGAATGTGTGCCGGGCAATATGGAACGTAAGTTCTTTTGTGATGTTACAAATGGCTGCTATCTCTTTCAAATATGCATTCATCTTTTGATTACTCGATACCGGAAGTAGTTTGTTTTTATTCATGCATATAGGGTCGGAACTGTATTTTCCAATTATCTCCAATGGAATTGGCAATAGCGGAACTCTCGAAGGGGTATCGGTTTTTGTACGACTTATAAATAACCACTTTTCGCCATCGATACCCGTGCTTACATGACCCGGACTAAGTTTTAATACATCCGCATAGGCAAGCCCGGTAAAGCAGGAGAACAGAAAAACATCCCGAACCTGGTTTAGGCGAACTGTTTCAAATTCTTTAGACTGAATGGCTGCCAGTTCTTCTTCTGATAAAAATGCCCGGTCCACTACTTTTAGTTTTATCTTGAAGTTGATGAATGGATCTTTCTCCATCCAGCCATTTGCCAAGCATATGCGTATGATTTTTTGAAAGTATTTGCTGTACTTCACGGCTGTATTGTTGGCACACTTGCGAACTGAGCGGATATAGAAATCAAAGTCAGCTACAAACTCGTGGTTAATTTGTCTGAGTTCAATGTCCGTGATATTAAACTTCCATTGTAGAAAAGCTTTTAAGTGCGAAAGGGTGATTCGGAAACGTTCCAATGTTCCTTCTGCATACTCCTGCGGAATGAGAGCCTGCATTTCATCGTTGTGTTTTTGGAAAATTGGAATGATAGTTCGCTGCCTCTCACCTGCACCGGTGAACCGGTTTTTTAAAGTCTCAGCTGTGATAGGTTTGTTTTCACGGATCAATGCTTGGTGTGCTTCATATAATTTAGACTGCAGTGCATCAAGGTGGGCGTTGAATTTTTTGGCTTCATCACCAGTGCCTTTGGATTTGCCGGCACCGGGTATCCATTTGTCAGGGTCAACGGTTCGGTTGATGGAGATTTCGGCTCGTTTGCCTTCAACTGTGATGCGTAAATAAACAGGCATTGGTCCTGTTTGATAGTTAGTTGGTTTCTTTAAAAAGAAGATGTGGTGAAAGGTTTTGACCATGTGGCGATGTTTATAGGTTCGCTGGTGTTTTGACTAAATAAAGGTACAAAACGGAGTTGGTATTTCATAGTTTTATGTTGTCTAAAATGCTTGCTGGATAAGGGTTTCAGCGAAATTAGGTTCGTTAATTTCGTGCTTTTTTCAACGAACCGAATTACTCACCTTTGGGCTGAATTTTTTGTTCGTTTTTGTAAAAAGCGAACCGCATGAAAAAGCCGTAAACTTTTGATTTACGGCTTTTTGTGCTGAAATGATGACTAAAGAGCGGTGAGGGCGGGATTCGAACCCGCGGTACAGAGTTACCCGTACGGCAGTTTAGCAAACTACTGATTTCAGCCACTCATCCACCTCACCGACTGAAATTTTAAGGGTGGCAAAAATAAAGAGAAGCACCCATACAACCCAAAAAAGAATGAAAGGATTTACTGAATCGTTGAAAATACTTTAGACGGTGAATTTTTTAAGCAGTTCATCGAAGCTTGCAGTTTCCTGTACACCTGTTGCCAGTTCTTTGATGTTGCAGGTTCTGCTTTCAAGTTCTTTGGTACCGATAATAACAATAAACGGTATCTGTTTTTTTTCTGCGTATTTAAATTGCTTATCGAATTTGCTGTTTTCGTGGTAAAGCTCTGCCGCCACTCCTTTACTGCGCAGTTCCTGCAGCAGCTCAAATGCTTTTTTACTTTCTGCATCGCCTAAGTTGAAGAACAAGAGCTTTGTGCCTGTATGTACACCGGCTGGAAAGAGTTTTAATTCTTCCATTACATCGTAAATACGATCTACACCAAACGAAATACCTACACCGGGAATGTTGGGTACACCAAATAAACCGGTAAGATCATCGTAGCGACCGCCGCCGCCAATGCTGCCCATTTGCACATTATTGGCTTTGACCTCGAAAATTACGCCGGTGTAATAGTTTAAACCACGTGCCAGTGTAAAATCGAATTGCAGGTTGCTGATGCCCGATTGACGGTAAACCGTTTCAATTTCTTCAATTCCTTTGGCTCCTGTTTCGTTTCCGCTCAACAATTGTTTAATGGCTGCAAGCTTTTCTTCGTTACTGCCGGTAATGTTGAGGTAGTTTTCGATGATGCTGATCTGCTCAGTATTTAATCCACGTTGCGCCAATTCTTCTTTTACTTTTTCAATACCAATTTTGTCGAGCTTATCAATTGCAATGGTAATGTCTACCATCTTATCGGCACCGCCACATATTTCGGCCAATGCTGCCAAAATTTTACGGCTGTTGATTTTTATATCTACGCTTACACCCAGCTTGCTGAATACAGTTGCATAAATGTTTGCAAGCTCCACTTCGTTTAATAACGATTTGCTGCCCACCACATCTGCATCGCATTGGTAAAACTCACGATAGCGTCCCTTTTGCGGACGATCGGCACGCCACACCGGCTGTACCTGGTAGCGTTTAAACGGCATCGTAAGTTGGTTGTGATTCATGGCTACGTAACGTGCAAACGGAATGGTGAGATCGTATTTCAATGCCCGTTCAGTTATACCACTGCTGTTCTTACCGGCCAATACTTTTTCAAAATCTTCTTTAATTTTTTGTTGCTTATCGGGGTTGTCTAATCCGTTGTTGAGAATTTTAAAAATCAGTTTATCGCCTTCTTCTCCATACTTGCCCATCAACGTATCGAGATTTTCCATGGCAGGTGTTTCCAACGGTTCAAACCCATACACTTCAAATACCGATTTGATGGTTGAAAAAATATAATTGCGTTTGCGTACAACTTCTGCACTAAAATCTCTTGTGCCCTGTGGTAATGATACGTTCACCTTCGCCATTATTCAGTGTATAGTTTATTGTTTATCGTTTCTTGTTTTCCTTACTTCGTAGCTCGTATTTCCTGTGTATGCTTCTGTATGATCCTGTCGCATGCTGCATCAATCATTTCATACACTTTATGATAGCCATCTTCTTTGCCATACCATGGATCGGGAACCGCCCTGTTTTCTCCGGGATACAATGTGTTTAACAGCAGATCAATTTTTGCTTCGTTCCACAACGTTCCGCTCATGTGTTTTACATCAACATAGTTGCTGCTGTCCATTACATAAATGAAATCGTAGTTGAGAAAATCTTCTTTCACAAACTGTCGTGCACGCTGGTTGCTGATATCAACACCATTCAGCTTTGCCACTTTTATACTTAAATGATGGGGCGGCTCACCGGCATGCCAGGCGCCTGTACCTGCACTTTCAACACTCCATTGCAAACCGGCTTTTCCTGCTTTGTGTTGCAATACACCTTCTGCCAAAGGGCTTCTGCAAATATTTCCCAAACAAACCATCAAAATACGCATGGCCGCAAAGATAATTGAGAGTTACAAGTTTCATCTCCTTATTTCGTACTTCGTATTTCCTCTTTCGGAATTGGTTTGTGGATTTATTTCAGCAGCGCATCTCACTACCAAACAGCAAAACTTTAAACAGCTGTTTTACAAACAAACGTTTCAACAATTGTCGGCCGACGAATCTGTATGAACTTTTGTTTTTCATGCAAGTAAAAACAAACAGCGCCACAGCAATGTGTGCATCCTGTTTATTGTTCACAACCAAACTAAAGAAACATGAAAAGCGAAGAAATTCTCAAAGCCGATTTATTAGATATTGTATTTGAAAACAGAAACAAAGCGTATGGAGCCTATTCTATCCGCAAAGCGTATCCAACCCATCTTAAAAAAGCAATGGCAACCATGTTGTTGTTAGTAGGTGCAGGTTTTGTAATTGTAATGAGCCAGCCGAAGAAGCCTGGAGAAAGAGCCGTTACAATTGTATTAACTCCAGATCATGAATTTGATAAGGTAAAAGAAATTGAAAAGCCGAAAGAACAACCACAACCGAAACAACGTACCGTTGCTGAGCAGCCGCCTACCAAGCCCGATTATGTACCTGAAATTGTAGATGATGACAAATTGGTAAATGAAGTGCCGGATCGAACCGACCCAACTGTTTACAATCCTGGCCCAACAGATGATCCCGGAACTCCTGGCGGCGAAGGTTATATCCAGGCAAGTAAAGGAGACGAAACGATCATCACTCCCGATCCTCCCAAAGTAACACAACCGGAAGCTCCCCAAATTCTCGAAGTGTCTGAAATTGCACCCGAATTTCCCGGCGGTATGCAGGCATGGATCAGTTATTTGCAAAAGATGCTTCGTGTGCCGGATGATCTGGAAGCAGGTGATCGGAAAACAGTACGGGTGAAATTTGTGGTTAATGCCAATGGCGATGTTACAGATGCCGTTATTGTTGCAAGCGGTGGTCAGCAATTCGACCGGGAAGTATTGCGGGTTATTGGCCGTATGCCCAAGTGGAAACCCGGTAAACAAAACGGCAAAGCGGTAGCGGTATATTTTACACAGCCGGTTACTTTTACTGCACCGGAAGAGTAAAAATTGGTTAACTTGCCCGCTCCCTAAAAAAGCTTACATGTCAATACAGGAAGACTTTAGAAAGAAAAATAAACCCGTTAATGTAAAAGCATTATTCGATTTGGCGATGGGTGTAATTTATGCTGTGGTGGGAGCTGTATTGGCTGTATCAAAACTCGTTGGCCTGGAAATTGCATTTCCACCTCCCGATGTTGTTACCGTTTTTGGTATCGGAGCATTTTTGTACGGCGCATTCCGCATTTTCAGAGGTGTAAAAACGTTTAAAAATCCTTCGTAAGTATGGTGAAGCGGTGTGTAGCTTTTGCAAGTGTTCTGTTCCTGTTTTTTGTTTCCTGTAAAACAAAAAAGCCTCAACCTGCTGATACCGGCACTGCCGGAACCATTCACATCAGCGTGGATGAGGCTTTTAAGCCAATAATGGAAGAGCAGATACAGGTGTTTGAATCGGCTTATCCCAAAGCAAAAATTATAGCTCATTACAAGCCCGAAGCAGAATGCTGGCAGGATTTGCTGAATGATAGTACCCGCATGGTAATTGTAACCAAAAAGCTTACAAACAACGAGGCTCGCTATTATTTCGATTCGTTGGGCCTGTACCCCAAAAGTGAATTGTTGGCACGGGATGCCGTGGCCCTTGTAGTAAACAGAAATGCTGCCGATTCTGTATTTACAAAGGAGGATGTACAGCAATTGCTTACAGGCACAAGCAAGTTGCCGTATAAACTGGTTTTCGACGGAGTAAAAGCAACCAGCTCGGTCCGTTATGCCATTGACAGTATTTTACGGGGTAAAATGTTTAATACAGCCGTTATTACCGCCGCAAAAAACAGCAGGGAAGTAGTGGAATACATAGCCGAAAACCCCGGCTATATTGGTTTTGTGGGTGTAAGCTGGATTGGTAACCCGGAAGATGTAGACCAGCTGGAAATGCTGAAAAGGGTGCGGATTGCCTGGTTGCCCTGCGATAGTTGCGATGAAGCCGGCACCTATACCAAACCCTGGCAGGAAGAGATTTTAACAAAACGTTATCCTTACTCCCGTGAGATTTATTACGTCTTGAAAGAAAATCACGCAGGTTTGGGAAAATCATTTGTGAATTTTATGAACAGCGACCGTGGTCAACTGATATTCAGAAGAGGCTATTTGGTTCCCGGCAGACGAATTTATATTATGCGGGAAACCCAGCTGAAATTAGTAAAACCGGTAACGCAATAATTTTAATATTTTTACCGACCCTGAGCAACCAGATTACTTAAACCAAAGAAGAAAGAAAAAATGAAACGATCACTTAGTTTAGCATTTGTGGCAGTTGTATTTGTGCAGCAGTTGTTTGCGCAATCACTGGAAGACGGCAAAAAGTTCATGTACTATGAACGCTTCAAAAGCGCAAAAGAAGTTTTTGAAAAGCTGGTAGCAGCCAATCCGAAAAACGAAGAAGCGGCCTATTGGTTGGGTCAGGCATTTATTGGTTTGGAAGATGTTGCCAAAGCGAAACAAACGTACCAGGCAGCACTGCAGGCAAACGCAACCTCACCGTTGCTGATGGCCGGTATCGGTCATGTTGAGTTATTGGAAAACAATGCAACCGATGCACGTAACCATTTCGATATGGCAATTAATAACAGCAAGTCGAAAGATAACGAGGTGTTACACGCAGTTGGCCGTGCCAATGCATATACCAAAGCAGGCGATGCCAACTATGGTATTACACACCTGCAGAAAATTACAACTACCAAGAAGTTTAATGATCCTTCGGTTTATGTAACAATCGGCGATGCCTACCGTAAACTGGTTGATGGTGGTAATGCAGTATTGGCTTTTAAAAATGCATTAACCTTAAATCCAAAATATGCCGCTGCAAAGCATAAAGAAGGATTGATCTACGAAAGTCAAAAAAACAAAGACTATTTCCTGCCAGCTTACGAAGAAGCAGTAGCAATGGATCCTAACTATGGACCGGCTCTTTATTCTTTATATTTCTACTGGTATTTTAAAGATGTAACAAAGGCAGAAGATTATTTAAATAAATATATTGCTGCAATTGACAGCGATCCGCAAAATGATTATTACCGCATCGATTTAAAATATGCATCAGGCCAGTTTACCGAAGCGATTTCGCAAAGTGATGCGTTAATTGCTAAAGTAGGTGCCGATGTGATCAGACCACGTATTTACCGTTTGAAAGCATACAGCTATTTTAAAACCGGCGATATGGCGAATGCAAAAGCCAGCATCGATCAGTTCTTCAAAAAAGCAAAGCCGGAAGATATTGTGCCGAAAGATTACGATCTGGTGGGTGATATTTTTGCCGGAACAAAAGGTAGCGAAGCCCAAGCTTATGCGAACTACGAAAAAGCAATGGATGCCGATACCGTACAGGATAACAAAGCTTCTTATTTAGATAAGGCGGTGGCTTTGGCAAAGAAATTAGGCGATAAACCTGCAACTGCTTATTGGTTAGATAAGCAGTACAAAGCAAAAAAATCGCCAAGTAATGTAGATATGTATAACCTGGGCCGTGCATTTTTTGATGCAGGTGCAGGTGGCGACTTTACATTTTACAGCAAAGCCGACAGCGTATTTGCGGTATATACAGAAAAATATCCCGATCAGGCTTATGGTTATTACTGGAGAGCACGTTCTAACTGGAGTATCGATACAAGCATGGTTAACGGAATGGCTAATCCCCACTTCGAAAAGTTTGTACAGGTAGCTTCTGCCAGTAAAGATTCTGTATCATTTCGTCCGCAAATAAAACTTGCCTACAAATACTTTGTTGGTTACAACATCTTTGTTAAGAAAGATTATAAAGTTGCGATTGAGTTTTGCGACAGAATTCTTGCAATTGATCCGGCAGATAAGGAAGCTCTTGAATACAAGCGCCAGCTTACCGGTGGTAAATCACAAACAACCGGTAGTGCAACAGCCAAACCCGGTGGCGCAACATCAAATACAGCTGCTTCGCCCGGTGCCGGTGCAGCAAAAAGTAAGTAGTATAGTTTATCTGGTATAGAAGATCCCTTCGCAGAAGCGAAGGGATTTTTTTTTATTACAGGGAATTTCGATTACCCTGCCTTATTTTTGCGGCATTCAAAACCGTCTCTGATGCACAGGCTTTTCTTTTTACAGTCCAATCCTGCTTCTACAGCTGTAAATGCTGTAAACGATTCCAGTAATTACTTCCCCATTGGTATACAAATCCTGTTTGCAGTTGGCTTTGTGGCGCTCATGATGGTTCTTACACATTTGCTCGGGCCCAAACGTCCAACCGCTCAAAAGCTCGAAAACTTCGAAAGCGGTATCGAAATTCATGGTAACGCCCGTCAGCCAATGGCGGTTAAATACTTTCTGGTAGCAATTTTGTTCGTATTATTTGATGTGGAAGTGATCTTTTTCTATCCCTACGCTGTTAATTTCAGAGAGCTGGGATGGAGTGGCTTCATGGCAGTATTGATGTTTGTGGGCTTTTTCCTCTGCGGCTTCTACTATATTATTAAAAAAGGTGCGTTAACCTGGGAAGATTAACCGTTGGTTCCAGGTTTCACACGTCAAATTATTTTTTATGGCACGTCCGGTACAATATAATATCAATCCTAAACCAACAGACTATAAAGGTCACATCAGTATGGCCGATATTCCTGATGGTCATATGGGCGAAGGCTTTTTTGCAACAAAGCTGAGTGAGGTGGTTGGTTTGGCCCGTAAAAATTCAATCTGGCCTTTACCATTTGCAACTTCGTGTTGTGGTATTGAGTTTATGGCAACAGCTGCGGCACATTACGATTTAGGTCGTTTTGGTTCGGAGCGTATGGCCTTTACACCCCGCCAGTGCGATTTGATGATGGTAATGGGTACGATCTCTAAAAAAATGGCGCCCGTAGTAAAGCAAGTGTATCTGCAAATGGCCGAACCCCGTTGGGTAATGGCTGTAGGTGCCTGCGCCAGCAGCGGTGGTATTTTTGATACATACAGTGTGTTACAAGGTATAGATCAGGTGGTACCTGTGGATGTGTATGTACCCGGTTGCCCTCCACGCCCCGAAGCTATTTTAGATGGCTTAATGAAAGTGCAGGAGCTGGTAGGCCAGGAAAGTTTGCGCCGCCGCAACAGCGATCATTACAAAGCATTATTGGAGAGTTACGGAATACAATAAGAAGCCACAAGCTGTAAGTTATTAGCCATAGGCTATTTACTTGCAGCTCGCAACTAAAAGCTACTAGCTATTATGTCATTGACCAACGAACAGATTCAACTCAAATTGCAGGAGAAATTCGGAGAACAGGTTAGCAACTTCTCCGAGCCTTTTGGTATGCTCACTTTTGAGGCGCCAAAAGAGCAAAACCTGAAAGTGCTGCAGTTTTTATTCGACGATGAAACGTTGAAATTCCGTTTCCTTACCGATCTGCAGGCGGTACATTATCCCAACGATAAGGGAAGAGAATTAGCAGTGGTGTATCATTTACACAACCTCGTAGATAATGTACGTATCCGCTTTAAAGTATTTACCGATATCAATACTCCCGATGTGTTTACTGCTACACAGTTGTACTCAAGTGCCAACTGGATGGAGCGTGAAACCTACGATTTCTTTGGTGTGAATTTCGTTGGCCATCCCAACCTCAAACGCATTTTAAATGTGGATGAAATGGATTATTTCCCGATGCGTAAAGAGTTTCCGCTGGAGGATCAATCAAGGATTGATAAAGACGATGAGATGTTTGGAAGAGGAGGAAGTATTTAATTCATAATTGAATAATGGAGAATTACTAATGAGCGACGTTCAAAATATATTATTACCTGAAGGTTCGATTGAGAAAAAAACAATCACCCTCAACGTAGGTCCTACACATCCTGCAACACATGGTGTATTTCAGAACATCATGGAAATGGATGGTGAACGTGTAATGAGTGCTGAATCAACGGTCGGTTATATTCACCGTGCATTCGAAAAACTGGCAGAGCGTCGTCCGCTTTATCAGATTACACCCATTACCGACCGTCTTAACTATTGCAGCAGCCCCATTAATAATATCGGCTGGCATCTTACCTGCGAAAAGTTATTAGGTATTCAAACACCAAAGCGTGTTGACTACCTGCGTGTGATTTTGATGGAGCTGGCACGTATTGCAGATCACCTTATTTGTAACTCCATTGTTGGTGTAGATACAGGTGCATTTTCGGGCTTCGTTTACCTCATGGAATACCGTGAGTTGATTTATGAAATTTACGAAGAGATCTGCGGCAGCCGCTTAACCACAAACATTGGCCGTATTGGAGGTTTCGAACGAAACTTTACGCCAACAGCGTGGGAAAAATTGGAGAAATTCCTCAAAGAATATCCAAAAGCATTAAAGGAATTCGAAAATCTGTTTACACGTAACCGCATCTTTATCGATCGTACAGTTGGCTGCGGACCAATTTCTGCAGAACGTGCATTGAACTACGGTTTCACCGGCCCGAACCTGCGTGCTGCAGGTGTGGATTATGATGTGCGTGTACACTCACCTTATTCTTCTTACGAAGACTTTGATTTTATTGTACCTGTTGGTACAACCGGCGATACGTATGACCGTTACCTCGTTCGTAATGTTGAAATGTGGCAGAGCTTAAGCATCATCGAACAGGCGTATCAAAAAATACAAAACATCAAAGGTGCTGATGCAGAAGTGTATCATGCCAATGTTCCTGAATATTATTTACCTGAGAAAAAAGATGTGTACACCAGTATGGAAGCACTCATCTGGCATTTCAAAATCATTATGGGTGAAATTGAAATGCCGAAAGGTGAAGTATACCATAGTGTAGAAGGTGCAAACGGTGAGCTGGGTTATTTTTTTATCAGCGATGGCGGACGCACACCTTACCGTTTACATTTCCGCCGGCCCTGCTTTATTTATTACCAGGCATACGAAGAGCTGATTAAAGGAAGTATGTTGAGTGATGCCATTGTGGTAATGAGTAGTTTGAATTTGATTGCAGGAGAGTTAGATGCATAGTGAATTGATAATTGAATAATTGAAAATTGACAATGAGGTTTTCTGAAGAACAGTTGAAGAAAGTAGAAGAGATGATCTCTCACTACCCGGAAGGAAAGCAAAAGAGTGCTTTAATTCCTTTGCTGCATTATGCCCAACAACAAAACGGTGGTTGGTTAAGTGCAGAAGCAATGGATTATGTTGCAGAGTTATTGAAGATAACACCCATTGAAGTATACGAAGTAGCTACGTTCTACAGCATGTATAATTTACAGCCGGTTGGTAAAACTGTGTTTGAAGTTTGCCAAACGGGTCCTTGTATGTTGCGTGGAAGCGATGATATTGTTGCTTACATCCACGAAAAGCTGGGCATTAAACCCGGCCAAACAACCGAAGATGGTTTGTTTACATTGAAAACAGTAGAATGTTTGGGCGCCTGTGGATATGCACCCATGATGCAGTTAGGTCCTGATTACCGTGAGCACCTGACGAAAGAAAAAATTGACGCATTGATTGCAGAAGGAAAAGCAAAAGCCAATTAAGATGAAGAAGAGAACAGCCATGTATATTGGGTTTTTGCTTTCAACTTCAGCTATGATTGTAATGGTTGTGTTTTTGATGTCGAAAGATAAAGCAGCCATGCGTCCGTTATTATTTATTGGAATCGGTTTAGCCTTTGTTTCATTAGTGTTCCGCAATGTGTTGCGGTTTAAACCCGATTGGTTTAAAGACAATGAGAGCAACGGCAACAATTAATTATTAAAATGATCTCCTCACAAAGAGGAAAATTATATGGGCAGAAAATTACTTTTAGACAAAGCACATGTAGAAGGCATCAGGCATTACGATGTGTATCGCCGTGAAGGTGGTTACCGCAGCGTGGAAAAAGTATTGAAGACGATGAGTCCGGAAGCGGTGGTGGAAGAAGTGAAAAAAAGTGGCTTACGTGGTCGTGGTGGTGCCGGTTTCCCTACCGGTATGAAGTGGAGTTTTTTGGCAAAGCCCGAAGGCGTTCCACGTTACCTTGTTGTAAATGCCGATGAGAGTGAGCCCGGTACATTTAAGGATCGTTACCTTATGGAATTTATTCCGCATCTGTTGATTGAAGGAATGATCTGTGCATCGTATGCATTGGGAAGTAACACCTCATACATCTATATCCGTGGCGAGTACTGGTGGGTAAAAGAAATTTTGGAAGTAGCTGTACAGGAAGCACGGAATGCCGGTTTCTTAGGTAAAAATATTTTAGGCAGCGGATTCGATTGCGACATCTTTGTTCAACCCGGTGCAGGTGCCTACATCTGCGGTGAGGAAACCGCATTGATTGAAAGTTTGGAAGGTAAGCGTGGTAATCCACGTATTAAACCTCCGTTCCCTGCTGTAAAAGGTTTGTGGGGTTGCCCAACTGTGGTAAACAATGTTGAATCAATTGCAGCAGTGGTACCCATCGTGAACGATGGTGGTGAAGAATATGCAAAACTCGGCACCGGAAAATCTACAGGTACAAAACTCATTTCTGCATGCGGTAACATCAACAAACCAGGCGTGTATGAAATTGAAATGAATATTTCGGTAGAAGAATTTATTTACAGCGATGAATACTGCGGCGGTATTGCCAATGGCAAAAAGCTGAAGGCATGTATTCCCGGCGGTTCATCTGTTCCTATTCTTCCTGCCAATCTTTTGTTGAAAACAGCGAAAGGCGAAACCCGCATGATGACGTACGAAAGCCTCAGCGATGGTGGTTTCGCAACCGGCAGTATGATGGGTAGCGGTGGTTTTATTGTTTTGGATGAAGACCAGTGTGTGGTGAAGAATACTTATACATTGGCTCGTTTCTACCGTCATGAAAGTTGCGGACAATGTTCGCCTTGCCGTGAAGGAACCGGTTGGATGGAAAAAATTCTGTTGAAGATTGATCAGGGTAAAGGCAGCATGAGTGATATAGATCTGTTGTGGGATATTCAACGCAAGATTGAAGGAAATACGATTTGTCCGTTGGGCGATGCAGCTGCATGGCCGGTAGCCGCAGCTATCCGTCATTTCCGTGATGAATTTGAATGGCATGTAACCAACCCGGCTGAAGCAGTGAAAAGAAATTACGGTTTAGCAAACTATGCGAAGCCATTAGAAATAGCAGCACCAACTGCATAACAAATTTGAAAGAACGTATTCAACAATATGTCTGAACAAAAACAACTTTTTAAAGTAACCATCGACAACATTACCGTTGAAGTGGAGCCCGGCACAACTATTCTGCAGGCTGCACGTAAAGTGGGTGGCGATGTAGCACCTCCTGCGATGTGCTATTACACAAAGCTGAAAGACAGTGGTGGTAAATGCCGTACCTGTTTAGTAGAAGTAGCTGCCGGTTCAACGGCCGATCCACGCCCCATGCCGAAGCTGGTGGCAAGTTGCCGTACCAATGTAATGGATGGAATGGTGGTAAAAAATATTACCAGCGATCGTGTAACTGATGCAAGAAACGGAGTGGTTGAATTTTTATTAATCAATCATCCGTTGGATTGTCCTATCTGCGATCAGGCAGGAGAGTGTCATTTACAGGATCTCAGCTATGAGCATGGGAAAGGTGCAAGCCGTTACGAATTCAAACGCCGCACATTCGAAAAGCATGATCTGGGTCCGTACATTCAGTTGCACATGACCCGTTGTATTCTTTGCTACCGTTGTGTATATACAGCCGATCAGGTAAGTAAAGAACGTCGTCATGGTATTTTAAGTCGTGGCGATCATGCAGAAATTGCTACCTACATTGAGAAGAGTTTGGATAATGATTTTATCGGCAACGTTATTGATGTTTGCCCGGTAGGCGCATTAACCGATAAAACTTTCCGCTTTAAAAACCGTGTATGGTTTACCAAGCCGGTAGATGCACATTGCAAATGCGATAAGTGCAGTGGCGAAGTGCAGTTATGGATGCGTGGCGATGAAGTGTTGCGTGTAACAGCACGTAAGGATGAGTGGGGCGAAGTAAAAGATACAACCAAAGGCGAACCCGGCTGGATCTGCAATACTTGTCGTTTCGAACGGAAGAAGATCAGCGATTGGGTCATTGAAGGGCCAACACAAGTCAACCGCCATTCAGTTATTTCGCAAGGCCATTATGTAGGGGTGAAGAAGCCAAACGAAACAATCAGTAAAGTAATGGGTGGCAGAGATCCGAAGTTGCTCATGAATATTAAAGATGTAAGTGAAGTGAATCAGGTTGAATTGAGTGAGTTGAAGGGGCCTGCTACATCAGAATCATTTAAACAGTTGAAGAAAGGAAATTAACAGATATGATCTTATTAACAGTTGATTGGGCATTGGTGCTGGAGAAAACCATCTTCATCGCATTTATCATCACCGTTTCGTTGGTGGTTGCTCTGTACATGACTTTCGGCGAACGGAAAGTGGCTGCATGGATCCAGGATCGTGTAGGTCCAAACCGTGCAGGTCCGTTTGGTTTGTTACAACCGTTGGCCGATGGTGTGAAGATGTTTTTCAAAGAAGAAATCATTCCCACCTCTTCCAATAAGATATTATTTATTCTTGGTCCATCGCTTGCCATGCTTACGGCGATGCTTACAAGTGCTGTAATACCCTGGGGCGATAAGGTTGAGTTGTTTGGCCGCACCATTTCCTTACAAATTGCTGATGTAAACATTGGTATCCTGTATGTATTTGGTATTGTGAGTTTGGGTGTATATGGTATTATGATTGGTGCATGGGCCAGTAACAACAAGTTCTCGTTAATGGGTGGTTTGCGTGCTGCATCACAAATCATTTCGTACGAACTGGCAATGGGTCTTTCATTAATTGCTTTGCTTATGATCACCGGCTCGTTGAGTTTAGGTGAAATGGTAAAGCAACAACAGGAAGGCTTGTGGAATGTAATTGTACAGCCACTCGGCTTCTTTATCTTTTTAGTGTGTGCATTTGCTGAATGTAACCGTACACCGTTCGATCTGGCAGAAGCAGAGAACGAATTGATCGGTGGTTATCATTCAGAATATTCGAGTTTAAAACTTGGGTTTTATTTGTTTGCAGAGTACATCAATATGTTCATCAGCAGTGCAATTATGGCCACCTTATATTTTGGCGGTTACGATATACTTCCGTTTTACGACGAAAGTGCATGGGGTTTTTCAGCCAACATCATGGCCCTGTTAGGTGCTGCAGCCTTATTCTTTAAAATTCTTGTTTTCATATTCATATTCATGTGGGTGCGTTGGACCATTCCAAGATTCCGCTACGATCAGTTAATGAATCTTGGCTGGAAGGGATTGATACCACTGGCCTTGTTTAATATGTTATTAACAGCAGCCGTGATTTTGTTTTTGAAGAAATAAGAAGATCGGGTAGAAACAGGGAACAAGAAATTACATTTGCAAACTTTTTTAATAAACGTTGATGCAATTAACAAACAGAGCGAAACAGGTAGACCGTAAGCCACTTACCATTGCAGAAAAGATTTATCTGCCTGCAGTGTTGAAAGGTATGGGCATTACGTTTTCGCACATCTTTAAAAAGAAGGTAACCATTCAATACCCCGAGCAAACAAGGCCTTTCAGCCCGGTGTTTCGTGGGTTGCACATTCTGAACCGTGATGAAGAAGGAAGAGAAAACTGTACAGCTTGTGGATTGTGTGCAGTAGCTTGTCCTGCAGAAGCAATTACAATGGATGCAGCAGAACGCTTACCCGGCGAAGAGCATCTGTATCGTGAAGAAAAATATGCAGCCAAGTACGAGATCAATATGCTGCGTTGCATTTTCTGTGGCTTGTGCGAAGAGGCTTGTCCGAAAGATGCTATCTATTTAACGGAAACATTTGCTCCGGCTAATTACAGTCGTAAGAGCTTTGTATATGGTAAAGACAACCTGGTTATTCCTCATCCGAAAGAAAACCCGGAAGCATTTGCCAAAGCAAAAGGATTAATTGACGAACGAAAGGCGAAAGCCAATCAACAGACTGCTTAATATGGATATTACTCAAATTTTATTCTGGTTCCTGTCTATACTTGCTGTGTTTGGAGCCTTAATGATGGTAGCAAGCAAAAACCCGGTGTACAGTGTACTCTGGCTCATTGTGGTGTTCTTTGCTATTTCCGGTCATTACATTTTATTAAATGCTCAGTTTTTAGCTGTCGTAAATATCATTGTATACGCAGGCGCTATTATGGTGTTGTTCCTGTTTGTAATTATGTTAATGAACCTGAACGCAGAAACAGAACCGCAGAAAAACAAGTGGCTGAAGTTTGCAGGCGCAATTGCGGGCGGCAGTTTGCTGTTGGTGTTTATTGCTGCTTTACGTCATGCAGATGCAATTAGAACACAGCAACTGAACATGGGCGGTGAAGCAGGTTTAATTAAAACACTGGGTAAAACATTGTTTACCGATTATGTGCTGCCATTTGAAATAAGCAGTGTGTTGTTTTTAAGTGCAATGGTGGGTGCTGTGGTAATAGCGAAAAAAGGAGATTAAAATTAATAATTTGAAAATTTGAAAATAATCCTGAGCGAAGTCGAAGGACAAATTTTCAAATTGAAAAATGCTCAAGTTCAATTATGCCGATCAATTATTATATTTTTTTAGCAGTGGCTTTGTTCAGCATTGGTGTAGCGGGTGTATTAACACGCCGCAACGCCATCATCATTTTCATGTGTGTGGAACTGATGCTGAATGCCGTAAACCTGTTGCTCGTTGCATTTTCAAAAATGCATGCACAAAATGCAATGGTTATTGACCCGTCTGCAACAGCAGGTGTGGAGGCGCAACTGTTTGTGTTCTTTATTATGGTGGTGGCTGCTGCCGAGGTAAGCGTAGGCTTAGCTATTATTGTAATGATGTACCGAAACATTCACAGTGTGGATGTAAACTTTTTGAACAGACTTAAACATTAATAGAGGAGTACGAACAGCGAGGTACGAATTACGTACTTCCGGCTTCGTACCTCGTACTTGATTATTATGAAGAGTATTATCGACTTGGTTTATCTGGTTCCGTTGTTTCCGCTGATTGGTTTTCTGATCAACGGATTGGGCAGAAATTATCTCAGCAAATCGCTCAGCGGAATTATTGGCAGTGCTGCTGTTCTTGCTTCATTTATTGTGAGTGTACTCATCTTTAACGAAACAAGAGCCGAAGCGTTTACAGCAACTACTGTAAACCTGTTTGAGTTTATTAATGTTGCCGGACTCAATATTCCGTTTGCTTTCCAGGTTGATCAGCTGTCGGCTTTGTTCCTGCTGGTGATTACAGGCGTAGGGTTTTTAATTCACCTGTATTCCACTTCGTATATGCACGAAGAAGCAAGTCATCACTTTGCACGCTACTTCGCTTATTTAAATCTATTTGTGTTCAGCATGTTGTTGCTGGTGTTGGGGGCCAACTATCTCATCATGTTTATTGGTTGGGAAGGTGTTGGTCTTTGTTCGTATTTGCTCATCGGCTATTGGTTTAAGAATAACGAGTATGGTAATGCGGCACGCAAAGCCTTTGTGATGAACCGTATTGGTGATCTTGGTTTTTTACTCGGCTTATTTTTCATCATTCAACAGTTTGGCTCATTAACCTATACCGAAGTGTTTACACAAGCTTCGGGTATGTTTAAAGGTGATACGATTCTTGTAGTAATTACCTTGTTATTGTTTGTTGGTGCAACCGGTAAGAGTGCACAAATTCCATTGTATACCTGGTTACCCGATGCGATGGCTGGTCCAACTCCGGTATCTGCGCTCATCCACGCAGCAACAATGGTTACAGCAGGTATCTACATGATTGCACGCAGCAACATTTTATATACACTTGCTCCAACAACGCAGGTTGTAGTAGCAGTAGTTGGTTTGGCAACGGCAATATTGGCTGCAACAATCGCCATCAAACAAAACGATATTAAAAAAGTACTGGCTTACTCAACAGTTAGTCAGCTGGGTTATATGTTCCTTGGTTTGGGCGTTGGTGCTTACACAGGGGCTGTATTTCATGTAATGACACATGCCTTCTTTAAAGCCCTGTTGTTCCTGGGTGCAGGTAGTGTAATCCATGCCATGCATCACGAACAGGATATTCGTAAAATGGGTGGACTCGCAAAGAAACTTCCCATCACACATATCACTTTCTTACTGGGTTGTATTGCTATTGCCGGCATTCCTCCGTTCAGCGGCTTCTTCTCCAAAGATGAAATTTTGGTACATGCATTTGCTGCGAACCCGGTGTTCTACAGCATTGGTTTAGCAGGTGCATTGATGACAGCTTTCTACATGTTCCGTTTATACGCCATGACGTTTAAAGGATTGTTCCGTGGTACACACGAACAGGAACATCACCTGCACGAAAGCCCCTGGCAAATGACAGTGCCGTTAGTGATCCTTGCATTCCTTGCAGTAGTTGCAGGCTTTGTGGGTATTCCTGAATTGTTTGCTGCAGATGCGCATAAACTCGAGCATTATTTAGCGCCTGTATTTAAAGCATCAACAGAAGCTGCAGCTGCACATCATGTAGAACATTCAACCGAATATATTTTACTGGGCGTAAGCTTAACATTGATTGCGGCAGCCATCTTCTTTGCGTTAAACCGTTTCAGCAAAAATCCTGAAACCGGCGAACCCGAAGGCTTTGGAAAAGTGTTGGCGAATAAGTGGTATGTAGATGAGTTGTACAATAATATTGTTACTAAACCACTTAACGGTTTAGGCGTATTCTTTAACCGATTTGTAGAGAAGAGTGGTATTGATGGTCTTGTAAACGGTGTGGGTAAAAGTGTACAGTGGGGCGGCCGCCAGCTACGTTTATTACAAAGCGGACAGGTAGGTTCGTATGTATTGTGGATGGTGATTGGTATTCTGCTGTTGTTCGTTATTACTATTAAATTCCTTTAATTAACCAGGCATAACTGTTTTATGATCGCATTACTGTTGATATTGGTTCCGTTGATTGGTGGATTGGTTACATTCTTTTTGAAACAGGAGAAGCAGGCCAAAACATGGAGTTTTCTTGTATCGCTCATTTCATTGGCAGCGATTACGTACAGCCTTATTACCAACAACGAAGAAGCCAGAAGTTTTACTGCAGCATGGTTGCCCCAACTCGGCGCAAGCTTTGCATTAAAAATGGATGGTGCAAGTACCTTGTTGTGTTTGCTCGGCGCACTTTCTTATCCCATCATTTTTGCTTCAACCTGGAAATCTTCTTATCCATCGCCCAACAGTTTTTATGGGTTGATGTTGCTGGCGCAGGCAGGTATCCTCGGTGTGTTTTTAGCAGCCGATGGTTTGTTGTTCTACTTCTTCTGGGAGTTGGCACTGATTCCCGTTTACTTCCTCTGCAGCAAATGGGGTGGCGAAAAACGCATTGCAGTTACATTTAAATTTTTCATTTATACATTCATCGGATCGTTGCTGATGTTGGTTGGTTTGCTTTACATGTACTACCAAACCGCTGATGCATCGTTTGCAATGGAATCGCTTTATGCAGTGAAGTTGTCGGGCGATCAGCAAACATGGTTGTTCTGGTTATTCTTTATTGCTTTTGCCATTAAGATGCCGGTATTTCCTTTCCATACCTGGCAGCCCGATGCATACGAGCAGTCTCCAACTGCAGTAACTATGGTGTTAAGTGCGTTGATGGTGAAGATGGGTTTGTTTGCAGTGATCCGTTGGTTATTGCCTTTGTTCCCCGATGCAGCTGTACAGTTCGATAATGTAGTAATTGGTTTAAGCGTAATTGGTATGGTGTACGCAAGTATCCTTGCCATGCAGCAAGACGATTTGAAACGTTTAATCGCTTATTCATCCATTGCACATATTGGTTTAATGAGTGCGGCCTTGTTTGTAAATAATGAAAGTGGTTTGCAGGGAGCTATCATTCAATTCTTCAGTCATGGTGTAAACGTGCTGGGTATGTGGATTGTGGTAGAACTCATCGAACGCCAGTTTGGTACACGTAAAATGAGTGAGCTGGGCGGTCTTGCACAAAAAGCACCGGCGTTAACAATTCTGTTAGTAATTGTTGCGTTGGCCAATGTAGCATTACCACTTACCAACGCATTCATTGGTGAGTTCCTCATGTTTAACGGTCTGTTCAAATTCAATGTATGGTATGCAGCTGTTGGTGGTTTAAGTATCATCCTCAGCGCCATCTATACCTTGCGGATGATCCAGAAAGTATTTTATGGTAACGAAAATGCATTAACAGCTAATAATACAGACATCAGCTTTATTGAAAAAGCAGCGTTGGCTGTAATTGTGATTGCCATTTTTGTGATGGGTGTGTATCCTTCACCTGTATTTAATTTAACCAAGGATACAGCAAGCTTTATACTGGGAATCTTTAAATAAACTCTTTAACGAAGAACGATGAACCTGATTTTACTTTCGGCGATTTGGGGTATTGTGATGATGTTCAGCGGTTTGTTCCTGAACAGCAAATCGGCGGCTAAAACCGTTGCCCTTGTGGGAGCGGTGGCATTATTGATCGGCAACTTTTTTGATCTCAGTGGAAAAATGATCATCAACAGCGACTTTAAAGGAATGCTGCAGTATGAGCGTTTTGGTTTGCTGTTTCTTACTGTGTTAATTGTAGCATTGCTGCTTTATATTTTGTTGAGCGGAAAAGATGTAGAAGCGGTGGGCAATCATCCGTTCGAATATTTTGCACTGATCTTTTTTGTAATGAGCGGTGCAGGTTTGGTAGCCTTGTTCAACAACCTGCTCATTCTGTTCATCGGTATCGAAATTGTATCAATTCCTCTGTACATCTTAACCGGTTCTGACAAACGAAACCTGAAGGGTAATGAGGCGGCGTTGAAATACTTCCTGATGGGATCTTTTTCAACCGGTATCCTGTTAATGGGTATCGCCTTTTTGTATGGTGCAGCCGGTTCGTTCCAGGTAGAACGTTTGGCCATGGTTGCTTCAGAGGAGTTCCAGGTGTTTACCACCATTGGTATTGTAATGATTATGGTGGCATTGGCTTTTAAAGTTTCTGCTGCACCGTTTCATTTCTGGACACCCGATGTGTACGATGGCGCACCAACCGTGTTCACTTCCTTTATGGCAACCATTGTTAAAGCAGCTGTCTTTATCGGCTTCTTAAACCTGTTTACCAATGCGTTTGCCGGTAAAGCCGAAAGCTGGAAATTAACGGTAGCCATTATTACTGCTTTAACTCTGTTCATTGGAAATATAACAGCGGTATATCAGCAAAGTGTAAAGCGTATGCTGGCTTATTCCAGTATTGCGCAGGCAGGCTTTATGATGTTTGCTGTGTTTGCCATTAATGATATGTCGAAACAAGGTCTGTTGCTGTATGCTGCTGCGTATTGCATTGCCACCATCGGCATTTTTGCGGTATTGGTTAAAATGAAAGATTACACGTTTGAAGGCTTTAACGGATTGGCTAAGAAACAGCCGCTGGTAGCATTTGTACTTACCGTTTGTTTCTTATCGCTGGCCGGTATTCCGTTAACAGCGGGCTTCTTCGCAAAATATTTTGTATTGGCAGCAGCCGTTAAAACCGGTACTTATCTGTGGTTAGTGATTTTTGCAGTAGTTATGGCAGCCGTGAGTGTGTACTATTATTTCCGAGTTATACAGGCCATGTATTTTAAAGAAGGCGAAACACAGGAGCTGGAAATTTCAACTTCGTTTAAAACGTTATTGGCTGTTGTAGCGGCAATTATTATCCTGTTGGGTGTTTATCCGAGCCTGTTGCTCGATGCGCTTATTTTCTTTTAAACAGGCCACAGAAACGAATTTTACAAAACCCTGCAACCGCAGGGTTTTGCCGTTTATAGAAACAACTTGCAAATCGCCGGAGCTTTCTTAATTTCGGGATGAATAAAGAAGACCGGCAGCGGTTTTACTTCAAACGCACATATGACTTTCTCCGACATCTTATCATTGGCATGGCGAACAATACGTTCCAATAAATTACGCACCGGCATTACGGTTGCCATTATTGCATTCGGTATTATGGCACTTATTGGCATTATTACCGCCATTGAAGCAATGAACCAAAGCCTGTACGAGAACTTCTCTATTCTTGGTGCAAACTCTTTCAGCCTGCGTTACAAAGAGCGGAACATCCGTTTTGGCGGCGGTCCTAAAAGCGATTTAACCCGTACCAAAAAAACAGGTACCAAACAACGCAGCTCCAACCTCGATCGGTTTATTACGTTTGATGAAGCAAGACGATTTAAAGATCAGTTTGCGTTTCCGGCAACTGTAAGTATTTCCAAATTTGCAAGCGGCAATGCTACCATCTTTTTTGAGGAGCAGAAAACCAATCCGAATGTTCGTGTAATAGGGGGGGATGAAAATTATTTGCTTAACAGCGGTTATACATTAGAGCAGGGACGTGATTTTAATAAGCTCGATGTTGAGAGCGGACGTAACGTTGCCATTATTGGCAGCGACCTGGTGCATAAACTGTTTAAAGACAAGCCAACATATGCGGTGGGTAAAATGATCCGTATCGGATCGAACCGCTACCGCATCATCGGTGTGTTAAAAGCAAGAGGAGCCAGTTCATTTCTTTCGCTCGATAATATTGCATTGGTTACGTACAACAATGTACGTCGTGTTTTCAGTGGTAACGGCAGCTACAACATCACCATACGTGCAAACGATTTTGCACAGATGGATGCTGCAGTAGGTGAGGCCACCTGTGTGTTTCGCCAGGCCCGGCGTTTATCAACGAAAGAAGCGGATAACTTTTATGTAGACCGCAGCGACAGCATTGTTGAATCGTTGAAAAAAACACTCAGCTATGTACAAATAGCAGCTATTGTTATTGGTGCCATTACATTGTTAGGCGCAGCCATTGGTTTAACCAATATTATGTTGGTGGCGGTTAGCGAACGTACACGGGAAATTGGCTTAGCTAAATCCATTGGTGCTAAAAGTTCAAATATCCGCAAGCAGTTTTTATGGGAAAGCATCCTCATTAGTTTACTCGGTGCTTTCTTTGGAATTGTATTGGGAATTCTTGTTGGTAATCTTGCCGCACTCTTCTTTAAAACAGGGTTTATTGTTCCCTGGGCATGGGCAGCTGCCGGTGTAATTATTTGTTTTGTTACAGGGTTGATTGCCGGTTTATATCCTGCACGGAAAGCAGCAAAGCTCGATCCTATTACGGCATTACGATACGAATAACAACCGTTTACAGGCAGTCTTTCGTTTCTTACCATCCATCACACATACTTTACCGATGGTGAAAGTGTACTTCCCGCTCTCACCGTATTTTATTCCGCATATGTAAGCGGTAAAATATCTTTGTTCTTCCTTTTAAAGGAATTTACTCCAATGTAGAACGTACATTTTTATTTTCAGCGCCCAACTGCTTCCTCAGTCATCTCCGTAAGTTTTAAACAAGGTGCACCTGCTTACTCACAATGCTCCTGCATAGCTTCGAAACGCTGTAAATACTGCTTCACAATAATCATTTTTTAATTCTTAAACCATTTTTCAACTATGGACATTGCATCCTTATTTTTCGCCTATTGGTGGGTGTTAGTTATTTTCTTTTCACTCATCTTTTACAAATTCGTATTACGTGTTTTCTTCGGCATGGTGATCGTACCCGAAGACAAAATCGGCCTAGTAACTAAAAAGTTTGTATTGATTGGTGCACATCGTGAGCTGCCCGACGGCCGCATTATTGCAACAAAAGGCGAAGCCGGTTTTCAGGCCAAAACATTAGCACCGGGTTTATATTGGTTTATGTGGCCCTGGCAATACGGAGTAGATATGATTCCGTTTACAGTTGTGCCCGAAGGTAAAATTGCACTTGTATTAAGTAAAGACGGTACCGAAATTCCAACTGGTCATATCCTTGCACGTAAAGTGGATTGTGATAATTTCCAGGATGCGCATGCGTTTCTGGATAACGGAGGGCAACGTGGCCGTCAAACAGCATTTATTACTGCAGGTTCTTACCGTATTAACCGTTACTTGTTTGATATAAGTGTGGTTGACCAGGTAACTATTAACGAAAACATGGTGGGTATTGTAACTGCATTGGATGGTGAACCGATTCCGATTGGTTCCATTGCCGGTAAGTTTGTTGAAGGGCATAACAACTTCCAGAACTTCGATTCATTTCTTGCCAATGGCGGTAACCGTGGTTTACAGCCACAGGTAATACTTGCAGGTTCATACTATATTAATCCATGGGCATTGCAGATAGAGGAAACGCCCATGACGGATATTCCCATCGGTCACGTTGGTGTAGTAATCTCTTACATTGGTGATGTTGGTAAAGACTTAACAGGAGACACGTTCAAACATGGTAACATTGTTGAAAAAGGTTATCGTGGTGTATGGATGGAGCCATTAGGTCCGGGTAAATACCCCATTAACAAATACACCACCAAAGTGGAGTTGGTACCAACAACCAATCTTGTATTAAACTGGGCCAATGCAAGAAGTGAAGCACACTCGTTAGATAAAAATCTGTCAACGATTACGGTGCGTTCGAAAGACGGTTTCCCGTTTAATCTCGACGTAGCACAGATCATTCACATACCCGCAACAGAAGCACCGAAAGTAATTGCACGCTTCGGCAGTATGAACAATCTTGTTAGCCAGGTGCTTGAACCTACTATTGGTAACTACTTCCGTAACAGTGCGCAGGATAGTGATGTGATTTCGTTCTTAAGCACCCGTAAAGAACGGCAGAACGCTGCGAAAGATCACATCAAAGATGTGCTGGAAGAGTACAACGTAAATGCTGTTGATACGTTGATTGGCGACATCGTTCCTCCGGAAGCGTTGATGAAAACATTAACCGATCGTAAGATTGCGCAGGAAGAGGAGAAGACGTATGAAACACAACGCATGGCGCAGGAAAAACGTCAGGGCGTTGAAAAAGAAACAGCTATTGCTGACATGCAGAAGGAAATTGTAAAAGCGCAGCAAAGTGTAGAGATTGCACAACGCACAGCTGATGCAACGGTGAAGAAAGCGGAAGGTGATGCTACCAGTTTAAAACTGAGTGTAAATGCTGAAGCAGAAGCAACCAAGATGCGTGCAAATGCAGAATCGGAAGCAATAAAAATGAAAGCAGCTGCACAAGCCGAATCAACAAAGCTGAATGCCGCTGCCGATGCGGAACGTATTTCAAAAACCGGTTTGGCAGAAGCAGAAAAAATTATGGCCATTGGTAAATCAACTGCAGAAGCATACGAGTTGCAGGTGAAGGCAATGGGTGGCGATAACTTTACTCGTTATAAGATTACTGAGGAAATCAGTAAAGGTCAGATCAAGATTATACCTGATGTTTTAATTGGCGGTGCCAATGGAGCAGATGGTCCCATCAGCGGATTACTTGGCCTGAAGCTGATGGAAATGATGGACGCTGATAAAAAGAAAAATGAAAGCAAAGACAATTAAAACGTGTAGTTGCTGTAAATAAAAAGACCCCGTTTGATCGGGGTCTTTTTTTATGATTACCTGAAACGAAATAATTATTTCTTTTCAAGCATATCGGTAATACGATCGCTCAGGTCCTGCAGGTGCAGCTTCGTCATATTATCAGTTGTTAATGGTAAAGCAACTTTAATATCGTTGCGCAGCTGGCGTAAGGTTCCTTTCAGAATAGAATACGCATCTGTGTTTTTAACATTAACCGATGGTGACACCTGGAAGCTGATAGTAAGACCACCCGTGTTTGCAGCAGGAGCTCCGGGCAGCAATGAAATAATACGCTCAACAAACATCTTTTGTAAGTTACGGCGGTATACATCAGTTGCTTTGCGGTTGTACACTTCGCTGAAAATTGTACGGCGCAGATCGTCCATTAACTCAGTTGCTTTGTAAGCACTGTTGCCTAATGTTGCTTCTGCAGTAAACAATTTGCTCATGGTAGATACCGAAACAAGACGGTTAATGATTGCTTCCTGTCTGTTGCCGATAATTTCCTGCGGGTTAATACCGGTACGGCTGAAGATATCATTGTTAATTAACCATGTTGGTGTACTAAACAATTGCTGACCTAAGAAATTTACTGCGTCTTTTTGAATTGCTTTTGGTACAAATTCATACACAGGTCCTTCCTGTTCAACCATTTTTGGTGTTTCGTAAATGCCACCTACGTTCTTTGCAACATGACCCATGTAACGGCCAAACTGTGCTTGTACCTGGTTGTACATTTCTTCTAAACCTTCATAGCTTTCGTTTGGTTGCTTTGTCCAGTTAATGAGGTTTGGAACAATGCGCTGCAGATTCTTAATACCGTAAGCACTTGCTTTCATGGCATCATTACCTAAATCTTCGTTTTGTGAACGTGGATCATCAGGATTTGTTTCTGTACCAAACCACAGACGCTTATTTTTTAAACGCTCGGTTGTTAACTTTTGCAGGTAAGCTACTTCTTCTTCTGCAGTTTTAAATTCAGGTAACCAACGGTAACCCCATTCAATCGCCCATTTATCGTAATCGCCGATGCGTGGGAACAAACCAATACGGGAAATATTATCTTCCGGTTGTGCTACGTAGTTAAAACGTGCATAGTCCATAATAGAAGGAGTATGGCCATTTGCTTCAACCCACTTCTTATTACATAAACTGTCAACAGGTACTGTTGAAGAAGAACCATAGTTATGACGTAAGCCTAAAGTGTGGCCTACTTCGTGTGATGATACGAAACGGATGAGTTCACCCATCAGCGCATCGTCAAAAACCATTGCATGTGCACCGGGATCAACTGCTGCTGTTTGTACAAAATACCAGTTGCGGAGCAAGCTCATTACGTTGTGGTACCAGTTAATGTGGCTTTCCAGAATTTGTCCGCTGCGTGGATCGTGTACGTTCGGGCCGCTTGCATTTGCAACTTCACTTGGCTTATATACAATGGCACTGAAACGGGCATCTTCAAGACTCCAGGTACTGTCTTCCTGTTTTGTCGGTGCCATTTTACCCATGATGGCATTTTTAAAACCTGCTTTTTCAAAAGCAGCTTGCCAGTCATCAACACCCTGCATTAAATATTTCACCCATTTTTTTGGCGTAGCAGGATCGATGTAGTAAATGATGGGGTTCTTTGGTTCAACCAATTCGCCACGCTTGTACTTTTCAATATCTTCTTCTTTAGGCTCCAGCTTCCAGCGAACAGCCATTTGAATTTCTTTTACACCCTGAGGGTTTGCATCAAAGTCGGTTAAACGTCTTGTAAAGAAACCTACACGGGGGTCGAAGTACCTTGCTTTTGCAGGTGTTTTCGGCAACAGTAACATCGAACTGTTTAGTTCTAATGTAAATGTAGTTGCACGGCTGCCGCCGCCAAAACCACCTTGCGCTGTTGCAGGGGTAGCGGCACGGCCATATGTTTTTACCGTTTTAATTTCAATGTTAATCGGGTAAGCCTTTACTGTTTGTGTGTAAGACTTATCGGCCTGCAATAAACCTAACTGGAGGCTTGTTTTAGTTCCGGTATTGAAAAACAGCACATCGTTGTCGCCGGCGATAAAATCGGTCATTTCAATAACTGTAAAACGGGTATTGGTTACAGAATCCCTGTTGTAGGCTTTCACATCAAAGGCCTGCATAATAGGCTGCGTGTTTGAGTTTACAACCGATTTGTACATGCCATTTTCATCGGTACCACGCTGATCGAAGGATACACGTTTTAAAAAGATTTTGTTGTTAGGACCTCTTTCGAAACGGATGACGTTGTTATTAACAATATCACCAGCGTAACCGGAAAAACCATTGCTTAAACCGGCAGCCGATTTAGAAATACGGGTAACAATAAGGATATCTCTGCTTAACAGAGAGTCGGGTAACTCAAAGAAATATTTATCGTCCAGCGTATGTACTTTAAACAGACCTTCATCTGTTTTCGCCTTGTCTGTAATAACTTCTTTGTAAGGTTTTGGGGCTGTACGTTGTGCCGGGGCACCGCCGCCGGGCATACCGGTTGGCATTTGTGTTGGGGCGCCGCCGGTGGTTGGGTTGCCGGGCCGGTTTTGCGCAACAACAGCAGTTAAACTACCTGCCATCAGCAGGGATAATAGCATCAGATTTTTCTTCATACTTTGTTGGGGTTTAAAAATCGCTTGAAGATAGTGGTTAAACAATGAAACTCATTCACTACAAAAACGAGTGGAAATTGTTAATGACAAGCGGCGAAAAATGATAAACGGCTGCAAACGATTGCTGTAACTACTCAAAAAATTAAAATGAACGGAAGTTGCAGAAAATAAATATTTCCCTAACTTGTGCCACCCTGTTAAGGGGAATTGGTTTGATTTTTTGAAAAAGAAATTTCATAGAATTGTACCACTATTTAAGATGTAAAACTTACTTAATTAAAAAACCAAAAAATCAATTGTCATGGCTGAAACAAAACCAACGGCAGCAAAAGCCGCAACTTCAGGGCAAGCAAAGCAGAGCACAAACATTATTTCATGGATTGCACCAATTGTGTGTATCCTTGCCGGTTACTCTATCTGGCGTTTTATTTTAGGCAACCCCAGTGGTTTTGATGAGCCGGATACGACAGGTTGGTTCTGGCCGAAGCATCACAAACCTAAGGGTGCCCTCAATGCTATTTATGAAGGTGGTATCATTGTACCTTTCCTCATTGGCTTGTTCCTGATGGTAATTGTGTTTTCTATTGAGCGTTTCCTCACTATTATGAAAGCAATGGGTGCTGGTAACACAACAGACTTTATCCGTAAAGTACAGTACCACCTCGCCAACAAAAACATTGAAGCAGCTTTAGCTGAATGCGATAAGCAAAAAGGTTCTGTTGCGAACGTAATGAAGGCGGGTTTAAAAAAATACCGTGAAATGATCACTGCTGACGGTGTTGATCATGACCAGAAAGTTGCAGCTATTCAAAAAGAAGTAGAAGAAGCGACAGCTTTGGAATTACCAATGCTTTCTAAAAACCTTGTATTCTTATCTACTATCACTTCACTTGCAACGTTGATTGCCCTCTTGGGAACTGTATTAGGTATGATCCGTTCATTTGCTGCCCTTGGTAAAGAAGGTGGTGGTGGTGATGCCAGTGCACTGGCGGTGGGTATTTCTGAGGCCCTTTACAATACAGCAATCGGTATCGGTACTTCGTCTTTTGCGATGATTATGTACAATGTGTTTACAACAAAGATCGATTCAATTACATACGGTATCGACGAAACAAGTTTCACATTGACTCAAAGTTTTGCAACTCAGTACAAATAATATACAGGCCAAAAAAACAGGCCAAATGTGTATGGATTTTTGCTGAAACTGAATCTTCATAATTCAAAACTTTAATCTAGTGTCTAAACTTAATAAAATAGCCCGGAAGAGTACATGGGTAGATATGACCGCATTCGTGGATGTGTCGTTTCTGATCCTTACCTTCTTCATGTTGGCAACGAAGTTCAAACCACCAGAAGTGGTTAATATCGACAATCCGAAGTCGGTTTCTTCTGATAAGGTAGAAGATAAGGATGTGTTCAAGGTTTCATTTGACAAAAATGGCCGAGTCTTTATCAGCTTTAGTGCAGATAAAGATGGTAGGGAAAAAGCGCAATTAACAGCCGAAGTCTTAGGTCGTCAGAAAGGGCTTGGTTTAACCCCTGCTGAAATTTCAAACTTTGTAAAATTCTCAAGTGGAGGTATTGGTGTTCCTGTTACTCAGCTGAAAAGTTTCTTAGCGCTGAGTGATGCCGAATACAAGGCCTTTAAACAACCCGGTATTCCTGTTTCGGATACATTGAATAATCAGTTAAACGATTACATCAATGCATTATTAACTGGTACTGGCGGACGTAAGCCCGCAAACGTAATGCTCAATGGTGATAACGGAACAACATATCCCTACTTCAAAAACGTACTTGCTGCGTTCAAGAAAAACGGTATTTTCTCGTTCAAACTTATCACAGCCATGGAAGGTGTACCCACCGGTACTCCTCTCTATAAGCGCCAGAAAGAGCAAGGGGGGCAAGCAAAATAATTTTTAACATTAAATAATTGAACAATGGCAGAGATAGCACAAGACGGGGGCGGAGGTGGCCATAAGAAAGGTCCTGGGGTCAAGAAACAGGCCCGTAAAGAAGCCCGAGTTGACATGACACCCATGGTGGATCTTGGGTTTCTGTTGATTACGTTCTTTATCTTTACTACTACCATCAATAGTCCCAAAGCCTTTAAGCTGAACGTTCCTGACGACAGTGCCAAAGACGAAGAACAAACTCAGGCAAAAGCTTCGGGTGCGTTTACGGTTTTGTTAAGCAAGGGCAACCATGTGTACTATTACGAAGGACAGCTGCAAAGCGATGGATCGAACTTTAAGTCTTCAAACTTTAAAGAAATCCGTAACGAGTTGCTTCGTAAAAAGGCTAGTACAGCTGAAAAAGATCTCGTTGTGATCATCAAGCCAAACGAAGAAGCGAACTACAAAAACGTAGTAGACATGCTTGATGAAATGCAGATTTTGGAAATTAAACGTTATGCCGTTGTAGACATTGCTGAAGGGGAGAACGCTCTTATTCGGGTAACCGAAGGCTCGTCCCCAACCCCGGCAGCCGGCGGAAAATAATGTATGGAATTATCCCGCATTTGCATCTAATACTAAACACAACCGTTAATTATGGAAGTAAATAAAATATTAAGCTCTGATTTTCTTGATATCCTGTTCGACGGCAGGAACAAGGAATACGGTGCTTATGAACTCCGAAAAAATTACAAACGCCGTTTAACAACAGCATTGTTGATTACAGCAGGGTTTGCTCTGTTGATTTTCATCAGTGTAATTGTTGGCCGTAGCGTTAGTAATGCAGACAAATCGAAAGTAAAGGTGAGTGATGTAACACTTGCCGATATTAAGCAGGAAGAGCCTCAAAAAATTGAGCCGCCGCCACCGCCTCCTCCCAAACAGGAGCCCCCGAAAATTGAGATCACCAAGTTTACGCCTCCTAAAATTGTAGAAGACGAAAAATTTGATGAAAAACAAGAAGTAAAGGAGCAGGAACAAATTACCAACGTTGGTAAAATTGACCAGGAAGGTATTAAAGACCCTGAAGTAGTAAATCCTCCAAAGGTAGAAGAAGAATCTAAAGTTGTAGAAGCTCCTAAGGAAGACGAAAACCAGGTATTTACCAAAGTGGAAGTGGAAGCCCAGTTCCCCGGTGGAGAAGGTAAATGGAACCAATATGTACAACGTGAGGTAGAAAAAAATATCGACGATCTGGTTGACGATGGTCAAGCAGGTACATGTGAAGTTCAGTTTATCGTGGATAAAGAAGGTAACGTAAGTAATGTGGAAGCATTGTCTATGAAAGGTTCTAAACTCGCAGAGGTTGCAGTAAATGCAATTAAGCGTGGACCTAAATGGATTCCTGCCATCCAGAATGGTCGTCAGGTAAAAGCTTGGCGTCGTCAGAAAATTACGTTCCGCTTACCGGATGAGCAACCATAAGACCTTTTCAGAAAGGAATATACAAGCAAGCTCCCCATCGGATTTCCGATGGGGACTTTTGTTTTATAGATGTTTGGAGTGCTAACTGACAGTTGCAAAAAGTATGTATGGAATTTTTCACCATTCACATCTCAGTAAAAACAACTGTTATGGATATTATAGCACCAAAAAACAAGCGGGAAATTAAAGTCGATTTTGCACCAATGGTAGATCTTGGCTTTCTCCTCATTACCTTCTTCATGTTTACAACAGAACTGTTAAAACCGCAGGCATTTGGCTTACATGTGCCCGATGATAAAGATGTTCAGGTGCCCAATCAAACCCCCGAATCATCAACCATTACATTGCAAATGAAAGGGAATGGTGTGGTAGATTACTATGAAGGGTTCGAGCAGAAACCGCTTCAAAAAGGTACGCTTACTTTGTATAAACAAAATTCGCTCCGTACTCATTTAATCGATAAACGAAACCGCATTTTGCAACAGCTTCATACCGATTCAAATTACACCGTACTCATTCAGCCCAATTCCGAAACATCCTATAAAGAAATGATTGACGTAATGGATGAAATGAAGATACTCGACATTCGTAAATATGTGCTGGTGGATGTAAAACAGTAAAAGTGGGCAGGCTTGTATGCAAGCGTTAAATTTGCAGCATGCTTGGAAAATTATCTGGTTGGGACGATACCATTGTTGCATTGGCAACACCTCACGGAATTGGCGCTATTGGCGTAATACGGCTAAGCGGCAACAAGGCTATTGATATTGTAAACCGGTTGTTTCCTTCGAAAGATTTGCAGCAACAAAAAACGCATACTATACATGTAGGTTTTTTAAAAGATGGTGAAAAAGTATTGGATGAAGTGGTGGTTTCACTTTTTAAGAATCCAAGAAGTTATACTGGCGAAGATGTGATTGAAATTTCATGCCATGGCTCTCCTTTTATCCAGGAACAGGTTGTGCATACATTGGTAAAATACGGTGCCCGTTTAGCAAAACCGGGTGAGTTTACCCAACGGGCCTTTCTTAAAGGCAAGCTCGATTTAACACAGGCTGAAGCTGTAGCAGATTTAATTGCCAGTAATACAGAGGCCTCTCAAAAAACAGCATTACACAATATACGTGGAGGTTTTTCGGGCGTGTTAAAAGAGTTGCGTGAACAATTGATTCAGTTCTCGGCATTAATTGAACTGGAACTCGATTTTTCGCAGGAAGATGTTGAATTCGCCGACCGTACACGTTTCTATGAACTCATTGCAAAAATGCAACACGTTACCGGCGATTTATTGCAATCGTTTAAACTCGGTAACGTAATAAAAAACGGGGTGAGTGTTGCGATTGTGGGCAAGCCTAATGCAGGGAAATCTACATTGCTTAATACGTTGCTCAATGAAAACAGAGCAATTGTAAGCGACATTGCCGGCACAACAAGAGATACGATAGAAGAGGTTATCAATATTGATGGTATTTTATTTCGGTTGATTGATACAGCAGGTATAAGAGAAAGCAGGGATATAATTGAAACGATTGGTGTAGAAAAAAGTATGGAGAAAATGAAGGCGGCCGACCTTGTTGTATACCTGTTTGATGCGAATGAAGAAACACAGGCAGGCATTGAAGCTGCTGCGTTACAAATACAGGAACATAACAACAACTTCCTCTTGGTTGGGAATAAGGTAGATGTATTAACTGAAGCTGCAGCTCAGGATAAATTTGCAGGCGATGCTGTTCTTTTTATTGCTGCAAAATCGAAGCTGCATATCGATTTACTCAAACAAAGGCTGGTTGATAAAGTTGTACAGGGAACTGTACAAACAGAAAATACAATTATTACCAATGCCCGCCATTACACTGCACTGCAGGAAGTTGATAAAGCTTTAGTTGATATTACGAATGGGCTCAATAACCAATTATCAGGCGATTTACTTGCATTGGACATAAGGCGTTGCCTTCATTTTTTAGGAGAGATAACCGGTGAAATAACCAATGAAGACCGGCTCGATTTTATCTTCAGTAAATTCTGTATCGGAAAGTAACTATCTTTCATTTGTTTCATAAATGCTTGTCTTTGTTGGATTTTAGCTGATTTATCCTTCTCTTTTTTGTTGCCCAACTCTACTTTTTTACCTATATTTGTTGCCTAATTGTTGCCCAGATTTGTTGCCCACAAATCAGGCAACAGTCGGGAGAGAACATGCTACATACAGCTACAAGCTGCAACATGGAGCAACAACAGGCAACAAAATGAGCAGTAACATTCGTCTTCAAAAAACTTGTCAGCACTGCGGTAACAGATTTACCGCAAAGACTACTGTTACACAGTTTTGCTCAGATACCTGTGCCAAACGAGCATACAAGCAGCGGAAGCGGAACGAAAAAATTGAAGTGGCCATCAAGGAAGAAACCGAGAAAGCACTTTACAACCCTGCCATTGCTCAAAAGGAATTTCTAACCGTTGAAGAAGCCTGCCAGTTAATCAACGCCAGCCGATGGACCATTTACAGGCTCATTGAGAAAGGCGAACTCAAAGCAGGTAAACTGGGCAGAAGTACCCGTATTCCCCGGGCAGCTATCAATGAATTATTCAAACTAACTGAAGCATGACAGTAACACTTAGGCAACGCAAAAAGGGCGATAAAATAAGCCTGTATCTTGATTACTACAGTGATGGTAAAAGAGATTACGAATACCTGCAACTCTACCTGATACCCGAGCCGGAGAAAGGCAAGCTCACTAAGGAGCAGAAGGAAGAGAACCGCAAAACACTGGTATTGGCAGAAGCCATCAGGTCGAAGCGTTTGTTACAGATAAAGAATGAAGAATACGGCTTTCGTGATACCGATAAAGCCAAAGGCAGTTTCATTGCCTACTTTGAACGCCTTACAGAGAAAAGGAGAAACAGCCAGGGTAATTGGGGCAATTGGGATAGCGTATTGAAGCACCTGAAGAAGTTTACCAAGAACGGAGCATCATTCAAAGACATTGATAAAAACTGGCTGGAAGATTTCAAGAACTACCTCCAGTATGAAGCCAAGAGCAAAACCATTAAACGCCTTTCGCAGAACTCTCAATCATCCTATTTCAGCAAGGTAACAGCAGCTTTGAAAGAAGCCGTAAAAGAAGGCATCATCCAAACCAACCCGGCAAACCAAGTGGAAGGCATCAAAGCGGATGATCCTGATAGGGAGTTTCTCACATTGGAAGAACTACAGGCAGCCGCTAAAGTGGAATGTGAAATGCCGGTGCTGAAAGATGCTTTCATCTTTTCTGCACTAACAGGCTTACGTTGGTCAGATATTGAAAAACTGGTTTGGTCAGAAGTGCAGCACTCTGAGCAGTCAGGGTATTACATCCGTTTCAGGCAGAAGAAAACAAAGGGTGCAGAAACCTTGCCCATTTCGGAACAGGCTTTTCAGTTGTTAGGCGATAGAAGGAAACCCGAGGATAAAGTATTTGAAGGCTTGTATTACAGTGCCTGGCATAACTTGAAACTCCGTGAATGGGTAATGAAAGCAGGTATCACAAAACATATCACCTTTCACTGTGCAAGGCATACCTACGCCACCCTTCAAATTACATTGGGTACAGACATTTACACTGTTTCAAAACTCTTAGGACACAGGCACCTGAAAACAACCGAAATTTACGCTAAGGTGATTGACCATAAAAAACAGGAGGCAGCGAATAAAATCAAATTAGACTTATAGCGATGGAGATAAAAGTATTAGACAGCATAATGCACGGTGCTTTGAAACCGTGGAAAATGGATACCACCAACACAAGGCGGTTCACTGAATTGGTGAAAGCTGCAAAAGCAGCTTCACCGAAAACTATTGCAGAGTTGCAGTCACAAATGACTGCCTTGCTGGCCGACTATTCGCAGTTAAAGAAAGTGCTGTCTGATACGGCAATTACAAACGACATGATACAGCCGCTTTCATATAAAACAGTTTTACCCAAGTACACAGACCCCATCACCAACTTTTATTTTTTAGTAATCACAGCGGAAACACTCAGGGTATATAATTCCATCCTTTTGAAAGCTGCATCACTTACTGAGTTGGTTGATATTCAGTATCAGATTAACAAGGTGCTCAACAGTATCAAAGTATTGACAAAGCAAACCGCAGCCGAGTTAATTGAAAGGGATTTTACAACAGAACCCAATGAGCAAAGCAATCATGTACATTATGCCCTTCATTGCTTAAAGCATAGTTTGATACAGCTTTATTTTAGCGTTCAACATTCATTTGAAAACAGCTTGCAGCACACCACAAGTTTGGAAGACTTTTATGTGTTGGATTTGGAACTGCCATTGTCAAGCATCCAAGAATTAGAATACATCGGGCAGGTAGTGCCAGTCGGCAAGCAAAGCGAGGAATACACCGAAAGCCAGGAAACAATTTGCTTCGGTTTCAAAGATGATATTGAAAAACTGAAAACGGTAGTTAATCAGTTGTGCTATCAGATAGAGTTCCTGAATGAGGATGTTGCTAATGCTGATGAATTGATAAAAGCCTTCACAGCAAAAAGCATCCTGCCGGGTGCAGTTAAAATTCAATTAGGCTGCGAAACAAAACACTTCCGTTACTGCATTGATAAGTTCATGCCCTTCTTCAATGGCCTTTCACTGGCTAACATTGAGAAGTCAAAAATCTTCTATTCAAAGAAGGACACCCTCATTACTGCAAACAACCTTTCAGCCAGTGGTTCAAAGAACAGAATTGAACCGAAGGAAAAGGCAACCATTGACAAAATCTTCAAACATCTGCAATAAAAAACATTAAGATTATTCAGTAATCTGAGTAAGGGATTAACCCCTTAACCTTTGCCCCTCAAGCATTTGAGAGGTTTGTGCCATCAAACTTTAAAAAGTAAAAAGATGGCAAACGAAGATTTAATCTTAGACAAGCTCACCGAAATCGCTAACAAGCTGGATGAGCAAAACCTGTTACAAAAGACAGTACTGAACTTTAATGAGGCTTGCAAGTATTTAGACGTAAGCCCATCGCATTTGTACAAACTCACAAGTACAAAGCACATTCCCCATTTCTGTCCTCAGGGTAAGAAACTCTACTTCAAACGGGAGGAATTGGACAACTGGTTACAGCGTAACCGTAAGTCAGCAGCCGATGAAATTGATCAGATGGCAAGCGACTATGTTATCCGCAACAAACGCAAGAAGTAAGAATTTTTTATTAACTGAAAGAACAGAACAATGGCATCAAGTACCATATTCAGAAACTTTACCGTTCCGGTTGAAAAGAGATCATTGCTTCTTATTGGCAATGATATAGCCAACGGCAAATACAAAGCCGAGGTTGAAGAAATCAGGGCATTGCTGGAACAGGGTAAAGCGGAGGAAGCCGCCAGTAAGAAAAAGCAATTGTTGGCTTTTACTCCATCCGCAGTATTCACCGAGAAAAGGCAAATGGCTTTCCTGGAAATGTACAGCGGTTTTGTGCATCTTGATTTTGATAAGCTGACACCGGAGCAGTTAGATACAGCCTTCAAAGTCATTGCCGAAATTCCCTACACTTTCTTATGCTTCATCAGTCCCAGCGGCAACGGCCTCAAAGTATTCATTGAAGTGAATACAGGCATTGGGCACCACGACACAGCCTATTTGCAGGTGCAGCAGTTTTACGAAGAAGCTACCGGCTTAAAGGCCGACCCAAGTTGCAAGGATATTACACGCCTTTGCTTCATGAGTTACCATCCCGGACTGTACAAGAATATCCGTAACGAGAAATTCAAAGTGCAGCTACCTGAAACCAAAATCCAGGAACCGGTAAGGGAAAATACAGAGCCAATTATACCACCGCATCAAAACGAACCCGAAGAGGATCTGAACACCGCTTTCATATTCAATCAACAAATTCAATTCACCAATCAAAAATCACAATACACAGATGGAAACAGGAACAATTATATTTATCGGCTTGCTTC
>JGI24115J20150_1000077_pt1 | contig 47762 bp, 40 predicted proteins | sample Subbioar_CSW14AB_FD_20150 | JGI IMG/M metagenome (IMG submission 20150)
CCCACCCTTCCCCGCCGTTACTCCCGGCGGCCGCTGCTTCTTTTTTGCCGCAGGCGCTTTTACCGATGTCTTTTTGATTAATTATCGCTTGTAAGACTACTATGCTATGATTCCAATCTTTATATTCACATATCATCAATTGATATCTCACTCATGTTTAAAGATTTTGTAGAAGGGTTAGGTGGTTTTGTTGCAGCTGGTGTATTATGGGAGGGCGTTAAGCTTATCTACCCTGACATTAGAAGACCATTCGAAGAAAAGAAATCTGCAAGGAATACTCTACAGAAGAATTTGTATCCCATACTGCAATCAGCAAGTGAACTTTATGGCAAATTGGAATCACTTGCGAAAGAAGATTTCTCTACTTTCATTAATCCTGAAAAATCAAATTCTCTTGACCCTGATCATAACAGGAAATATATTTATTATCTGTTCGCTCAATTTTGGGCTCAGCTAGAATATTTAAGGCTAGAAAGCCAATACTCCTCCCTTGCGAAATTGAAAAAAGGGAATCAACTAATACGTTTCATTGAAACCTTCGAATCAAGAAAATTTCGAATTCTAGATCGCTCAGTGCAAAGAATCATCGGAGAATGTTTAATTGGCCCAAAAGACAGCAAGTTTCGCATTCTATCGTTAAATGAATTTTTAGTTGCTTTAGAAAAAAATGATTCTACCCTTAAACCTTGGATTTCCATACTTGAAAAGGCTCTATTTAAAATCGCCCCTGCTCCGAATGCTGATTTTGAAGCTCAAGAAAAAGCGAAAAGAGTTAAACAAAAGATTCTTATATATGGAATTATTATAGCAGCTTTAATTGATGAATTCGACCCCGATTATAAAACTGTACGCCGCAGACCCATCTATAAAAATAAATTAACTGCTAAAAGTAAAAAGCTTATTAGGGATTTGTTACTTGGGCATTACCTGCCTTTTGTTAATAGGAAGCCTTTTTATTATTAAAAAAACAAAGGCCGCAGGCATCAGCTTCATAAATGAAACCTTACCGTTGGCCTTATACGTTAACTTATAAGGAGTTTCCTTGTTTTAATTTCGTCCATAAAATTACATTTTTTTTCACCAAATCAAATAAACCCTTCATTATTTACAATTTGCATTGAATTGAAAACTTTTTTCTATGAATCCCTCGAGTGCCTTCATAATTTCTTCACAGCTAATTTGGGTGATGAAAATGAGGTGCCATAAAAAGAAAAACTTCGCTCACTTATTGGTTGGTTTTGCTTACTTGGATTCTGCATTTTCATGTTACATCTTTCCAATAACCCATCAACTATTACTTTCAATTCTTAAATCACCGTGTCCAGCGTATAGGCAAGTTATGCTCCAGTAGTCGGCAAGGTCTGCATTCCACTTCGTTTCGTTTGCCCTCCGGGTTTTTGCAAAAAATCTCCACCCTTCATATCGCATTTGCTTCGCTAATTTCTGCTCATTCCGGGTAGTATTTTTTATGCAATAAACCTTGCCTTCCTGCCCACGCTGCATTTGGGTTGCCTATCGCTGGCCAAATGTGGTGTCTTGCCTCATAGCAAAAAAACAGCGGTACAAAATTTATGATGTCTCCAATGGTTCGTTGCTATCATCAAAATGCTTCCATTCCGCAACATTCATTTTTCATTCTCTGCAAAGGCAACAATGCTGGTAGGCCTTCTTTAACTCCCTGGCCTAATTCGTTTATTGCCACTTGTTCAAATGAAGAGTATCACAAATTCTTCTTTTGGTTAGTGTATGGTTTGCATCAATCAGGTAAGTTTAAAATCTATCAGCGTGGCTCAGTTATTCCGTACATCAATTTGGAAGATGTTCGCACTTGCATCAGGGAGGTTGCCTTGCTCATTCATCCAAATTGGCAACGCTTTCAGGAAATTTTAACCGCATTGGAAAAATGCAGCCAGTTAAAATCAAATCTCATGCAGCAGGTTGCAGCCACTGAAAAACTACAACAAGCTTTACTGCAGCAATACTTTCAGCAACTAAAAAATGCTCCGTAAGGAGCAGTAGCTGACCAGATGGACAAGCAACATTAACAGGAAGAGATAATCTAGTGCTGGGACAAACCGACTGACTAAAGGTTCCGAATACTGCTTTCGCTGATCCGTGTTTTTATTCAGCTAAAATAGTTTCGGCAGGCGGACACACATACCCGGATAACAAAACAAAAAGACTACGGCATAAACACAGCTCTTTCGCACATGGCTTTCTTTTATTCCGTTTCCTTTTTGTTTTCGTTGCTGCCTTCAATGTGATGTGCTTCTAAAAATCACTTTTATGCAAAAGCAACTTCGCATCATCACTCGTCGCCGCATGTCGGTCTGTCCACTTAGCATCGCTTATTTTTCACCTGTTCCTGCAGTGCCGGCAATAGCATTCTGCAGGCATCTCCAAAGGCGCCCGGTGTATTTTCAGCCATTGCCTTTTATTAAAGTCTATTTGCTTCCTTCAACATGGTTCATCTGGTGCTTTCCATCAGGCCGTCGTCAGTTATGTGCCGTACCATTTTAAACCCAAAGTAAAATGCCCCGCCAGTGCGGGGCATTCTTATAATTAACTCCTGAAAACACTGACACATTTTGACATAAACCGCATCAGTTCCATCCAATCAAGATCTGCATCTCATTCAATTGAAAAAAATAAAATCACCGCCAAGTTAGCTACGGCACAAACCCACGCTGCGCAGCATAAACACATAACCTACGCACAGGCCTTTCATTTATACAGCCAGCTACATCCCCTTCGCTGTGATTGGACGGTCATTTTATTTTTTAACCTTTCAATTGTTTGTTATGGCAGTTCTTGTTAATCGTTGGTTTGTTGGCAGCATTTGGGTTTCATGCTGGCATGTTTCACCTGGTGTATTTGTTTTTTCATCAGTCCTTGGCTGGTGTTATTCTTCATCTTGTCAGCCTCCTTTTTTATAAGGGGCTGTTTGAAATAAAAAGCCCCGATAAAAATCGGGGCTCGGATTACTTCGGTCACCACAAGCGAAGCAATTACTTTTTTATTCGTTTTACAAGGAGCTTCAATAATAATGTAACTGCAAAACTTACAACTGCACCAACAGCAGCCAGTACTGCCGTTTTAATAAGATCTTCACTATTGATATTGGCAAAGATCGAAAGCAAGGTGCCGCCTGCAGTTCCGGCCTTGGTTGTTTTATCAAACATCATTCGCCCTCCACTGCAGTCTGACTGACAGCACTCAAAACACCACTGGCCACAGCCAGGTAACCGGCAATTTTTATTACGATCAAGGGTAACCCAACAGGTGCCGCAGCAATAGTTGTCGATACAGCCGCCAATGCCAGGCCAATCGTTCGAAGCTTCTTAAAAAATTTCGGTGTGGGTGCATTCACCCGTTGTAGAATATGTTTCATCAGTTAGCTGATTTTATAGTTAGAAATACGTTGTTCCCTTTTTCAAATGCAATAGAAGTAACAGCAAGCAGTTTTTTCAAAGCCAGTTTCGAATTGTTTCCTTTTCCTTCACCACTGCAAATGGAAACTGGAGCGATACAGCCTTTCGATTCGTTCAACGCATCATTGTATGCATGAATCAATATCAAACTTCTACCCTCAACATTCGTCAGCAACAGATGTTCGTTGTAACTCTGACTGTATCGCTTTATCAGTTCATACCTCCCTTCCGGAATACACGATACCTTTTGTTTATTCGCAAGCCATGGAAGTTCAATGGTAAAACAAACCCGCTTGTTATTGTGGAGCAACTCTCCGTTCGTGCCGTTAGGATAATATGTTCTTACTAATTCCAGTTCCACCTTTCACAGGATTTAAAGATTAAGAATATGTGGTCCCACTCACGACTCACGGTTGCCCTACACTCCACCATCAACCTTCACCACATTCAGCGCATTGTAAGCACCGTTTTTCAACGGGTACATTTGAGCGTTCACTTGTTGATAGAACTCGATACCGAGTACAAGGAACAATGGTTTGGTACTGTTAGGAGTTACAGCATTCGAAAGATTGATCACTGCTGTAACAGCGGCATCCCAGGGTAGTACCGCCGATTCCTGCGCATCCGCAACAAACACTTCATTTTCAAAATCAATTTCTGCACCCGCAGAAATCAATTTGAAATGTGTTGTACCACTGGGTGCTGCAATCATGTTCAACGGAACAAAAGATGCCATGTTCACAGTAAGTGTACCGGCCACACGATCAATCGTTGATGTGAAAGGGGCATAGATGGTGGTACCCAGTTTTCCGTTGATGTTGAAATCAAAACCCTGCACGAGTTCTGCTTCACCATCAATCACATTCCGCAAACCACGGGGGTTCACAGCATCTTCCTGGATCACTTTCAACATTAAAGTGGTCAAACGGCTCACCATCTTACTGTCACTGGAATTCTGCAGTAATCCACGAATGGAGGTACGTAGCAACTTACCGGCTTTACCTGCACGTCCAAATTCAGCACCATTCTCTCTGGTCCGCTGAAATGCCGGATCGTTTGCAATACGGTCTGCAGGCACACCGCCTTTTTCACGGGCTAAATAACCCTCTTTCGATTTATAGAAAGTAAGATCTCCGATCGTACCGTCCAGTTTAATAATTCCTTTTTGTCTTGCCATAAAAATTGGATTGTTTTGTTTAAAATTGGTTGCTGCAAAAGCGTTTACTGTCCTACGTTATAGCTATAACATTTTCTATTTTTGCAACTGTCATCACAAGATTAAAATGACTTTCAAACAAAACAAAGCAACCGTTCCGATGGTGCAGGGTTATGCAGCAAACGATCCCAAATCGCATAGTCATCTATGCAAAAGACATCATGAATATCACCGGCCGTAAAGAAAGGGCCGCAAGGAAGCTGCTTGCCCAAATCCGCAAGAAATACAAGAAGAAAAACGGGGAATTTATTTCAATCTATGAGTTTTGTGAATACACTGGTTTAAATCCGGAAAATGTCAGTCCTTTTTTATCAAGCTGACCATTAAAGAAAATATTGTACTTTGAAATTCTGATTCAATAATCAATTCTGGCATTGGGGTCTACTTAAAACACAACAACACCAAACTTCAATAATGTTTTTGAAGAAACTTATTTCTCTTGCAGCTAAGCGAATCTATCCTCAGGAATATTGTTCTCTTAAACAATCAGTCACACTTGCGCAAATAAAACTAAACAGTAAAGAAAATTTATTGCTTTATCCAGCTGCTTTGACTGATCTGTTAATTATCGGAGAAGATCGCCGCTTTCATATGCATATTGGTTTTGACATTATTGCAATAGCCAGAGCATTAAAAAACAAGGTGCTTTATAATAAAAGAGAGGGAGCAAGCACAATTGAGCAGCAACTTGTCCGTGTTCTTCTGTCACGTTATGAAAGAACCTATCGTAGAAAAATCAAAGAAATATTTCTTGCAACAACGTTAACAGATTTGGTTTCAAAGGAAATGATTCCGCATTTATACTTATCAGTCGCCTACTACGGCACTGGCATGACAGGAATAAAACAGCTTTTTAAAAAACTCCAAATCAGTAATCATCAAACTTTATCTGATGAAGTAAGTGCAGAAATTATTGCACGTATTAAATACCCGGAGCCAAGTAAGAATAAACAGAAAAGACTGAAGCAAATACACCGAAGAAAAGATCATCTTCTTAAACTATACTACAAGCACAATTCAAATGCCTTAAAACATACCTATGGTTAATATCATCGATTATATATTTCTTTCCGAATCAGCGGATTCAATAAAAAGTCCGTTAACCTCCGCAGCCAACTTTTCTGAAAAATTCCATACTCTTTGGGAAAGTGAAAAGCCTTCTTACTTGCGGCACTACATCATCAACAACGTTCCATACCTCTTTAACACTAAACCTTTACTTTTCGAACAAATAGTTCAATACCTGGCTGATAAAATAAAAATTCCGCCTTCCGAAATAAAACTGATCGGAAGTGCTAAAACAGGGTTTGCTATTTCTAACCCTGATTATGGAAAACCCTTCTCTCCCTCCAGTGATCTTGATTTTTCCATTATTAGTGAGAAATTATTTAATTCCTTAAAAGAAGAATTTCAGTATTGGGCAACTCTTTATGAAAAAAAGGAAATAAATGCACCCAACAACAGACAAAAATTGTTCTGGGATGGTAATGCGGTCTCAGTCCCTAAACAAATCAAAAACGGTCATATCGATTCCTATAAAATACCTAACTACAATCAGTTCCCCATGGCTAAATCATTAAACAATAGTCTTTCATTGGTAGTTCTAAACTTAAAATCACACCACGACATTGAAGTGAAAAAAGCCTCTGCTAGAGTTTACAAGTCTTGGCAAACCTTCGAAGCCCAAATCAGGCGAAACACTTCTGCTGTACTTGGTAGCCTCTGATCTTATGCAATGGATTTTCGGTTGATTTTCCAGCCCATCAAATCCTAGGCATAGCCACATCCCAGGCATGGATGAAGCATGGCTATTAATAAAAAGCACCAAAGTACCCTAAACTGTTCGGTGCGTAATTCGGTGCGTTCGACAACCCCTAAACTCTGAAACACAATACAGTTAAGCATTACAGAAAGCATTACAAATCCCGCCCTCACCGCAAAAACCATCGCTTAAAGCGATGGTTTTTTGTTTTTTGGCCTTGTGCCCAACTCTTCTACAGGTTTACCATTAGGCTTGTTTTTTTCTTAACTTACAGCATACCTCAATTTTTAACTGTATGCGTATAAAACCGGTTCTCGCTATCACTTTGTTTGTAATGGTAATAGGAACGATTGGCTTTTACCTCATTCACCAATCCACTTCAGCAAAAAAAAATTTAACCACTGCTTTTCAAGCGCAGTCGGAGGAAGATGAAAAAGAAGAAGGCGGCGCTAAGCGACGTTTGTACGAATGGAAAATGCTCCACGATCCTGCCACGGGTGAAATTCCCCGTGATGCGCAACGGAGAGATGCAGCATTACTTTCTACTGTTAAAGCACGGCAAAGCAAGGCCGGCTTCCGCCAAACCATTAATAATACATATACTGCAGTTGGACCTTCGCAAAATGGCGGACGGACACGTACTGTTGCTTACGACATGCGCAACAACAACGTAATGCTGGCAGCCGGTGTTACAGGGGGCATCTACCGCTCAACCGATGGAGGTGCCAGCTGGTCTTTTGTTAATCCGGTGAGTGATGTGCGCATCGTAACCAGTCTTGCACAAGACCCACGCTCGGGTTTCCAGGATACCTGGTACGCAGGCACCGGCGAGCTGTTGGGTGCATCTGCCGCATACCCCAATGCATTTGTTCCCGGTTATGGTATTTATAAATCAACCGACAATGGTTTAACCTGGAGCAAACTCAGTTCTACCATTGTGAGCAGTACACGAGAAGGGTTTGAAAGTATTTTTGATATGGTGTTTAATGTGCAGGTTGATGGCAGTGGTAATGTATATGCAGCTATCCTTAACTACATTATTCGCTCAACCAATGGCGGTACAAGCTGGGGTTTGGTATTAAATGAAACAGGCGAACTGGAAAACCCCGACCAGGTGATTGAAAACATGATCACTGATATTGTGATATCGAAGCCCGGTGTTGTACCGGTACGCTATTACGCTTGCTTTTCGGGAAGAAACAGAGACAGAGATACTGCCGGTGTCTGGACATCAACCACAGGTGCATTTGGTACATGGACAAGGATTGGACACAGCGACCAAGTTCCCGGCTGGAGGGCGTATAATAATACCACTGATGCAAACGGAGATTATACCGGCGGTTGGGGAAAAACCGTTTTGGCTGTAGCACCGGGCAATTCCAATATTTTATATGTCATGTATCAAAACGCCTTCAGTGCCTCACTGAATGTACCGGAAGCCGATCTTTTCCGGGCCGATTTAACCAATTTCCCCACTGTTACCTGGAGTACAAACCGGGGACCGAATTTGCAGGCATTACGTAACGGTACAACCGCCAGTTATATGGAAACGCAGGACGGGTACAACATGCTGCTGGCCGTACATCCAACCAACCCGGATATTGTTGTTGCAGGTGGTGTAAATCTTTACCGGTCTACAAACGGTTTTACCACAGCCGGCACTTTTATTGGCGGCTTAACATCTAATACCTACTCCGATCCGAATTCTGCTGTGCATGTAGACTTTCATTCATTTGCATTTCATCCATCCATTACAAACCGTATGGTTGTTGGCAGCGATGGTGGCTTAGCCGTTACGAATGATATTACAGCAAGCACTGTTTTATGGAGTGGTTTAGGCAATCAATATCAAACATTGCAATACTATCATGTAGCCATTGACCCGGCTGCAGGTTCTCTTTCATTTATCGGAGGGGCGCAAGACAACTCAACTACTTATCGTGATTCAAAAGGATTTTTTAATGGCTCCGGATTGCAGGCGCCTACAGATGCCAACGACCATTATGTATTAATTGGTGGCGATGGCGGTTCTGTTGCTTTAACATCGGGCGCTGGTACCAATCAATATTTATTTGGAAGTGTGCAGGATGGAAGTGTATATCGCTTATTTGCAAACGGTGCAAGTTCTGCCATTTCAGGCGATCTGAAACCAACAGGTGCTCAAAGCGAATTCATCACCTACTTCCATCTTGATCCGGATAATACCAACGTAATGTATTATGCGGGTTTAAACTCGTTGTACCGTACAACCAATGCCACCACTGTATCGGCGGCAGGTTGGACTCAAATGACAGGTGTTGCCAGCACATTAACAGGCAGTATTTTTTCATTGGCCACATCGAGAGGAACGTATAACGGCAACAGCAGTCATTTATACATTGGTACAAGTAACGGACGCATTTACCGTTTAACCAACCCTCGTGATGCTGTTACATCAGCAGTTCCTGTAAACATCAGTCCTTCTTCGGGAATGACAAACGGTTCTCTTGTTCGTGAAATTGCTGTAAACCCCCGCAACCCCGATACTGTACTTGCAGTTGTTTCGAACTATGGCGTAGCGAGTGCGTTCTGGACGGGCAATGCAACTTCTGCTTCACCAACATGGCAACTGGTTGAAGGAAATATTTCAACAGCATCATTCCGAACCTGTGCGATTGTGGCCACTACAACCGGTGTTGAATATTATGTGGGTACATCTATCGGTCTGTTTAGCACCACTACCATTAATGGAGCGAGTACCAACTGGACCATGGAAGGTCCGCCGGTATTACAAGGCGCCATTGTAAACGACCTTGCGCTTCGCACAACAGACAATACATTACTCATCGGTACGCATGGCAATGGCATGTTCTATACAACCATCGGCAATGTGCCAACCTCTGTACCGGATGTAATTGTAAACGACAAGCGATTCATTACATCTGTATTTCCAACAGTCATCAGTAACGATCTTAACTTCCGTACAGGTACGCTTACAGGCATACGCACAATCAACCTGCGTGTAATGAATTTGAGCGGGCAGGTATTACTGCAAAAAACGCAAGGATACCAGGCTGGTTCTGTACAGCTGGGCAATCTTTCAACCGGTACTTATTTGTTAGAAATCTGGAGCGATGACCGGAAGTATAAACATCTGCAACAATTTGTGAAAGCGAAGTAGAACATATGTAATCGGCAAGCGTTATGCATCCAACTTACAAACAACTAAACGTATGAAGACTATTTACAGCATACTGTTGCTGCTTGTTTGCAGTTCGTTTGCAGGTACAATCGATTATCCTGTTGCACGCCTGTATGCTTATAAACAAAAAATCAGCAGCGGCGCCAACTCAACCTTCGATAAAAAAAACAAACCGGTAAACAAAGAATATGTATACCTGGCGGTAAAGCAAAACAGAACAATCCATATCAACCATGTGTGGGTTAACGGGGCAGCAGTAAACTTTAAAACAGAAGAAGTTAAAAGCCCCGTAGCGACTGAAGCAGGTGTAAGCCTTACAGGCAAAGAAACCACACAAGTGCTTGTACCCGAAACAGCACATACTGTTTTACAAGTACTGATTGATAATGCAACCATTGCGGAGGGAAAGGCATTACCCAAACGTTATAAAAAGTATGCATTACTGATCCAGTATACAGAAGGCAGCTCCGTGTTTTTTCTGGGTTCACAAAACTGGACAACGATCGCTCCGAAAGCAAATCAGTAATAAGTGTAAATCTTTACTTTGAGCTGTTACGTATATGGCGTAACAGCTTTTTTTTATCTTTGTATTTCAAAAATCTACTATCAAATGAAAACAAACATTGCAGTTACGCTGCTCCTTGTTGCAATTACCTTTACAGGTTGCAAAAAACTGGGCGTAAATTTCTCCATCAATAATCAAACGAATTTCCGGGTCGAAAGTTCTTCTCCCATTAACCTGCCTTTTGAAATGGGCACACCCGATGTTACCACCAACTCTTCACAGCAGTTCGGTAACAATAACACTGCTGCCAACCTGATCAAAGAAATAAAACTGGAAGAACTAAAACTCAGCATTACCAATCCAACTTCAAAAACATTCAGCTTTTTAAAATCGGTTGACATCTATATATCTACCAACAGCAACGACGAAATACTGCTGGCCAGTCTCAGTAATATTTCATCTACTGCACAAAGCATCAACTTAACAACCACTACGCAGGATCTGAGCAGCTACGTAAAAGCAAGCAGCTACAAACTGCGAACAAGTGTGGTTACTAAAGAAACGGTGACACAGGCCATCGATATACTGGCCGATATTAAGTTTAAAGTAAAAGCCGGGTTATTGTAATTAATAACGTATTCATTCTGAAGCCTTCTTTAACCGGAAGGCTTTCTTTTTTTACAAGGATGATCGTTTTGTAACCGAATCCACTTCTGCTTTGTACCTTTGCCGCTATGGCAGTAGCGAACGAGCGAAATATACGCCACTTAAGTCTTGAAGAAATCACCGATTACTTCGAAAGCATTGGCGAAAAGAAATTCAGAGCAAAACAAGTGTATGAATGGCTTTGGCAAAAGCATGCACACAGTTTTGCCGATATGACCAACCTGAGTAAAGAACTTCGTCAAAAACTGGGCGATTCATTTACATTACCGGCATTGGCTGTTGATGCCACACAATACTCCGCTGATGGAACGGTGAAGTCGAGATTCCGCACACACGAAGGGCATTTGGTAGAAGGTGTACTGATACCAACCGACGACCGTAAAACGGCATGTGTGTCTTCGCAGATCGGCTGTTCACTCAGTTGTAAGTTTTGCGCCACCGGTTATATTGATCGTAAACGCAATCTCAACTACGATGAAATTTATGATGAGGTTGTACTCATCAATCAGCAAAGCGAACGGGTATACGAAAAGAAGCTCACCAATATTGTGTTTATGGGTATGGGCGAGCCGTTGCTCAACTATAAAAACGTATTAAAGGCCATTGAAAAAATTACTTCACCCGAGGGTTTAGGTATGAGCCCACGCCGTATTACGGTATCTACCGCTGGCGTTGCCAAGCAAATAAAACAACTGGGCGATGATGAAGTGCGTTTTAAACTGGCGCTGAGTTTACATGCGGCCAATGATGCCAAGCGTCATGAAATTATGCCCATTAACGACAGTAACGATATTAAGTCGCTGATTGAAGCACTCAACTATTTCTATAAGAAAACCGGAAACGAAATCACCTTCGAATACATCCTGTTCAAAGACTTCAACGATTCGCTGAAGGATGCAGATGAGCTGATTAAAATTTATCGCCAGGTTCCGGCTGATCTCATCAACATTATTGAATACAACCCGATTGACATGGCGAAGTATCAAAAACCCGATGAAGCAGTAACCGATAAGTTTATGGCTTACCTGGAGAAAAACCGTGTAAATGCACGCTTACGCAGAAGCCGTGGTAAAGATATTGATGCAGCTTGCGGACAGCTGGCAAATAAAGAAGGTCAGTTATAACATCGTTTAACGAACTTATACAAAGAGAGCTGTTTACTTTATCAAACAGCTCTCTTTTTTATTTATTACACCTACCCACAGCACAATACAAACCTGCGTTCACATTTATACTCTTTTTATATCATACAAGTAAAAAAAGATTACTAAGTAATAAACCTGTGTTTCCATTTCGTAAAAAATCCCTTCCTTTGATACACATAAACCCAAAATTCACTACAATGAAACAACTACTGCTTTCATTCGTGTGCCTGCTTGCATTGCATTCTCTCACTGCGCAATGTACCGGTACAGGAAGTATCAATTATCAACAATGGAACAATATTACAGGAGGTAATATTAGTGATCTTACCTCCAATGTCAATTATCCAAACAACCCATCTGTTTCCGGCACCAGAACAATTTTCGAAATGCCTGTAAACATTGGCAGCAACATCGGCGTTCGTATGTATGGTTATATCTGTCCGCCAACCACGGGCACATATTATTTCTGGGTTGCAGCCGATAATGCAGGTGAGCTCTGGCTCAGCACTACTTCAAGTGCTGCAAATAAAGTACGGGTTGCCTATACTTCTAAACCAACAAAATCACGCCAATGGAATGCTTCGGCAACTCAAAAATCGGTAGCCATTCAACTGGTTGCAGGTACAAAATATTATGTTGAAGCCTTGATGAAAGAATCAACCGGCAGCGATAATCTTGCTGTTGGCTGGGCCAAACCGGGTCAAAGTTCTTCTGCCCCATCAGAGGTAATTCCCGGTTCAAGTTTATCAAAAGACCTGGTATCGGATGTGCAGGCACCAACAGCTCCCTCAAACATGGCAGCTGCATTTATTACCAATACTTCATTTGTACTCAGCTGGTCGCCATCTACCGACAACATCGGAGTTACCGGCTATGATGTTTACAGAAACGGAGTAAAGCTGAACAGCCCTACACTGATCGGCCCCTCTTACAGTATAACCGGACTTGCAGCTAACACAACGTATAACATGACGGTACGTGCAAAAGATGCAGCCGGGAATGAATCTGCCAGTGCAGTATTTCCGGTAACTACCCTTTCAGCTACGCTGGCATCGGAATCGTTTAATGTACGCACCGTTATTGCTCGCCAACGTATGCCACACGATTTGGTCTATGGACCCGACGGTAATCTTTGGTATACCGAACGCTTTGGCGGTACCGTAAGTTTTGTAAACCCTGCTACAGGTACAAAACGTGTTGTGCTCACGCTTGGCAGTAAAATGGTTTTAGCAGGTGGACAAGATGGTTTAATGGGCCTTGCATTGCATCCAGCATTTTTAACCGGTAAACCATTTGTTTATATTGCTTATACGTATCAATCGTTAAGTGCAACTGTGAGAAGAATCAGAGTTGAACGTTACACGTACGACCTGTTTACACAAACACTTATAGAACCGGTAACAATCCTTGAAAATATTCCGGGCAGTAACGATCATAACTCCTGCCGGCTTGCAATTGGTCCCGATACCAAATTATATTTTACAATCGGCGACATGGGTGCCGGTCAGTACGACAATGTAAGCCGTGCAAACAACGCACAAAACCTTTCGATTTACGAAGGAAAAATTCTTCGTTTTAATACAGAGCTGGAAAGCGGCTCATGGATTCCTGCTGATAATCCATTCACAAGCGGAGGTTCACCAACTCCTGTTTACTCACTTGGTCATCGCAATGCACAGGGATTAGTTTGGGGCAATGTAAACGGCACGCCTATTCTCTACAGTTCGGAGCATGGACCATTCAGCGATGATGAAATCAATATTATTGAATCGGGACGCAATTACGGCTGGCCGCAAGTTTCCGGTTATTGCGATGGTAACTATAACGGTCGTGTAATTGGTGGTTTTACTGTTGTAAACGAACAGGCCAATTGCGTAACGCTTAATGCAAAAGAACCATTGCGTTCTATCTTCCCTTCAACTAACCCGCCAACAGGAGGTGACAATATGTTGTGGCCATCGGTTGGTCCTTCCGGAACTGATTTTTACGGAAGCACATCCATACCCGGTTGGCAAAACTCTTTATTGGTTGCAACATTAAAAGCTGGTGTAATTGCCCGTTACAAATTAAGTAACGATGGTTTGCAAATCATCTCCGACACCATTAACTACTTCCGTGGAATGGGTCGCTATCGTGATGTAGCGGTTAGTCCTGATGGTTTAAAAATTTATGTGGCATGTGATTCCAGTGGCTCTACATCAGGTCCAACAGGTAATGTAACAACCACACCTGCCAACCCGGGCAGTATCCTCGAGTTTACGTATGTTCCGGGATCGCTCCGTCAATACGTACAAACAGGCGCTGCAAACATTCAGCAACCAACTGCTGCTGATAACAAGGATAAAACCATCGACATTTATCCTAACCCTGCTACCAATTTTGTTGTGGTATACAACTACGCAGGTGAAGCAGGAAGAACTGCAACCTTGTTTGATATGAATGGACGCACAGTGAAGCAACAATTAACCAATGGAACTGCTACAAGAATGGATACAAGAGAACTTCCGAATGGCCTGTATATTCTCCGCATAACAAATGCTACGGGAAGAATCATACATACTGAGAAACTTGTAATCAGAAAATAAATGAACGTGAAATAAAAAAAAGGACGGCTCTTAGAGCCGTCCTTTTTTTTATCAGATCAATTTGCGAAAAGTTGAACTCAATTAAAATCTCAGTCTGCCCCCACCGCCGCCATTTCCACCAGGCGTTCCTCTTCTGCCACCCGATACTGCGCCGCCAAACCCACGTGGATAATAAGCAAACGTAAGCATGTAAAACTGTTGCAACCCATTGGTTACAGTGGTTGTAATGGTGTTGTTGCTTGAACCGATGTTGATATTCTTGTTTTGCCTTAAAATATCCATGGCAGAAAACTTTGCTTCCAGTTGCTTTCCTTTAAGAAAACGATAGGTAATAAACGCATTCCATAAAGCAGAGCTTTGTTTGGTGGTATTATTTTTTACGTAGTTGAGTGTATTACTCAGCGTCATATTTTTCGGATACTGCAGATTAATATTTGCACCGCTTACATAGTTTGTGTTTTTAAACGACCGCAGGTTCTTTCCTGTTTGAATACTGTTACTCATATTAATCCCCTGCGATACGGAGAAGTTGACAATTTCGTCCAACGCAAAATAAATACGTACCGTGTTGTTGAGATTTTGAATGCGGGAAGTAGAAAAAATATTATCAATGTAATTGGGCGATTGGCTGTTGTTTAATGAACCATTGTACGAAAACTGCAGCACATTCTTTTTTAAACGAATCGAAGTGTTGAAATTACCGCCGATGTTCCAGTTGCGCCTGCCATCGATATTGATGAGATAAATGTTTCTGCGGCCGAGGCTATCGTAAAAACTACTGTCGGCCACATCGCCTTTTACAGCTGCGAAATTTCCGTTGACACTAAAATTAATGTCTGCTTTTTTATTTCTGTTGCCGCCTCTTCCATAATTAAAATTAAACCCGAAGTTATTGGAGCTGGACGGTTTTAAATATTTGTTTCCGTAGTTGAAGGAATACAGGTTGGCACTGTCAATAATGGGAAATAACTGATCGAGACCAGGTATCGAATAATTTTTATTATACGTAATATTTGCATTGATATTATAGCCATTCGTTTTCTGGTAAAAGTAACTGACGTTGGTGTTGGGCGTGAAGAAAGCAAAATTCCGATCGAGGTTACGGTTGCTGAAATTCGATTGATCTTTCTCCCACAAAAACTGTCCGCCCAGGTTAGTTGAAATAGTGAACGTACGGAAATAACGGTTCGACAGGCGTTTTGAAAACGCCTTGGATAAGTTAAGTGCAGGCTCTTCGCTAAGGCGATTGTTCTTATGTATGTTCGTGATCTTATTATTGCCTACATAAAACTTACTGACCGAATCGTAATCGCTTACATTATACGTAAGATCGGATTGACTGAAGTTGATATTATTTATTAGCCGGATATTGATATTCCACAGGTTGTTACTGCCAAACAACAATCGCTTTAATGCATTGTAAGTTGCATTGACCGAACTGTTTAAGTTAGTTGAATTCGTATTATACAAACGATTGAAAGAAGTGTTACGTGTAGGATCTTCAAACGATTCGAAACTGCTCAGGCTCTTGCGTATACTTTCACTTTCATTGTAATTAGCATTCACACGGAGCGAAAAACTTTTCAGGTTCCGCTCATCGCTGTCCTTATTTAAAAAACCGGCGTTCATGTTTATGCCACGGTTCTTTGTCTGCGATTCAGATGCTTCATTACTTTCACTTACTACGCCCTTGCCTTCGGTTTCTGTATTGATAGTTGCAGTTGAACTGCCTGTACCAATATTATCTGTTGCCGAAACACGGAGAGTGATATCCTTATCTACATCCCGTTTATTATAATTGATGCCCAGTGTTTTACTATCGTTGTCGGATGTTGAATTACGTAAACTCGATTTATAAAACGAATTACCTCCTGCACTGGTAATGGCATCCGATTGAGAACTCAGAAACGTTGTTGTACCTCTGCCTGTTAAATCGATACTTAATTCGTTGGTTCGTTGGTTATTGGTTGTTTCTATAAAACTGTGTTGCAGGTTAGCACCAAGAAAATAAAATTTATTAATACCACGGCCGCCAAAATTGGCGACATACCTGTTACGAGGGTTAAAACTTCTGAATGTTGTTTCACCCAACAGCGATTGCAGATCATCCACATTCTTATTAATGTTATTGATAGCAGCGCCAATACCGAACCTTGTCTTTTTGTTGTACACCTGCAAACCCAAATCAGCTTCAAAGCGCTGATCGGTACCAAGTCCTGCACTTCCTTTTCCGAAATAACCCCGCTTCTTATCGGCTTTTAGTTTAATATTCATCGTTAATAACGAATCGGCAGCAGTGCGTTCGGCAGGAGCTTTGCTGCGGTCTTCTTCGGTATACACCTGAATTTTTTCAATGGCATTCTTCGGCAGGTTTTGTGTGGCAATTGCAGGATCGTTTCCAAAAAACGGTTTACCATCTACATATACGTTGGTTACTTTTTTTCCGTTTACCGTTACAGTTCCATCACCCCACAACGTAACACCCGGCACTTTACGCAACATATCTTCCACCACTGCATTGGAATCGAGCTTAAACGCAGCCGGATTAATTTCAAGCGTATCACCATTCATCCGAATAGGGAGAACAGCTGTAATCACCACTTCATCCAACGCTTTAAAATTGGTGTTGAGTTTTATAGTATTGAAGTTGTACGATGCATGTAAACTATCGAGTGTAATAATTTTGGAAAACGAATTGAATCCCGAAAAACTAAGACTCACAATCATGGGTACATTCAACGGTAACTGTTGAAAATTAAATTCACCTGCAGGATTCGTAAGCTGATAGTTGAGTAATGTAGAATCGCTTTTTTTATAGATGAGCACAGTAACCGATTCAAGTGCGTAATCGTTCGCCGAATCTTTTACAATACCGGTTATTGAACCGGCAGTTGTTTCTTTTTTTTCTTGCGCAAAGGTTAACAACGGTAAAAACAACAATGCAGTCAGTAAAAATTTCATTTGGTTTTAGTCAGTGGTTTCAAGATGATGATAACTGGGTTTGATGATGGCTTGCTCTTATCGAAATAGGTGGTAAGCACATCGGTGTAAACAGGGTTGCGATGTTTCTCTGCATCTCTTGAACGAAACATAGCATCAGAAGAAATACTACTGTATAAAGCCGTATTGTCGTAGTACTGAATATTCCAACCCATTACAGGTAAAAAGGCATTTGTGCTGTCGGCAGATATGCGGTTAACATTGTAAAACCGGTTACTGCTTTTATCGAATATAAAACGACGGTCACGCTTCTGGTAATCGAGTGCAAAGAATAATAGGTTTTGAAACGGTACCAATCCGTTAATGCGCCATACATAACCGGGGTTGATTTGTTTGTACTCACGCAACTCATTACGGGAGCTGAACTCTTTTGTAAAAAATGTTTTGGGGATTGTGTTTTCAAACGGCAACACAAAATTGTACAGGGTGGTTACACTATCAGGAGTTAACTGATAAACTGAATAGGTAAACGGCCTTGTAAAAAACAATGTATTTGTTTTTGCTACCGGAAAGAACTCAATATTACCGGGATCGGCTAAATAAGATGAAGTACGTTTTGCATAAGGGAAATAAGAACGGAGCGTTTTACTGCCGTTGGATATTTTCAATTCAAAGTCAACAGAATCTTTGGCATCTTTATCCTGCAGCACAATACTGTATGCCCACAGATCGGGTGCAAAAAACCGGGGATTGGTCATTGAAATTGTAAACCCTTTTATTTCGTTTATTTCTCCGGCCTGTATATCCGCCAAACTGTACAGCACCGAACGGCCGTACTTTAAACTGTTTTTCGAAAAAGGACTCCGCACCAGTTCATCCCGTTCCTGTTCGGTAGGGCGAAAATTTTTATTCACCTGCAACAGATACAATGCATTTTCCTTTTCCATGTATTGCATCGATGCTACGGTGTATTTATCATCTTTGTATTTTTTTACAAACTTTCCTGTTTTATCAAAAAAATACAAACCCTGCGTATCGTAATCGAATACGATAAAATACTGAGCAGTTACAACCATCTGGCTGATTTGTCCAAACAAACTTTGCCGGGTTGTTTCGAGCGGAATGTACGTAACACTTTCAAACAGTCTTGATACCGGTGCGCCGATGGTTGAAGCAGGATCGAAATAAAGTGTTTGGGCCGATTGAGCACCTGCCAGCTTAGTAATCAACAATAACAAAGCAGCGAAAACATTTCTCATAGATCAGTTTGACGATTTGTTTAAAAATTGCTTGCAAGATAATTTCTCAAATGCACGCATGGTTAATGCAATGGTTGAACGGTTGTGCAACCGTTTGACCTGTATTACTTTTTTCAGCATTTGAAAAAGCCGACAACTAACGATTGATACTTTTTGCGGAAAAACCGAATAGCAGAATGGTTAAACTTAAACTCCTGTTCAGTAATGGCCGTGAAAGCACATTTCCCATACTAACACTTTTAAGTTACCTTTGCAGCTCATCCTGTTGCAAAACAGCAAAACAGAAACAAATGGCAAAAAGCAATTTCGGCAAGTTCCCATCGGGCAAAAAAAGTAATGCCCAGATTAAAGAAGAGTTCCGCCAGGAAAAGAAAAAGGCACGTGAAGAAAAGAACGCCTACTTCGAAAAGAAAAAAGCAGAAGAAAGAAGTTTACGTCCTCAATCAACCGGTTACAGGCAACGTGATGATAAACGTGGCCCAGCAACCGATCGACCAAAGCCCGGTGCTAAGAAGCAATTGACAATCGGTAAGAAAGAAGACACCCGCTTTAAAACCGATAAGGCCCCTCAACCGATTACATTTCGAAAAGAAAGCAGCGATACAGCAATGCCGTTGAATAAATACATTGCTCATTGTGGTGTATGCAGCCGCAGAGATGCTGTTGAGTTTATTAAAGCAGAACAGGTAAAAGTAAATGGTACTGTTGTAACCGAACCCGGTTACAAAGTACAGGATAAAGATGAAGTATATGTAAACGGCAAGAAGATCAACATCCAGAAAGAGCTGGTATACATTTTACTCAACAAACCGAAAGATTATATTACTACATCAGATGATCCTCAGGGAAGAAGAACCATTATGGATCTGATGAAAGGTGTGCCCACCAACCGCATCTATCCTGTTGGCCGTTTAGACCGTAATACAACAGGTGTATTGCTGCTCACCAACGATGGAGAACTGACACAAAAATTATCGCATCCCAGTTTCCAGGTAAAGAAAGTGTACGAAGTAACACTCGACCGTCCGTTAGAAAAAAGTGATTTTGAAAAGATGATCAACGGACTTACACTGGAAGATGGTTTTATTGCACCGGATGCATTGGGTTATGGCGATCCGAAAAATAAAAAAATTGTAGGCATCGAAATTCACAGCGGACGCAACCGCATTGTTCGCCGTATGTTTGAACATTTAGGGTACGATGTAAAAGGCCTCGATCGTGTTTTGTTTGCCAATCTTACCAAGAAAAATGTTGACCGTGGCAAGTGGCGTTACCTCAACGAAAAAGAAGTGCGTTTGCTGAAATTCCTGAACAAATCGTTTGTAAAAAAGAAAGAAGAAAAAAAAGGCAAGAACAGAGATGAGGAATAAGATTGACATTATTGCTGAAACGGAACACTGGATTGCGTTGAACAAACCATCGGGACTGCTTTCGATTCCCGATCGTGAACAAAGTGAACCCTCGTTGAAAGATTGGTTGAATGAAAAGTATGGCAAAGTATGGATCGTTCATCGGTTAGATAAATTTACCAGCGGTTTAATTCTATTTGCAAAAGATGAAGCCACGCACAAACTACTTTCGAAACAGTTTGAAGAACGTACAGTTGAGAAATTTTACTTCGGGCTTGTGCATGGTACGCCTGTACAGGAAGAAGGCAGTATTGATGCAGCTATCATGGAGCACCCGGTAAAAAAATCAACCTATGTTACACATGCAAAAGGTAAACCATCGTTAACCGACTATAAAGTACTGCAGCAACATGGTTTGTACAGCTGGATGCAGTTTCAGATTCATACCGGCCGTACCCACCAGATACGTGTACACATGAAACACATTGGCCACCCTATTGTATGTGATGATATTTATGGTACAACCGCACCTGTTTTACTTTCCTCACTCAAACGGAAAAAGTTCAAACTGTCGAAAGAAGATGAAGAAGAACGTCCGCTGTTGAACAGGTTGGCATTACACGCATGGAAACTGAAGTTTAGCGATATTGATGGAACAACAAAAGAACTGGAAGCACCGGTTTCGAAAGATCTGAAAGCCATGCTGCAACAGTTTGATAAATGGATAAAGAAATAAGCTGTTCGCTCCAAGCCACACGCTTCACACTAAAAAACAAAAGCCCCGAAATGATATCGGAGCTTTTTTATAGCAGAAATAACCAATAGGCAAATTACTTGTTTGGCTGTGGTGTATAGCGCAGGTAAGGCTTTACAATTTTCACACCCTTTGGAAACTTAGCAACTGCAGCTTCTGTTGTTACAGAGTTTGCAACAATTACATCATCCCCATCTTTCCAATCGGCAGGAGTAGCAACCGTATATTTTGCCGATAACTGCAATGAATCGATTACACGCAATACTTCGGTAAAGTTGCGACCTGTTGAAGCAGGATAGGTGATGTACAGTTTTACTTTTTTATCCGGCCCGATGATAAACAACGAACGTACCGTTAATGTTTCAGATGCATTCGGATGGATCATGTCGTACAAACCGGCAACCGTTTTATCTTCATCAGCAATAATCGGGAACTCAACATTGGTATGTTGTGTTTCGTTAATGTCGTTAATCCAGCCTTTGTGACTTTCTACACCATCCACACTCAGTGCCAATACTTTTACACCACGCTTTTCAAACTCACTTTTCAGCAGAGCGGTTTTACCAAGTTCGGTTGTACAAACCGGGGTATAATCGGCAGGGTGCGAAAACAACACGCCCCAGCTATCGCCCAGGTACTCATAAAAATCAATTTCACCAATGGAGGTCTTTGCTTTAAAATTTGGCGCAACATCGCCTAAACGTAAACTCATGTTAAACAGATTTAATAGTGAATAATTGTTGAGGCCGTAAAGATATATATTCCCTACTTATCAGATAGACTTTATCCGTAAAAAATTTTCCCTACAAACATCAGTTAGGAAACATCAGGCAATTCGTTGTCTTCGTCTTTACGTTTTGCATTGCGTGCTTTTGTAAGCAGGGCTTTACCAAAGCGCTCTTTTACCTGATCAATTGCTTTATACAATTCATTCTTCTTCTGCACATCCTGAAATAAATTGGTTTGCGAAGCTTCATCGGTTAATTCGCTCAGCTTTACACCCAGTAAACGTACGGGTTGTCCTTTTTTATAAAGCTGATGGAATAATTGCTTGGCATTATAGATCAACTCATCATCATAAAATGTATAAGGAATGGATGCCTGCCGTTGCTGCGTTTCGAAATTGGGATAACGGATCTTTACCGACACACAACCGGTCATTTTATTTTCCTGCCGTAACTCATGCGCAATTTTTTCCGTTAAGCGAACAATCTCTGCTTCAAGAAAAAGAAGATCGCTCCTGTTTTCGTGAAATGTATTTTCACTGGAAATAGATTTCGATTCGTGGTAAGCTGCTACTTCACTGAAGCTGATGCCATGTGCCCGTTGCCACAAATCTCTTCCATGCTTACCCAATTGTTGCTCCAGCATAACCGGGTTTACATTTTGCAGATCGCCGATGGTTTCAATACCTAAGTCGAGCAACGTATGGTAAGCCTTCTCACCTATACCCGGAATTTTATTTACACGCAACGGCGCAAGAAATTCTTTTTCCTTTCCGTGTTCAATAACAATATAGTTGTTGGGCTTTGCCAGATCGGTTCCAATCTTTGCTACCAGTTTGTTTGAGGCCATAGCAAACGAAATAGGTAGCTGTGTAGCATCAATAATTTCCTGCCGCAGATCAACCGTCCATTGTACCGGATCGAAGAAACGATCCATCCCCGTAAGATCAATATAAAATTCATCGATGGATGCTTTTTGAAACAGCGGTGCTTTTGCAGCAATAATATCCGTTACCCAGCGTGAGTAGCGGCTGTAATCGCCACGTGTTCCCTGCAACACAATAGCCTGGGGACAAAGTTTCATGGCCTGTGCCATAGGCATACCGCTATGCACACCAAACACACGTGTTTCGTAACTGCAGGTACTTACCACACCCCGCTCTCTTGTACCGCCCACAATAACAGGCTTGCCAACGAGTGAAGGATCGTTCAAACGTTCTACCGATACAAAGAAAGTATCCAGATCGAAATGTGCTATGATACGTTTATGTGCCAAAACAACACGCTTATGAAAGAGCAAGGTACAACATTGGGAAAAATGAGTAGTATTGCTTAAACTTTACTTCATGAAATTTCCTAAAATAGTTGCAACACTTTTCACCCTTGCAGTTATTGTTGCTTCCTGTTCGAAAGAAGAATCGTTTAGTGCAAATGGATCAGGCGGAACTGGCTCTGGTTCAGGTTCTGGTTCTGGTACCGGCAGCATACAAGGTAACTGGAAATTGATTTCGAGCTCCGGTTCAACCACTGCATCCACATCGCTGAACCTGTTTGGTACCGATACAAAAATTGAAACTGAATTACGTTTTTCCAGTTCTAACCCGGTTGGTCTGTATACAATCAGCAGTACTAATTTTACAGGCAAAGGAATCGGATACGATTACACCGGAAAATTAATCATCCGTACGTTTGAAAATAATGTATTGCAGACCGAAGATTCAAGCGACATAACTACAACCATTCCACCATCAAACCCCGATAGTAAGTACAAACTGGTTGGTGCGGATTCAATTTACTTTGAAGGAACACCCGGTACTCCTTCGGCTCCCGGTACTTCAGGTGCAGTACAGCCGGGTGGCTGTAAATACAAACTGGAAGGGAAACGTTTAACCATGTACATGAAAACATTTTCATCGCAAATAAATAACTCGGGAGGAACGGTATCGAAAGACACGCAACGAGTTAATGCTACCATTGTTCTCGAAAAAATATAAACCCTGGTTTTTCTGTCTAGTACAAGCTCCTTTGGTCGGGAGCTTTTTTTATGCACTTAATTTGGGTTGCAGATTAAAGCATGAACCGTTATTTTTAGTTTATGAATCTTGATTGGCTAAAAAGCGGCATTGCACCTCTCGATAACCTGATTTCGTTTTTGCATAAGCAAAGTAAAACAAACGATGTACTGAAGAAACAGGTATTGATGGAACTTCGGAACAACCTCAATATTTTTAAAAATGCATTCCGCAACAGTGTATCGCCCGATACAATTATTGATCTGTTGAGCAATGATGCCATACAGGAAGCCATTAAGCAAAATTTTACATTCAAGAAGTTAAAGGCCGGCACCATTGAACCCTACCATGTATACGACGACCGTAATAAAAAATACATTGGCTGGACAGCCGAACGGCTCATCGACAAGATCGATGAAAAAATTGTAGAGTTGAAAACACTCAAGAAGATGAATAAAGGAAGTGTAGAACAGGTTAAGAACAATGTGCAGCTGATGATCAGCAATCTTTACTTCCGTATGAAACTGCTGGCCGATTTTATTCAAAGCGATTTTAAATAAACAATCCCGGCACCAAGGCCGGGATTTGTTTCATAGTACAGATGTTTTCGACAGATGAACAACGGTGCTTACTTGGTATTCAGTTGTTGTATCAGAGCAAGCAATTGAGCTTCGGTTACTTCGGTGAGGTTAAATGTTACACCGTAATACGTTTTACCACTTGCAGGCGCACCTACTGTTACATCCTGCATTTCTGCATAAATTTTATTGTCTTTAAAAGTGATGGCGAGGAATGTACCTTCAATACCAATCGGGAAACTGTTCTGGTAACTTAACAAACCTTCTTTACCTGCAGGTGCGTTTACAATTTTGTTGTACAATTTCACCAGCGTGTTTTGTTGTTTCACTTTAAAGAAGAGCATACTTGGTTCGCCACCCATATAGTTTGTACTTGTTGCAGAGTTCCACTGGTTGCTGAAGTAACCCAATACTGTTGTTTTCGGACGTGGATCACCCATCAACGCATCGCAGTTACGCCATACACCTAAGCTATCAAGATTGAAAGTTGAAGTACCGTTATTATTGTTTGTTGCGAAGTTTCCATTCTGTACCCAGTTAACACCACGTGGTACATAACCTGTTTGCGAAAGTGTTACCGGTAAGTTTTCATGATCGTTACCGTTGATCGTATAGGTTACTGCACTATCGCCACGCCACATGGGTACTTCACGTAAGAACTGTCCATTTGCATTTGCTTTCGGAGCGGCAGGCACTACTACCTGTGCAGGTGCATTCAATTGTAATTCATCAGCACCCTGGTTTGCTTTTACGGTCATCTCGCCATAAGAAATCAGCATTTGTCCTCCTGCTTCTGTTGGGCGATTACCTAACAGCATATCACTTGCCTGGTAAATATCTTTCACCTGTACGGTTACACTACCTGTTACAACTTGACCGTTTGCTTTTTTAAATGCGTTGGCAGGAAAGTTAATTTTTGTGCCTTTGCTAGTTAACAGTAAGCCGCCCGTTGTTGCATCGATGGTAAACGCTTCATACTTGGGTGCGTTTGCATCGAAGAAGGTTTTTACTTTTTGTTCGAACACATGTGGCTGCACATATGTTGCTTTGTCTTTTTTACAAGCAGTAAAACTGATGGCTGCTGCAATTGCTACGGTTGAAAGGATTGACTGTTTCATAATAAGAAGTTTTAATTGTTTTTGTTTGTTGTTTGGAAGTATATCCGCAGCAGTAAAAGATTGTTACCCTGTTTGGGAAAGAAATTTTTAAATAATTTCTAAATCGTTGATTATTAGATGGTTTGGCGGGAATATTTTTTAACCAGGGTGTCACAAAGGGCAGGAAGAATTCACGGAGGGCACTAAGCGTTGTGCTCTTTGTGAAATCCTTTGTGTGCTTTGTGCTACAATGACTTAGCCTTTAAACTTTCGGAAGAAATAATAACCAATTGGCAGAAGTGCTAACATTAATAACCAATACCAATTGACAGAAGATGTTTGTAATTGCAATTGCTGATCGATACCAATATAACTGAACCCACTCCATAACAGGGGATTCTTTTGTGCAAGACTGGTTGTGTTTTGCAGGTATTGCTTTCTTGCATCATGCAATGCAGTAACAGGTGAATGTTGTTCTTGTAATGAAGTATAAAATGATTGTACAAATAACGGTGCCACGGCATCATCTACCGGCCAGCGACTTGCAACAACACCTTTAACACCTTTGCTGATGAATGCACGACCAATACTTGCAACGCCTTCGCCATCCTGTACTTTTCCTGCAGCCGTTTCGCAGGCAGTTAATACAACCAACGGTGCAGCTGTAACAACATACTGCAACTGCCCGAGATAAAATTTTTGTTTGAGCACAAGAAAAGGCTGTTGTGAACTGTCGGCCACCGCATGTGCGGCTATATGTAACACTGCTCCCGATTGCATGGATGCAACAAATGCATTCGCATCAGTTGTTGTGGCTTCGTAAGTTGTTGTGTTGAGTTTTTTGCGCAACTGTTTTGCTTCAACAATTGAGTTGGGCAAAGCAGCAAATCCATTCTGCTGCTGATTGAATGTATAAACGGTGACCGGTATTTTTTCTATTGGCTGCTTTGCTTCCCGTACATATTGCAGAAACGAGTACACATAACTTACTGCAGTTTGTTCTGCAAGGAACTGTTGTTTGCCGTCCAAGCTTAATGCTTCGAAAGGAAGATTGTGTAGCCAGCCATCAGCAGACAGGATGAGTGATTTCGTTTTCAGTTCAACCGGAAGTACTTGCTTTCGTACTTCATTTGCCAATTGAAAATAAGCAGCCGGGTTATTATTGTAAGCAGATGATGTTGGCGAAAAATAGATTTGAAGCAACGAATCTGTTTGTTGTTTTACAGTTACCGGCAACAGCTTACAGTTTACCGTTCCATCTGTTACATGCAATAAATAAACTCGGTTGTTTACAAGTGTATAGCTGATAAAATCTGCCTTTGCCGTTACTTCTTTTAACTTCTGCTGAAACTGTTGCAACGAAGGTTGCTCCAGCAATTGTGCAAACCGGTTTTCCTGCAAGCCGAGTTGCAGCTCCTGTTTGCGGATCCGTTCGCTGATGAATGCTTTCTTTGCTGCATCATTTGTTTCAGCTGATAATAAATAATCGTTGCGCAACTCTGCAAATAACTGCTGCCGTAACAAATCAGTACTGTCGGTTTGCCATTGCCTGCTTCTGTTTTGTTCGTTTAGCAGCTTGCGACCTTTTGATAATTCAACAAGCCATAACAGCTGCTGCAACAATTCCTGCTTACCTGTTCGCCGGTACTGCTCTTCAAAAAAAACAATCGCTTCTTCGCTGATGGTATTACTGTTACTGCTTTGCAATGCATTAGCTGAAACTGTGATCAACTGATTACAGTAATAATCGTTGGCAACAGTAAGCTGATAGTAATATGCTGCTGTATCGGGTTGTTGTTTTGCAAATGCTTTTGCTAAACCTGCATACAGCGTTGTAACAGTATGATCGGGGAAATAACCAGTGTTGCTGATATTGAAATACAGCAGTCCGTCTTTGAAATTATGAATGCTGCTGTCGGCCTGTTGCAATTGCAGAAACAGGTTCCCTTTTTCGGCTTTCAGTTTGGCTTTATCTCTTTGCCTGCTGTCGGGATAGGTTTGTTCCAGTATCTTTTCTGCATTCTGTAATTTCTGCAAGGCCTTACTCCATTGCTTTTGTTCATACAATAGTTTAGCAGAGAGCTGCAAGGCACTCACCATCCACGACGCATCTGCATCTGCAGCATCAGCAGAACGAAAGAAGGCCAATGCTTTCTCATTGTAATAAAATGCACTATCGTTTTGCTTTGCTGCATAAAATGCATCGGCTTTTACATTATATAATAAGCCGGTTACTGTTGGCTGCTGCGTTATAAACTGCAAGCCTATGTTGCAGCTTGATTGCGTTGCAGCATAATTGCCCAGCCAGTAATATGTAATCGCTTTGTTACTGTAAAGCGATGGAAGCAGATTCAATTTCTGTTCAGCGGTTGCCCGTTCTATCGCCGATTGCTGCAAGGCAATGGCTTTATCATAATCTCCTAAACGCACATAATTATTGCCAAGGGGCTTAATGATAAACTCTTCGGCTTCATAAACAACTTTCTGTTGCTGCTGATAGTTCAATCCTTTTTCGTACCAACGTGTGCTGGCCTGTATTTGCCCTTGCTGTAATAAATGATAAGCGATGTTGAGTACAAAATCCAGGTAAGCTATTTGTTCTTCTTTCAGCTTTGGTTTGCGCCACAAGGTTTGCTCTAACGAATCGGCTTTGTTAGAAAGATAGAACGGCTGTTCATCAGTGAGATCATACAGCTTCTCCAAATAAGACTGCAACTGATCTTTTGATTGATAGACTTCATTCCATTTTGCTTTTTGCTGTGGCTCTTCATCACCCGAAAAAAACAGCAACAGAAAAGCGATACTGCTGAAGGGCAGCAAACGACGAAGGAAAGATTGATATGAAGGAATTACAGTCGCCAGGATGCATAAAAATAGAGATAAGATTTGTTTGTTCCGCCATAATAAAAACGGGTACCTATCTGCGGACCAAGACGAACCTTTCCGAACTGTGCATCTACAAACGGAAGAAACTGTGCATTGGAGAATATTTTGATCGAACTGTTTTTTGTAAGATCGTAAGGGAAATTCACCTGTCCGTTGAAATTACTCAACAGATAAGTGCGGCTTGTATCTACCGAACCGGCAAAATCTGCATCAACCCGTACGCCGGCGCCGGCCGATAACAGATCGTTGAAATTATACCGCAGATGTAAGGGCACTAAACCAATGCGTGTAATACTCGATCGTAATTGCTCCCGGTAACCACGGTAATCGTAATTCTTTCCATCGATCACTACCACACCCTGCGTTTGAAAGGTTTGCTGTGCTGTTGTTGTTTGGTAATACTTGCCAAACAATTCAAACTGAAAATAAGGTTTGTAGGGTGCAAGACGTGCAATACCTACGCCCACATTCACGCCGTCACTCAAACCATTTGTACCAAGGTTCATTTCATAACCCGCCATTACAATCGGTGATAAGGCAGGCTTAAATTTCCCAGTAGCAAAATTGGTAATCACCGGTTCGTTCTTATCAAAGTAAATCGCTGTTCTTCCTTTGAAAGGAAGGTTGTCCAGTTTCTTTTTTGTTTTTACATCAAACTCTACAAAACCTTTGGTACTGTCTTTATCGTTCACGCCTTTTTGATTGGTACCCGGTAAATAAATTCCGTTGAAGATAAATGCAGCGCTGTCTTTATTGGTGACCAACTCCCAGCAACCGGTTCTTGTGGGCACACTGTCGCAAGGCAAACAATAGGGCGACATATCCTTAATACTGATCGTTTGCGGATCCATGGCCGAAGGTAGTGTAATGGCCAGTTTTATTTTTCGTGCCGGACCTTCTCCATCATTCTGGAAACGGATTTTATAGCTGAGTGATTTACTTTTTTTGAGGGTTCGATAATTCAATCGACCCTGTTTCAGATTCATTTTGTTCGGATCATGCGAGGTAACGATCGGGATATTGAGTTGGTGCATATATACGCCACCGGTATCGGGCACAAACAAACCGGTAATAACAATGGTTGCATTGGTATCCTTGATCATGCCCGGTGTTACATATAAATTCGTGAACATGAACTGTGCATCGGTTGTTGCCTGTTTTATATCCACCGCAAATACATTGCTGTAACTTTTCAATGTATTCATCAAGAACGTTTTGCTTTCTACACCGCTGAACTTTTTCTCCTCTTTAAAATGCGATGCCGGACTTCCGCTGCTGGTGAGTAATAGCTGGTCAAATGATCGAACAGATGCAATTGCATTTTTATCGTTGATCAATATCGCATCGTTATACAAACGAAAACCGGCTGTATCGAAACTGTTTTGTCCGAATTGTTTTTCGTTGATGAAGAGATACACTTTACCATTAACCGCTACATCATTTTTCCAACCGGCCATCAACACCATTGTGTCGCCGGGTTTGGCCATGCAGTTATACTTCAGTTCAAAAAAACCATTTGCTTTAAAGAAATTTTGTTCCGATGGCGATACTGCTGCGAGGTAGGTTTTATTCACCTGCTTCACTGCCACCTTTTTCGGTTTGCGGCCAGGCTTCTTGCCATCATCGTAATTATTCACCGCATATAACACCGCTTCGTAATCACCTTCTTTTGCATACACATGCTCGGGATTTTCTTCGGTGCTGAAATGACCATCGCCAAAATCCCAGAGATACGTATAGAATGGCTTTGGTGCGCCGGGTATTTGTGTCAGTGGCGGAAGACTTGCTTTAAAAGCGACCTTGTTTTCTTTCTGCTGCACCACAACCGACGAATCGGTTTGTGCCGATGCCTTAAAGCAAGCAAACAGGAGGACAATATGGACGATTATTTTTTTCATGATGATACAGGTGTATATCAATAAGCTGAGGCATCTGTTACCCTAAATATAAAAATCTTATTTTTAACCAACTACTAAACCATTGCCCTTGCACGCCGACCAGAAATATATAACTGCTTTGCTCCATCACGATCAGCGACTCATCAGTGAGATTTACCAGCGATTTGCGCCTAATATGAAGGCTTACCTGCTTTCACGTGGCTGTAGTGAAGACGATGCCGGTGATGTGTTCCAGGAAGCGTTGATTGATATTTATAAGCTGGCGAACGACAAACAATTTGTGCTCACCTGTCCGTTTGAAGCGTTTCTTTTACTGCTCTGCAAACGCAAATTCATCAACAAAACGAAAAAAACTTCGCTTACCGTGGTAACAAACGGCGAAGAGGATGCATATACCCATATACCGGACGATGCCAACGCTGGTGCTGCCGAACATGTGGCGCAGGTTGAAAAAGAACAATTAGTCATGCTTGTGCTGGATGAAATGGGCAACTGCAAAGAAGTGATCTTAAAAAGCCTGCTGAAAAAACCGCAGGAAGAAATTGCAGAAGAACTGGGTATGACTTATGCGTATTACCGCAAGCGAAAAAGTAATTGCATGGGCGAACTGGCAGAACTGGTACGTAACAAACCACAATTTAAAGAACTCGTATCATGACCTACACGTACTCCGATATTGATGCCTACCTCAACGGCGAACTGACGGCTGAAGAACAGCAACAGTTTGAACAGGAACTCCGCAGCAACCAACAACTGCAGGAACAGGTGAATGCCTATCGTTTACTTAACAGTACGGTGGGCAAACATCAGCAAGCCGAACAAACATTACCACAGTTAAAACAAATACTTGATCCGCTTACGCATCAATACTTCAAAAAAGAAAAGGCGAAAGTGTTTACGATGAAGCGGACGATGTATATGCTGGCCGCAGCAGCATCAATCGTGTTGATCTTATTGGTTGCATTGCCGGGTACTTCGCCTGATGATTATTCATTTGATGATATGCCGGGCGCTATTGTACGTGGAACCGAAACAGATAAAGCAAAAGCTGCGCAGCTGTTCAACAACAAACAATATGCAGAAGCTGCAAAAGCATTCCAGCAATTGAAAACTACAGGCACTCCAGATGCCGCTGTAGATTTTTATCTCGGCATCAGCTTGCTGAAAACAGAACAATATGCTGAAGCGTTGCCTTTGTTTGAAATATTGGCAAACGGCACATCGGTTTATGCTGAAGATGCCAACTTCTTTGCTGCGTTGAGTGCGTATCATTTGCAACAGAGTGAGAAAGCAAAACAATATGCGGAGAAGGTGAAGGAAGGAAGCAGGTATTGGAAAAATGCGAAAGCGATTATAAAGAAGCTGAAATAATAATACATCTGAAACTACTTGACGGAGTCTGTCATACCGACGCAGGAGGCATCGCTATTATCTTAAAAGGGTAGTATTTAATAACGTTGATTGAATCAAACATCTTGATTGGGTAGAGATTTCTCCTTCGTCGAAATGACGATTACAACACAGCTTAGTGAATTTTAATAATGCAGTTCGCTTGTGCAGTTCATTGATTCTTGCATCTCAGTTAGAAATAAATCATCACCATGCGCAAGTACGGGGTCTTCACTTCATTCATCTTCATTGCTATACTTGTTGCAGCTGTTTATGGGATCCTTCACGATCAAATAACGTACTCCATCTCTCCCGAATATTTTACAAAATTCAAATACAAACAATTTGGTTTCGAGCCAGAATGGTTTGGCGGTCATCGATCAACAGTTGCAGCGATTGGATTTTTGGCCACCTGGTGGATGGGTTTATTTATTGGCATTCCATTGGGTTTGCTGTCATTCATTTTTCCTACACATAAAATCATGAGTAAGGTATTACGGAAAGCCATTATTCTTGTATTACTTATAACAGCTATGGCAGGTATTGCCGGCTTTTTTTATGGTAAACTATATTTGACAGGAAAGGAAGTAAACTGGTGGCTTCCTGAAAACTTATCAGACAGAGATGCGTTTATCATTGTAGGTTGCATGCATAATTTCAGCTACGCAGGAGGCTTGATTGCATTAATCTCAGCGCTTGTTTACATATTCAAAACAAAAGCATCTTCAAAACTTGAACAAAAAAGCTAAGCTCCAATAAAGGCGACAGTATTTTTTTATTTTATCAATCTTTCGGCGAACCATTTTTTTGATCTGCTGTTAAATTGGCCACAACTCCCCTTGTAACAACCTTCACCTGTATCCCGAAAAGCCAGTACTCATCATTTTTTAATCAAACAAAAAACACGTATGAAAAAAAGTATTTTTTCATGGGGCATGCTTGTGGCCGTTTGCCTCTTCGTTACCACGGGATGTCAAAAACAAAACGATGCTTCAGCCGAAGTAAACAATTTTGAAAAAGAATCGATTGCTGCCATCATTCAAAATCCCAACACAAGTTTTACTGTCAAGAGCTCATCATCGCTCATTGCAGCGAGGGGATCTGCAGGACGACAAGTAAAGTTTACCTATCTCGCTGTTGCACTTGCACGTACCGGTTTAACAAGCACCTTATCAACACTCAATTCAAATTACACTTTGTTTGCTCCAACCGATGAAGCTTTCCAGGCGCTGGGTTTTAAAACGATCCAGGATGTTGTGAAAGTACCAAAGGAAGTATTAACGCCCATTCTTTTGTATCATGTAGTTGCGGCGAAAGTAATGGCTGCACAGGTTCCTGCCGGTCCGAATGCAGCAGTAAAAACGGTGAACGGTGCTGATGCGTTTCTTACCTCCAACAGTAACGGGGTATTCATTAACGGATCGCCTGTAATTGTTGCTGATGTAAAAGCAGCTAATGGCTTAATACATGTAATTGACAATGTATTGTTACCACCCGCAGGTAACATTGTAGCTACTGCAATTGCAAATTCTGATTTCAGCTTTCTCGTTGCAGCTGTGTTAAGAGCAAGCCAGGGAACAACAAATGTTGCTGCACTGTTAAGTGGCGATGGTCCGCTTACTGTATTTGCTCCAACAAACGATGCGTTTAAAAAAGCAGGATTTAATACTCTTGCAGACATTGGAAATGCACAACCCGATGATTTGACACCCATCCTTGCTTATCATGTTGTACCCGGTCGTGTGTTTTCATCTGATCTCACAGATAATATGAGCGTAAACATGTTTGCAGGTGGCAGCACAACCATTACTTTAACAGGCAGACCTAAAATTAAAGGAACTAAAAACGCAGAGGCGTTTAATATTATTAAAACAAATATTGTTACAACCAATGGCGTTATCCATGTAATTGATGGTGTATTACTACCATAATTGACCAAATAAAAAAGGCCGTTAAAAAACGGCCTTTTTTATTTGACTATCTTTTAAAAAGTAGATTATTGCATCCCTCCCAAAAACTCAAATGCATTCATTAACGCCTGATGCAAAATGGTTGCATGATTTTTATTGCCCAGGAATTCGAATTGTAATGCATTGCCTTTAATTACCGGCTTAACCAACTCATTTAAGGCTTTTGCATCTCCTTCCATTACCTCTCCTTCCTTACCTACTGCGATGTACACTGCCGTTTTATTTTTTACAGGTGCGGGCTTTACTTTTAATAAAGATTCATTATTCCACCACAAACTCGGACTAACAATTACGTATTGCGAAAACAAATCGGGCTTGGTTAATAATACTTCAGCCGCCAGTAAACCACCCAGCGATTGACCAATAAGCATATTCTTTCCGTTTGTTTTAAATGATTGATTGATGTATGGCTGTAATTCTTTCTCGATAAAGCCAATAAACTTTGCTGAGCCTCCGGTAACCGGAAATTTTTGTTTATCTAATTCAATGGTAGCCGGAAATGTAAAATCCCTTTGCCGATCAACTTTGGCAATACCCACTACAATGGTTTGTGGCAACACATTCACCCAGGGAAAATTGCAGAACTGCACCAGCCCTGCCACATGAATAAAATCTTCATCTGCCGAACCGTCGAGTAAATAGATAACCGAATAACTCGAATCTTTATGGTAGCCATCCGGCAAATAAATATTTAATGTCCGGTCTTCATTCAATACAGTTGAATGCAACTGGCGCACAATGCCCAGCGGAAAAACTTTTTCATCTGTTTTGGTTTGAGCTGATAGGAATGTTGCAGAGAATAAAAATAGAATAGCAAAGAGAAGACGATGAAGCATAATGCTGATTGTGAAATTGATGAATAAGAGTCTTAAAAATGTAACCGTTTGTAATTACAACGATCATTGGCAGTACAAATAACAGGCAGATCCCTCGTGCCTCGGGATGACAATTCTATTATCCCAAATACACTTCCAGTAATCCATCAGGCAGTTCCACCACTACCTGTTTCTTTTTATGATTAACGCTGCGGATAGTTTCTTCGTGCAGTGGTATCAATACTTCTTTGCCTTCAATTTCAAGGCGACATAAAATCTGCAGCGGTTGTTCGATCACTTCCTGTATCACCGCCAGTTCTTTTGTGCCATCGATCATCATATAACCGATCAATGAAATGGGGGCAGCTTTACCCGCCTGTTTGTGAAAATCGGCTTCACGCAACCACACTTTTTTCGGCGATAGTTTCTTTGCCTGTTCTTTGGTAGTAATACCATCGATGGCAATGTACACTTCCTCTTCGTTCTTGATTTTGGTACCGGTAATGAAGTAAGGCAGAAATTTATCTTTCGATTCTTCTATAAACAATACTTCCAGTCCTTTCAACGATGTTTTCTTGCCAAGATTATGCTTGAGTACCACTTCGCCATTTAATCCGAATGTGCCGAGTATTTGCCCGATGCTGAAGTATTGTTCCATGCGGCAAAGATATTGTTAAGTACGAAGTTAGAAGTACGAGGTACGAAAATCCGTCGGCTGCAGAATAGCGAACAAACCGTACAAGTTTGTCCTTCGACAAGCTCAGGATAAACTGCAACAAAAATTTCATAGTACCAGTACCGCTAAGTACAAATGCATTTTCTTTCCGTCTTCCTGTCTTCCCGGCAACAAATAGGTGTGCATAAAAAAATCCCTCACAATAATGCAAGGGATTTTTATGAAGACGAATGTAAGTAATGGGATTACTCAGCTGCCGGTGCTTCGCCACCTTCCTGACGCTTAGGAGCCATCGGACGGCGTTGGTAGTTACCACCACTGCGCTGTTTGAATCTTGCCTTACGGGCTTCTTCTCTTTTCTTCGCTTCTGTAGCTTCGTGCTCGCTATGCCATGCCTGGAATTTCTCCATTGCAGCAGCCTGATCGAAAAGACCAAGACTAACACCACGTAAGAGGTGCTTCAGGTACAATACACCTTTGGTAGAAAGGATCTTGCGTACAGTATCTGTAGGCTGAGCTCCTTTGTGTAACCACTCCAGTGCTTTCTGACGATCAATCTGGATCACAGCAGGCTCTGTTACAGGGTTGTAAGTACCGATTTTCTGAATGAATTTTCCATCTCTGGGGGCTCTTGCGTCGGCCACTACGATGAAATAGAAGGGTCTTTTCTTCGACCCGTGTCTTTGCAGACGGATTTTAACTGGCATCGTAAATTAAAATTTAAATGCGTGAATAAATAAAGGTTAACTAGGATCGCAAAAATAAGCCGTGAAGCTCAAAGTTCCAACCCCTGAAAAATTAAATTTTACCGGCGGCCTAAACCGGGCATCATACGGCCCATGGGCATTTTGTTCATCATGCTCATCATTTGCTTCATTTGCTCAAACTGCTTCATAAAAGCATTTACCTCGGCAATATCTTTTCCGCTGCCTTTGGCTATACGCATCCGGCGGCTTTGGCTGATGAGGTCAGGGTTTGCCCTTTCCTGGGGAGTCATGGAGTTGATGATGGCTTCCACACCTTTGAAAGCGTCGTCACTGATCTCAATATCCTTCATGGCCTTGCCCATTCCGGGAATCATGCCCATCAGGTCTTTGAGGTTACCCATTTTCTTGATCTGCTCCAGCTGTTGCTTGAAATCTTCAAAGTCGAACTGGTTTTTGCGGATTTTCTTCTCCAGCTTCTTGGCTTGTTCTTCATCGAACTGGGCCTGCGCCTTTTCCACGAGTGAAGTAATATCACCCATACCGAGGATACGTTGCGCCATACGGTCGGGGTAGAATACATCGAGCGTATCCATCTTTTCGCCACTGCTCACAAACTTGATGGGTTTGTTTACCGTGTATTTAATGGAAAGCGCCGCACCACCACGGGTATCACCATCTAACTTAGTGAGAACCACACCGGTAAAGTCCAGTCGGTCGTTGAAGGCTTTGGCCGTGTTCACCGCATCCTGTCCCGTCATACTGTCCACCACAAAGAGGATCTCATTCGGGGTAACCGCATTGCGGATATTCGCTACTTCGGTCATCAACACTTCGTCGATCGCTAATCGACCGGCCGTATCGATGATCACGACATTCTTATTTTTTGCTTTTGCTTCTTTGATGGCGTTTTGTGCTATGGCAACGGCATCTTTATTCTCCCGTTCGCTGTACACATCCACACCAATCTGTCCGCCAAGTACAGTTAACTGATCAATCGCCGCCGGGCGGTAAATATCAGCCGCCACCAGCAATGGACTTTTGCCCTTCTTAGTTTTGAGATAATTCGCCAGCTTTCCGCTGAACGTGGTTTTACCGCTACCCTGTAAACCGGCAATGAGGATTACAGCAGGCGATCCTTTGATGTCCAGTTCGGCTTCGGTACCGCCCATCAGTTCCGCCAGTTCGTCCTGCACAATCTTCACCATCTGCTGACCGGGGTTCACCGCCAGCAATACCTTGCTGCCGATGGCTTTATCCTTTACCGTATCGGTAAACTCTTTGGCAATCTTGTAGTTTACATCGGCATCCACAAGGGCACGACGGATATCTTTTACCGTTGCGGCAATGTTGAGCTCCGTAATACGGCCTTCACCTTTTATATTCTTAAACGCACTTTCTAACCGTTCGCTTAAATTCTGAAACATAATTCGCTTAATTAAGGGCTGCAAATGTACACCCTATCGCCCAAAGGGGAAATAGTCTGAACCATGATTTGGGGAGATTTCCTTGATTCATGACATAAGAACAAACGAGACATAGACAATCTTCCCAATCCTAAAATCTGTGAAATCATGGTTGAGACGTTATCTTTGCCGCCATGTTCAACAACAAAAAAGTCATCGTCGTACTGCCGGCTTATAATGCGGCAAAAACACTAGAGATTACCTACAACGAAATCCCTTTCGACATTGTAGACGAAGTGGTGCTGGTAGATGACGCCAGTAAAGATGAAACCGTGGCCAAGGCCAAAGAGCTGGGCATTCAACATATCATCAGCCACGAAAAGAACAAGGGTTATGGTGGCAACCAAAAGAGTTGCTACAAAAAAGCACTGGAGCTGGGCGGGGATATAGTGGTGATGCTGCACCCCGATTACCAATACACACCCATGCTGCTGCATGCCATGATCAGCATTATTGGTAACGATGTGTACCCCGTTGTATTCGGCAGCCGTATTTTGGGTAACGGTGCATTAAAGGGTGGTATGCCGATGTATAAATACATTGCCAATCGTTTTCTTACCCTCACCCAAAATATTTTACTCGGACAAAAACTGTCAGAATACCATACCGGCTATCGTGCATTCAGTAAAGAAGTACTACAGTCAGTGAAACTGGAAGCCTGCGATGATGATTTTATTTTCGATAATGAAATGGTATCGCAGATTTTTTACAAAGGCTACCAGATCGGCGAAGTAACCTGCCCCACCAAGTATTTTGAAGAAGCCAGCAGCATCAACTTCCGCAGAAGTATGAAGTACGGCCTGGGTTGTTTAAAAGTTTCTTTGATTTACCGTTTTTGTAAATGGGGATTGATGAAGAGCAAACTGTATTAACTATACATTCCGTAACGACAAAGCCCCGGTTAACCGGGGCTTTGTCGTTTATTCTTCTTTCATATTGATAATCTTATCCACCACATATTTCGAATGACCACGCCATGGAATGGTACCGAGGTATTCTTTGTAATGCAGCTCAAATACTTTACCACTGTTAAGCATTAGTATATTGGCAATACTATCGTTCTCTACACTGAATTCAAATTCGTAACTCGCAACAGAACCGGGTGTTCGTGAACGAAGACCGGATTGAATGAGTTTACCCTCGTATGTTTTAAAAATGTATCCCTTCTTTACCATGTAATTGAGTTCGCCGGCTTTTACACCTTCACCAAAAACATAGTAATAACGCCAGCCAATAAACGCTGCTAATACAACTATAACAATCAAACTGAAAATGCCGAGGAACTTTCGCATAAAAAGTGTTTCGGCTAAAATAACTGTTATTACTGATTATTTTAAACTGTACCGGAAAAGAGCGCTTTAATAAAGCAGCAGTTCTTCCAGTTCGGCGTGTGAGTTGTCCTCATCTTCCTGCTGGTTTAGCAAATGACCGGCAGAGTAAGAAAAGGTTTGTTGCAGCAGAGCAGGATCAATATCAAAATGCCTGTCTACAAAATGCTTAAAAACGTCAATCAGATCTTTTGTTTCGGAAGCGGAGAGATCAACCACTTGTTCAATGTCACGGAGTAATTGTTGCATACGGTTTTCTTTTTAGGATAAAGGGTACTACAATATGAAAAAACTATTCCGTTAAACCGTGCTTTCGGCAAACAAAAACAAAGAATTGAAGACAAGTATTCGTTGGTGCTAAGTAAATACCTTACAGCAATCTAAAGCTGTCACCATCAAACAGGCCCATATCGCTTAATTTAAGATGTGGTATTACCAGCAAGCCCATAAACGAAAGGGTCATAAATGGCGCTGCCAATGTAGAGCCAAGTTGCTTGGCTGCCGCATCAACTGCACTGTATGCTTCGGCTACTTTATAACCATCATCCGCACTCATTAAACCGGCAACAGGCAAGGGAAGCAAGGCTTCTGTTTCGTTGCCTACCGCACTTACGCCACCTTTTGCACAAATAACCAGGTTTACAGCTTTTGCAATGCTTTCGGCATCAGTACCAACTGCAATAATATTATGACTGTCGTGTGCTACCGATGAGGCAATGGCACCTGTCTTTAACCCGAAGTTTTTTACAAAACATTTTGCTACCGGTGCATCCTGGTAACGGTTAACCACCACCATATGCAGAAAATCCTTCTCAATGTTAGCGCAAATGATTCCGTCTTTTACTTCAAAAGAAGTAATTGGTTCAATTCGTTTGTTGGTGATGAGCTGCCCGTCTAATGCTTCCACCACATATACCTGCTCGATATTTTCTGCATCTGCATGGCCAAAACGGTTGAGGCGGAATTCCAAATCGGCGACAGGTTTTTCCGAGCAGTTAAACTGATTAATAGCCGATGAGGTGCCTGCGCTGATAAGCGATTTACCTGCTTCCGCCACCAGCTCTCCGTTAATATAGGTTTGCTGTACATGAAACTGCTGCAGATTATTTACAACAATAAAATCGGCCGCATCACTTTCACGCAACAAACCCACATCGAGCTTATAATGCAAGACCGGATTAACACAAGCCGCTTTTAATACATTGAACACATTAACGCCTTTGGCCACAGCCCTTGCACAAAGTTGATTGATGTGCCCATCCACCAAACTGTCGGGGTGTTTATCATCGCTGCAAAGCAGGATCATATCAGGATACTCATCGATCAGTGAGTACAATGCTTCAAAATTTTTGGCCGCACTTCCTTCCCGGATAATAATCTTCATCCCATACTTCAACTTATCCAGTGCTTCTTCTTTGGTAAAACATTCGTGGTCGGTACTGATAACGATAGCCCCCCTAACCCCCGAAGGGGGAGTAAAGGCCGCAACTTGAGTTGTTGGTAATGTTTCTAATTTTTGAAGAATCTTAGCTGTTACCTCTTCTATTTGAAAAAGCACTTCATCATTTGTAAATCGGATTACTTCGAAACCAAATTCATTTAAAGCCAGAGTTCGTTCTGCATCGTTGACTTTATTTTCCGGTAACTGATGAATTAAACCATCTACCTCAATAACCAGCTTTTTTGAAAGGCAAACAAAGTCAGCAATAAACGCTCCGATAATATGTTGCCGCCTGAATTTATAATTAGCTAATTGCTTTCCTTTAAGATGTTCCCACAATGCAATCTCGGCATCTGTCGGGTTATTTCTATTTTCATCTACAAACTCTTTCAGCAATCCATACATCATTGGATCTGCTGTTTGATATCCGTAAACGCTGCTTGCAACATCGGAGTCCAAAATCTCCCCTTCGGGGAGATTTAGAGGGGCTGCTTGTATATATCTTCTCGCATCCTCGCCACGCAAGCCCGGTGCATGTCCATCAACTGGTTTACCCAATTCGGCAGCCGCTTTTATTTTCTCCATCACTTCCGCATCGGCATGTAACACACCGGGGAAGTTCATCATCTCGCTTAAATATTTGATTTCCTTTTTTTGCAGCAATGCTTTAACATCGGCAGCATTGAGCACAGCACCTGCTGTTTCGAATGTGGTGGCAGGTACACAGCTGGGCGCACCAAAGTTGAACTTGAAGGGAACGGTCTTTCCGTTTTCGATCATAAACTCCACGCCGGCCATACCGCATACATTGGCAATTTCGTGCGGGTCGCTTACCGTTGCCACGGTACCATGTACCACCGCTAATCTTGCAAACTCCGAAGGCACCAGCATGGAACTTTCGATGTGTACATGACTGTCGATAAAGCCGGGCAAAATATACGGCTCTCCTTGTTGGGTGCCATCCGACAATTGCTGAATGCTTTTTATACGGCCATGTTCAACATGTACCTCACCATAAAAAACGGAGCTGTTGAAGATATTTACAATATTTCCTTTGTGTAAGTAAACACTCATACGTGAAGCTGTTTAAAATCGGGGCCAAGTTAGTGGATGCGGGGCATAAAGCCGCAAGAACCGTTAAACAAAGAAAAAATCAGCGACTGAACTGTAACAATTTCTGTTACTTTAGCACCTATTATAAAAATCAAACAAATGAAAATCTTGAAAATCGTCAGCCTCATCGTGGCTGCTGTATTCGGAAGCATCTCTCTTCAGGCACAAACTGCCGATGAAATTGTAAGCAAACATATTGAAGCCATTGGTGGCGCTGACAACTGGAAAAAAGTAACCAGCATTGTAGAAACAGGCGCTATGAGCCTGCAGGGAATTACCATTGAGGTAACCCGCACGGCCCTTCACCAGAAAGGTACAAGACAGGATCTGTCGATTATGGGTATGAATAATTACATTGTTGTAACCCCAACCGAAGGCTGGATGTTTATGCCGGTTCAACAGCAAACAGAAGCGCAAAAAATGCCCGATGAACAATTGAAAGAAGCACAGGGACAGCTGGATGTACAGGGTGCTTTTATTGATTACAAGAGCAAAGGCCACAGCTTTGAACTGGCAGGATCGGAAACGGTTGAAGGTGTGGATTGTTTTAAACTTAAAATGACGGGTAAAAATGGCGTTGTTGTAATGCATTTCATCGATAAAAAAACATACAACCTCGTGCAATCTGTTCGTACAGCCGAAGGCAACGAACTTGTAACTACTTTCAGCAATTTCAAAAAACTCCCGGAAGGTATTGTTGTACCAATGAGCTCCGTAGTGCCGCTTGGAAATGGCATGACGGCTGAGTATACTGTTTCGAAAATTGAAATCAATAAACCAATTGATGAGGCGTTGTTCAAGCCTTCAAAATAAAAAGCGGTTTTACAGTAAAAAAAGAGCGGCGCCTTTGGCGCCGCTCTTTTTTATTTCTTCTTACCCCATTTTTTTATATCCAGGTAATCGAGGAAGTAAATAACCTTGAGTGAAATGTTATTGTTCTGGTCGGCATCGAGTGTATTGCCAAAATTTTTAAAATAATCACGTTCAATTACACGGTTAAATGTAAAGATCGAATTCTTCCAAACCACATTCAGGAAACTGCCCGGCGCAAATTGCCAGGTATACACCATATCAATGTTAAAGAAGTTGGCATTCTGGTTTACATTACCTGCAAATGCTGCGTTGGGTAACAGCTTACCGTTTTGCTGCAGAGTAAAATACTCCTTATTATCAACAGTACTTACGTAATGGCGCATACGGTAGGTAACCCACATCATGTTCGTGAAGCTGTATTTAACGTTTAATACATTTTCAATGGTGTTTACTTTTCGCTTGGCAAAAAGTACATCATTACCGGCAATGGTTGTAAAACCGATATTATTAAAGCGTGGTAAATAACCAAGCTTGTGCGAAACAGAAAATTTACTGCTGAAGCGGAAGGTTTGTCCAACAGTGGCATCTACACCAAATTGGTTATAAAAGTTTACATGACGTCGTGCAAATATTTCTGAGAAGAAAGAATATTTCTTGGCTTCGCTACTGTTTACCCAACCTCCCACAGCAAAGCTTTGATTACGTGTAAAGAATAAACCTGTTTTACGTGGCTCATAAAAATCGTTTTGCTTGGTTGTATAGCCAAGAAACGTACCTACCCACCATAACTTTTTCGTTTGCACTTCAAGATTGTAGTTGATGTTACCTGTTTGATAGGTTTCTTTAACACCGGCAAACGGTGTGTACAGTTTACTCACTCTTCCGTTCAGGTTCATAAAAATGCGGTTGTACCAGCTTTTCGGCTCAATCCATTTATACCCGATCCATGTACCATGATCAAGAAAGTTGTTATTGGTAAAATAACCTAAATCACGATGGGTGTACTTGGTATCGGTTAACTCCTGCCACACATTAAAGTTGAAACGGCCACTTGTTTTACCAAAGTACACCTGGTGACTGTAGCCAGTTTGATTTTTCCCATCGGGTAAATAACCGAGCAGCTGACTTACGGCCACTTTACCACCAAGGTTCCAGGTGTTCTTTTTATCATTCAAGTCAAACAAGCCGGCCGTAACATTAGCATCATAATCGCTTCCGCTACGGGTTACATTGGTATTGATTAACGAAACGCTGCTGTTATTTTTCAGTGATTGGTTCAGTACAAGAATGTTATAGTTGGTTAACGGATCGGTTATTACCTTCCGTTGATCTTTTGTATTGATATCTTCGATGGTGGCGTATTGTGTTTTTGTAATAGCATTTAAAATACCAATACCCAAACCGCTTTGCGTACGACCTGAAATTTTTGATGCATTGATGAGCTTTGATTCCGAAGGATTCTTCAGGAGTTTTTCAGTTGCACTAAGCTGGCTCCCTGCTTTACCGTAATGAATAGGTGTACCTCCGATACGGCGTGAGTAAAACAAGCCGCCTTTACTAAACAACTCTGTACCTTCTGTAAAAAAGTTTCGGTATTCGTTAAACTGCACTTCAAACGGCGACAGGTTCAACACCTGGTTATCGCTCTGTACCTGACCAAAATCGGGAATTAATGTGGCATCGAGTGTAAACGCCTGGTTCAATCCATACTTAACATCTAAACCACCATTTACCTGGCTGGTTAAATTTTGAGTGCCGGGCTGGTTTACAGGAAAGTGATTGGCATACACCGAAAAGTATGGGGAGAATTGTAAACGTACCGGTGGTTTAATACTGGTAATACCTGTCCAGTACCCTTCCTGGGTTAAAAACCCATTCACATTCGGATCAATCGGATTCCACGTAAACTGCTGTCCGGTTTTCTGCCGGCGACGGGTCATATTAACACCCCACTCCTGCACATCTTTCTTTCCGAAACGTATTGCCCCATAAGGAATAAACATTTCGAAACTCCAGCCATTATCGTGTATAACCGCAGCACTTTTCCAAACTGCATTCCAGCTGAAATCTTCGCTGTTGCCATCGTTGTTGGGCGCCATCTTAGCATCCCATTGTTCATTAAGCGGTGTAACAAAATATTCAAAACCGTTGAGGTTATCCTTATACGTATCGAAGATGATACCGATGTAATCGTTCATCCCAAAACCATCACGGCCCTTCAGTTCTCTGGCAATACTATCTCGTGTACGCTCATAACAAAAGCCACCAAAATAAATGCCCTCATCGGTGTACATCAGGTAACTTACTGTTTTCGATGCTTCAGCTTCTTTTGCACCAACCACCGGCCGAAACTCAATATAATCGGTTGCAAGTGCTGCATCTTTCCACGCTTCTTCATCAATCAACCCATCAATTTTAACGGGCTTAACCGTACGCTTTGCTTCCAGTAACCGGGGCGCAGCTTTTTCTGTAACTTTTGGGGGATTGGGTTTGGATGTTTGTGCGCACAAGCATACGCACACGAATAAACATAACGATGATATGGTTAGTTTCAGCATGATGATGAGGTTTATACTTTAACGAATACGAAAGTAGATTAGTTACATTCAGCAGATAAAAAATTTAGACGAACGGTAGATTTCTGACAACGATATTTTCGCCTGTGGTTGTACCCAACCTTTCCTACGGATAAGCGGAAAAAATCAAGGATAGCTGATGTAAAAACAAGAACATCGCCTTTAACAAGAAATATGCCGTGTAACCGAAGTGCCGGATAATTCTTTTACAAAATAGATAAACGGCCGTTTATCATTTGCCAAAGGTTAAGGAGACTTTGCATGCGAAACCTTTGTAATTTCCCCTTTCAACTAATTGTATTGAACATGAGAAAATCAATCTTGCTTGCAGGTACGCTGCTCAGCGTACTGTTTTCATTTGCGCAAAAAAAGCAACCGATAATTGCAGCCTCATCAAACGAAGAGTCTGTTTATGGTGCATTGAAGTATCGCTCCATTGGGCCGTATCGTGGTGGGCGAAGTGCTGCTGTTGCAGGAAGTTATTCCAACAAAACAACGTTCTACATGGGTGCTACCGGTGGTGGTGTTTGGAAAACAACCGATGGTGGCAATAACTGGAAAAACATCAGCGATAAATATTTTGGTTCATCTATTGGTGCGGTTGCTGTTGCGCCGAGTGATGAAAGTATTGTGTATGTGGGCGAAGGTGAAAACACCATGCGTGGGAATGTAAGTGAAGGCTTAGGTGGCATGTGGCGCAGCGATGATGGTGGACGCAGCTGGAAAAATATTGGTTTGAAAGATGGACGTCACATCATCCGCATTCTCATTCATCCCAAAAATCCGGATGTGGTATGGGTAGCGGTGATGGGCCATTTATTTGGACCGAACGAAGAGCGTGGTGTATTCAAAACAACCGATGGCGGTAAAACATGGAAACGCACATTGTTTGTCAATAATCAAACAGGAGCAAGTGATTTAGTAATGGAACCAGAAAATCCATTAGTACTCTATGCAGGCACCTGGCGTGTGATCCGTACACCACACAGTTTGGAAAGTGGTGGCGAAGGAAGTGGTTTGTATAAATCAACGGATGGTGGTGAAACATGGACAAACGTCTCTGCAAAGAAAGGTTTACCAAAAGGCACCTGGGGCATTGTAGGTGTTGCATTTGCACCATCAAATCCTGAACGTATTTACAGCATTATTGAAAATGCAAATGGAGGATTGTTCCGTAGTGATGATGCTGGTGAAACCTGGCAGCAAATGAGCAGCGATAACAATATCCGCCAGCGTGCATGGTATTACAGCAAAGTATTTGTTGATCCGAAAAATCCGGATTTAGTTTATTGCCCGAATGTAAACTTCATGTACAGTCGAGATGGTGGAAGAACCTTTCAATCATTACGTACACCTCATGGTGATCATCACGATCTGTGGATTGACCCCAATGATGGCAGGCGCATGATTGTTGCAGATGATGGTGGTGCACAGGTAAGTTATGATGGTGGTAACAACTGGAGCACTTACATGAATCAACCAACAGGGCAATTCTATCGTGTATCAACCGATAACAGTTTCCCGTATCGCATTCTTGGAGCGCAACAGGATAACTCAACTGTTCGTATTAAAAGCAGAACAAGCGGTGCAGGTATTACCGAACAGGACTGGCAGGAAACAGCCGGCAGCGAAAGTGGTTATGTTGTTGCTGATCCAAACAATCCGGATGTAGTTTATGGTGGTAACTATGGTGGTTATCTTTCACGCCTTGATCACAAGACAGGTGAAAACAGAGCCATCAGTGTGTGGCCCGATAACCCGATGGGTGCAGGTGCTGATGTATTGAAGTATCGATTTCAATGGAACTTCCCCATCTTCTTTTCACCACACAACCCCAAGAAATTATATACCGCAGGTAATGTTTTGTTTGCAACAGAAAACGAAGGTCAAAGCTGGACTGCACTTTCACCAGACTTAACAACCAATGATAAGAGCAAACAAAAATCAAGTGGCGGCCCGATTACGCAAGACAATACCAGTGTTGAATATTACTGCACCATCTTTACGGCAACAGAAAGTTTTGTGGAGAAAGATTTGTTGTGGACCGGCAGTGATGATGGATTGATCAATGTAAGCAAAGACGGCGGTAAAACATGGGAGAATGTTACGCCGAAAGATGCGCCGAAGTTTATGATGTGGAATTGTGTGGATGTTGATCCGTTTAAAAAAGGTGCAGCTTATTTTGTGGGCACACGTTACAAGCTGGATGATTACACACCCTACATCTACAAAACAGAAGACTATGGTAAAACATGGAAGCTCATCACCAACGGCATCAATAAAATGCATTTCACCAGAGCCATGCGTGCCGATCAGAAACGTCCGGGTTTATTATATGCCGGTACCGAGTTCGGCATGTACATTTCGTTTGATGATGGTGCCAACTGGAAACCGTTTCAACTGAACATGCCTGTTGTACCAATCACCGATATGACCATCAAGGAAAATGACTTGATTGTTGCAACACAAGGCAGAGGCTTTTATGTATTGGATGATCTTACTGTTTTACAACAGGTGAAAGCGGATGTTGCAAAAAAGAATCTGCATGTGTTTGATGTAAACCCCGGCTGGCGTATGCCGATGAGCCGTTTCAGTCGACGCTTTGGTACGGCACAAAACATCGGTGAAAATCCGGCTGGTCCGTTAGTGATTACGTTTTTTGCAAAAGATGTAACGGATTCTACCAAAGCATCCATTACGATCATGGATAAAAACAAAAAGACGATTAAAACATTCAGTACTGATGGCAAAGACAAGATTGACATCAAAAAAGGATTGAACAAGTTTGCATGGGATCTGCAATATCCACCTGCTGAACCAAGCGAAGGCATGATCTTGTGGAATGGAGCACCCGGCACCATTACTGCAGCGCCGGGCAATTATTTTGCAAGCGTGAAAGTGGGCAACGATTCAACCGAAGCTCCGTTTACCATTAAAGCCGATCCGAATTACCGCATGACACAGGAAGCGTACGAAGAACAATTCAACTTCCTCTTAAGTGTGCAACAAAAGTTCAACGATGTGCAGAAAGGTATCAAAGACATTCGTGCATTGCGTACACAGATCAATGAATTCATTGGCCGTCAGGGAAAAGATTGTCCAAAAGAAATCAAAGACATGGCAACTGCTATCACCAAAGAGTTGACGTCGATTGAAGAAACCTTGTATCAAACAAAATCAAAAAGCGGACAGGATCCATTGAACTATCCCATCCGCATCAACGATAAACTGAGCGGTGTGTTTGATGTAGCCAACAGCGGTGTAAATGCACCTAGCAAACAATCGAAAGAAGTGTTTGCCGAGTTAAGCAAACAAGCCGATGAACAATTGAATAAGCTGAAGAAGATTGTAAGTGAAGAGGTGCCGAAGTTTAACCAACTGATCAGGGAAAAGAATTTACCGGTGATTGGAATTAAGTAACCGATCTGATCGCATTCTTTTTTGTTGCGGCGGCCTTTGGCCGCCGCAACTGTTTTAATAAA